>Ga0187883_10001239_pt1 | contig 15770 bp, 10 predicted proteins | sample June2016WEW_20_1_2_FD_132966 | JGI IMG/M metagenome (GOLD analysis project Ga0187883, IMG submission 132966) | Peatland microbial communities from SPRUCE experiment site at the Marcell Experimental Forest, Minnesota, USA - June2016WEW_20_10 | ecosystem: Environmental > Terrestrial > Soil >...
CGGCGCGGACCGGACCGGGAGCAGGCATTCCCCCTCGGTATCTTCTACGAGGACAATGCCTCAAAGAAGCGGTGGGTCTTGAAGCTGGACGACCCGAAACTGCTAGCACAAATTGATGCCGTGTTCGTTACGGTCGAGCCGAATGGCGGAAGTCGCAAGCCAAGCGGCAAACCCCTCCTGTTTGCTTATCTGCGAGTCGACCCCAATCATCCTTAATTGCGGTTACATCTTTCCTGGGTCCGGCACGCTTCCAACTAATTAAGGAAGGAGTGGTACCAGGTGAGACCCCTCTCCGTAGACCCGAATAGGATTTCCGAATCCGTCGGCCACAGGAGAATCACCGTGCGCGTGCGCTTCCCCCGCATCGCTTTTCTTTTCGCTTGTGCCGTGTCGCTAGCCCTCCCCCTTGCGGCACAGTCCCCCAATGGGACTATCAACGGCCTTGTGCTTGATCCCTCAAACAAAGTAATCGCCGGTGCTGACATCCTGGTAATAAACGATGCGACTGGCGTCAAGTACGCCGGTAAGACCAATGACGAAGGCATCTACGTTGTACCAAATCTCCCGCCGGGACCATACCGGCTTCAGGTTTCGAAGGTAGGATTCAAGACACTCATCAAGCCAGACATCGTCCTCAACATCCAAGACGCGCTGTCTATCAACTTTACCCTGCCGGTAGGGGCCGTTTTCGAAACCGTGACGGTTGAAGGCGGCGCGTCGATGATCAATACGACGGATGCGTCGGTCAGCACGGTGGTTGATCAAGCGTACGTGAAAAACATGCCGCTGAATGGGCGTAGCTTCCAGGATTTGATCCTGCTTACGCCAGGGATTGTGACGCAAACGCCCCAGAACACTGATTCGGCTCTGGGCCAAACCGGTGAATTCAGTGTGAATGGGCAACGCCCGGAAGCAAACTATTACACCATAGACGGCGTGAGCGCCAACGTCGGTGCGCCTATTGGTACAAACATGAACTACTTTTCGGGCACAACCGGGTCTTTAGCTGCAGCGACCGCTTTAGGGACGACACAGGCTTTAGTTTCCGTGGATGATCTTCAGGAGTTCCGTGTACAGAGCTCCAGCTATTCGGCCGAATACGGGCGGACTCCTGGCGGGCAAATCGCATTTGAAACAAAATCGGGCACGAATCAATGGCACGGCACGGCTTACGACTACCTGCGGAACGGAGCCGTGGATGCTAACGATTGGTTCAACGACTATCTTGGTTTAACCGAACCGAACCTTCGGCAGAACGATTTTGGCGGAACGTTAGGTGCGCCAGTGAAGATTCCCGGACTATACGATGGAAAAGACAAGACATTTTTCTTTGTTTCTTACGAGGGGTTGCGTCTGGTTGCGCCGCGGGCGGCCAATGTTACGTACGTACCTGATGCTAGTTTGCGATCAAGCGCGCCTGTCGCTCTTCAACCTTTGCTCGACGCGTTTCCTATCCCCAACGGGCGTGATTTTGGGGATGGTTTTGCCGAATTCATTGGAAACTGGACTACGCCGGGTTCCATCGATTCCACCAGTGTCCGATTCGACCATCTTGTGAATGACAAGCTGAAACTTTCCTTCCGGTTCAGTGACACTGCTTCTAGTTCTACGATGCGAGGCGCAGCCTCAAACGCATTGGCACCGTCGGTGAAGACCGTCGTAGCCTACACTATGCGCACCTATACCGTGGGAGCCACGAGCAGTTTTACCGTTAATCTCAGTAACGATTTTCGAGTCAATTACAGCTCGAACTATGCCACCAGTCGTGATGTCATTGACGCGTTCGGGGGCGCTACGCCAGTAGATTTAGTACATCTCTCGGGACTGGGCACTGGATCATCATCTAGTGCCGGTGTAGCTCCACTTATTTCTTATGATGGATACAACTCTTTTCTGTTGCAGGAGCCGTCATCCGGAGCTCAGCGGCAGTGGAATTTGGTAGACACGGTGAGTCTGTCTTCCAGACACCACCATTTTAAGTTTGGGTTGGACTTTCGCAGACTGACACCATTTGCGATTGGCACGACTCCATTAGTTGAGCCCTACTTCGCGAGTGAATCCTCGGTCGTGACAAATACGCCGCTTACGTTCGCGGAAGCTCAGGATCCTGCGTATCCGCTGTATATGAACTTCTCGGCTTTCGCCCAGGATAAATGGAGAGTGTCGCAGCGCTTGAATCTCTCTGTGGGGGTGAGATGGGAGGTAAACCCCGCACCCGGCGTAACGCAGGGACTGAAGCCCTACGCGCTTCAAGGAACCAGCCTCGATACCTATGCACTGGCGCCGTACGGGACGCCACTGTGGCAAACCACTTGGTACAATTTCGCACCGCGATTGGGAGCAGTCTACCTTCTTCGATTGACTCCAGGCTGCGAAACGGTTGTACGTGGTGGCGGAGGCGTCTTTTACGACACGGCTCAGCAGTTAGGGTCAATAGGCTTCGGTGGGCCGGGGTACGTTGCGCAAAACGTGCTGTCCGCACCGTTCCCAGTCCCTGTGACAAGTCTTCCCACTATTGTGAATCCTCCGGTGAAGCCATACGAATTCGTAAACGCCTTCGACCGGCATCTCCAGCTTCCATATACACTCCAGTGGAATGCCAGCATCGAGCAAGCGCTTGGTGCGTCGCAAGCTCTCACCGTGTCGTATGTGGGTGCGCACGGCTCGCGGTTACTAAAATCTTCGAATATACAAACTCCCAATAATCCAAATGCGAGTAGTTTTGGTCTGGTACAAAACGGACTCACGTCGGACTACGATGCAATGCAAATTCAATTCCGTCGGAACCTGAGCCGAGGACTGACAGCAATGGGTTCCTACACGTGGTCTCATTGCATCGACTACGGATCCCAAAATTATAATTTGCCATTTGAACGCGGAAATTGCGATTTCGATGTTCGGAGCAAATTATCCGGCGCACTTTCTTATGATCTGCCGAATGCCGGGCGTGGCGAAGTTGCTTCAGCCGTGTTACACCATTGGGGCGTCGATGGCCGGCTAACAGCGAGAACCGCATTTCCAGTCACCTTGCTTGGAAATGGACTCTTTGATCCCACCACAGGGCAGTTGTACTATGCGGGTCTCGATCTGGTCCATGGCCAACCCATTTATCTTTACGGTGCCAACTGCGATTCCGTACTCCGAGGATTGGGGGATCTACTGCCGGGGCAAGGTTGTCCGGGAAGCCGTGCCATCAATCCACAAGCGTTTACCATCCCGAGTTCGACTATCGGGAATGCTCCGCGCAACTTTGTAAGGGGGTTTGGAGCGTGGCAGACCGATTTGGCTGTTCGGCGCGATTTTCCGATCTTTGAGAACGTGAAGCTGCAATTTCGGGCGGAGGCCTTCAATATCTTCAATCACCCAAATTTTGGACTTATCAACGCGAACTTCGGGCAGGCTACGTTCGGGCAAGCCACGTCTAGCCTTGCGAACTCGCTCGGTATCCTGAGCCCTCTGTATCAGATGGGCGGTCCGCGCTCAATGCAGTTCGCGCTCAAGTTGATGTTCTAATTCTAACGTCAGGTAACGCCCGTAAAAGTTAGTTAAATAGCCAATCTCTCAGCATCTTCTTCTATTACCAGGGAACTTATGCATGTCAGTAACGCGAAGCGTACGTTGTTCTTCGTCACCGGATTATTCCTGAGCGTAATGATTGCATCGGGACAGCAAGGTAAGAATGCCTTCACCGTCACCGACGAAATCGGCCTGACACTGTTTGAAACTCCAAACGGAGGTGCGCCGGAGGTGCATTTTTCGCCTGACGGTAATTACTTTGCCGCCTGGACCGAGCGCGGACGTTTGGACGTGAACGATGTCGAGGACTCGCTGCGATTCTATCGCACGCATGACGTCGAGAACTTCCTAGCAGGTGAACCGCGCGCACCATTGCCTTTGTGGGTCGTGAATCGTTCCTCAGACAAAGGTCCCATCATCAACGATTGGCGATGGATGGCTGACTCCAGCGGAGTAGCATTCATGGAGCGTACAGCGGGTGGCGATCAGCGCCTCGTTCTGGCCAACCTTCGGACGAAACGTGTTGAGCCATTACCGTACGCAGCGGGCGGGGTCAAAGCGTTCGATGTCCGTGATCAGCAAGACTACGTGTACACCGTCGATGATCCAGCTAAACGGGAAAGATTGCGTGCGGAACATCAAGCGGCGGCGATTTCGGGTCCCGAGCGTCACCTTTTCGAATTGCTTTTTCCGGATGATCCGCTAACACTCCGCGTGTTTCCGCCGCCGAGTTACCTTTGGGCTGTTGCAGGCGGCAAGCGCTTCCAGGTTAAGCGTGATGGTGCGCCTATTATTCCCAAGGGAACTCTGGTGCTGTCGCCCGATGGCAGTTTCTTAGTCACAATATTGTCGGTAAGCGAGGTTCCGTCATCTTGGGAAACGCTATACCCGCCGCCATTTGCGTCCGACCCTTATCGCTTCCGCGCTGGCGGTTCTATGGATCAATATGTTCTGATCAATCTCCAAACGGGCTCAATTCAGGCCTTGACGAACGCCCCGATCAAGAATGGTATGTGGGCGACCGGACACGATCCCAGCTGGTCCAGCGACGGGCAGAAGATTCTGTTGCCGGGCACGTTCGTCAGTTCAAAAGACCATACACCCTCCCGCCCGTGCGTAGCCATTGTGGATTTACCTTCCAAAACGACCACATGCGTAGAGATGTTGAAAGGTCATACAGAAACCGGTGTCGAGGAGGGCTACCACTTGGTCAAAACGGCCCGGTTTGCGGACGGAGACAAACAGCGGATTGCTGTAAACTTTTACAACCATCAGGATTTGTCCTCTGGAACTACCGAATATGAACAAACCGCGGACGGCAAATGGCTGGTAAAGGAGCAGATTGAAGGCGAGCCCAAAGTAGAGTACAACGGCCTCGAAATCGCTGTGAAGCAAGGGCTCAACGCGCCTCCCCTATTGGTTGCGACTGGCAAGCAAGGATCGAGGGTAATTTGGGACCCTAATCCGCAGCTTAAGAACATTGAATTGGGAATGGCGAGTGTTTATACATGGAAGGACAAAGAAGGGCGAGTATGGAGAGGAGGGCTCTACAAGCCGAGCGATATTAAGCCGGGACACCGCTATCCGCTGGTGATCCAGACGCACGGTTTCATGGAATCAGAATTTAGACCCTCTGGTCTCTTCCCTACAGCTTTCGCGGCTAGAGCCTTGGCTGCGGCGGGAATCGTTGTACTCCAGACCCGCGACGACGAAGGTTGTCCTATCGGAACCTTAGACGAGGGTCCGTGCGCAGTCTCTGATTACGAAGCTGCCGCAGGCCAATTGGTTTCGGAGGGGCTCGTAGATTCGAACAACATCGGCATCATTGGATTCAGCCGCACCTGCTTCTACGTCATGGAGACGCTCACGACGGGCTCTCTTCGCCTCAAAGCAGCCTCGATCACAGATGGTGTAATGGGGAATTATCTTCAATATATGACGTGGGGATGGCCTGGGAACGGAGTTGCCAACGACAGTAATTCCCTGATCGGCGCGCCGCCCTTCGGCGAAGGTTTGCGGCAATGGTTCCAGCGATCTCCGGGCTTCAAACTCGATAGAGTAAACGCACCGCTCTTGGTCGCCGGATCAGGTCCTATCAGCCTCCTCGGTATGTGGGAGGCGTATGTCGGACTCGACTATCTGAAAAAGCCAGTGGACCTGATCATGTTGAATACCAGTGAGCATGTTTTGACCAATCCGGCAGCACGCATGGCGTCGCAGGGCGGATCGGTGGATTGGTTTCGCTTTTGGCTCAAGGGTGAAGAAGACCATGAATCTGCCAAGGTTGACCAGTATGCCCGTTGGCACGAGTTACGGAAATTGCAAGAAGCAACCGAACACACCGCGACCACGCCGAATGCCGGCCCAAATTGACTCGCTTCTCTTAACCTTGTCCTCTTTTTTCCCTATAATGTGTTTGGATTAGACTGTCGGAGCGTCCGCCACATCGGACGCTCCGACAGAGCCTTACTTAGTCCTCCCAGTCTACATACGCCGCAATTTGTTCTCGGTCGGGACTATCCGGTTGCTCGGGGACGCCCTTGTTGACAGTCTGGATAGCATTGATCGCAGGGGTCAATGCAGTTAATTCCGGAGCTTCGTATTTCATCATTCTCACCTCCTTTCTTTTTGGCGGTTACGTACACAGCTAGCTAGCTGAACCTTTGGCCTGAGCGGAAGCTGGGAGTTCCTTCGCTTCAAGAGGCGAGGAATATTCTCGTCTCTTTGTTGTCGCTGAGTTCGTCAGGACCCCTTGGGTCGTGAGCTGACGGAGCCAGGACTCCAGCGTAAGTGTGAGTGTCAGGCTGCCGAAGGAATCGTCTCCCGTCCGCCGAGCTTTCTCCAGGGCTTCCCAAAATCGATGGGGATCAATGAATCCTATAGAACTGCTTACCATGTCATGACCTATTTCACCCAGGCCGGGCCATTCCATCGAGCGGTCTTTCTTGGGCTCTGGCGGAACAAACACCTGTCGCCGTCGGTTCAGGAGTTCGTCTGGGACGATCCCAGCAAGGGCGCGTTTCATCAGGAAACGGCGTCGGCCGACGCCGATGATCTGTTCTCGCGGGATGGCGTACATGTATTCCAGCAGGCCCCGGTCAACATAGGGATAACGTACCTCGCAGAGCAGCTCTGATGGGAAGGCAAAGAACGCAAGTAGTCTTCGCTCAGCATCCAATGCGTGAACGTTGTCCAGAAAGCTCGGCAGCGGACCGAAAAACTTCACCTTGGACGGATAACCGCAAAGAGCCGCGCGATTACGACGGACGAAGCAGGGAAGGAGCCAGGGAGCCGCTCGCCTTACGTACTCTGGGGAGTGCACGGGTCCAAAAGGAGAAAATCCTCGAACGGCGTCCCAGAGCAAACGAAGCCGGGTTTCTCTCATCTTCCCAGCCCAGACCTTAAGTTGTTGAGCGAGGACAAAGAATCGCGCTCTAGCCAGAAGGTTTTGGAGTTCTAGCCTGGGTGTGGGCACCGTATTGCCTGTGACACTGTCTCCTGCAAGTCCAGAGAGCACCACTCGATATCCATGTGCCATCACGTACGCTGAATAGTGCTTAGAAAATTCGGAGTGACGATTGGGAATCGGAATTGCTACGAAGCGATCGCTCTCAAGCTCGGGTACTAGAGTTTTCGGTGAATCAACGTCTCTTAGAGAAGCGAGATCTATGTGGTAGCCAATGCGCCCACGCTTCTCTTCGACTTTGGTAATCCAGCGGAGTTCGTTCGTGTCGGGTTCGATCTGGTCATAGGAGTTGTCGAACCAGGAGATGGTGTCAAGACGCGGCATTTCGGCGCCTCCGCGAGTGGTGACAGCATCGGCCATGCAGACGATGGCGGAAGAGTCCATGCCGCCACTGAGGTGGGAGATTACGGGGCGGTCGGAGCGGAGCCTGCGCTCGACGGCGGTAGCGAAGACGGCACGGAAGTGCTCTTCGTATTCCGCGTCGCTGCGGTAACGAATTCGCTTACTCGAATCGAAATCCCAATACTTCCTGACGATGTGCTTTTTCCCAGGACGGATCAGCACGGACGAAGAGGGCGGTACGGCATTGATGCCGAAGTAGGGCGTTAGATGAGCGGCAGGAAAATGCGAGAACCAGCCGGCGACATACTCTTCGCAAATGTCAAACGTTCTTCCCGCAAACAGAACCAGCGGATCAAGAATCGTGCTCCACGTAACGTCATCCCTCCCCATCGAGTAGAAGAGATGTTTCGTGCCGATCAGATCCCTAGCGAGCAAGACCGAACGTTCACGCGGATTCCAGATCGATAATGCCCAATCCCCCATCAGTTTGCCAAGACTGTGTGCCTGCCACTTTTCGTATGCCGCGGCCACAACTTCTACATCTGTGAATTCGTGCTCACACTTCATACGCGCGAAGTCGGCACCAGCCACCTGAGCCGTCGCCGAATTTATTTTTAACGAACTCCGCAACTCGCCGATCAACTCCGCGCGATTGTCCAACCGTCCATCCCAAGTAATGACCGTCCCAGATTCAGAAACATGCGGCTGCGTTTCCCTGTGCGATTCCTTGGTGGTGTGAAAGGCCCGGTAGAGCATCTTTACGCCACCCTGGCCATAAGACTCATTACTGTCTGGTCCATACGGAGCGAGAGTCGCGCTGACGTTGTCGATGTAGTCTGGAGCAGGCGGTTGGTCTTCGAAATTCCATCTTCCAAATTGGACACTCATGATTTGATCCGTTCCTTATGAGCACGACTAAAGGCATGTACCTAGTTAAATCTCATAGACAGCTACATAACCACTGGTACTAGCCATGTGAGTCCTGGAGTGTCAACTCTGGCTTCCGGTTTTTGTCGATGTTCACAATCCCTGAGGCGCGAAGATTCTTAAGCCACTCTTCGAGAGAAATCGTGCGCATCAACGTAACTGTGCGGATTGATTCGCCACGCCGCCCCTTCTGCAAGGCCGCAAGAAGACGTTCTGAATCCACAATCCCGAGCAAACTGCTAAGCATGTTCTGGGTCATCTCCGCGAAATGAGCCCAGTCGTTTGAGATGGCTACCATCGGTGAACGGGCAACAAATGCTTTCGTCTTCCTGTTCAGGATCTCGTCCGGGACGATACCGACGAGTGCGCGGCGCATGAGGGAACGGCGTTGGTTCGGGCGGACCAGTTGTTCCCGCGGGATCGCGAACATGAATTCCAGCAGGCCGCGATCCAGATAGGGATAGCGTTTCTCGAAGGGCGGTTCGAATGGCAAAGCGGTGCGCGCCAGTTGCCTTCGTAAGGCGTCGAGTGTGCTCACATTTTCCTGGAAGCTTGGCAGAGGACCGAATAGCTTCGTCCTGGAGGGGTAGCCGGTCAGCGCGGCCCAATGGCGCTTCACAAAGCTGGACTGCAGCCATGGGGCCGGGCGCATGTATTTCGGGACACCCACGAGGGCGGGAGGGAAGAATCCGCGGGCGGCTTCCCAGAACAGATGGAACCAGGGCTTTCTCTTTTCCAGCGCCCAAACTTTCAGCTGATGAGCGAGGGCGCCGAATTGTGCTCTTGCGAGAAGATTCTCAAGTTCGGGCGCGGGTGTGGGCACACCGCCCATGACTTCGTCGCCACCGATGCCGGAAAGCACGACGCGATTTCCTTGCGAGGCCATACACATCCTGATTTGCGGAGAAGTGCGGCCATCGTAGCCGGGAGTTGGCACAAAGCGGCCGTGAGGAGATTCGGGCGGTGGTTCAGGCGCGGGGATTTTTTCCGAATCTTGCGCACCGACGTTGATGTGCCAGCCGGTGCGGCCGCGTTTTTCTTCAACTTTGGTGAAATAGGGACGCTCGTTCCAGTTGGGTTCGGAGTCGTCGTACATCGAGAGCGTGTCGAGCCGCGGGGTTTCGGCGCCGCCGCGGACGATGATGGTATCGGCCATGCAGACGATAGATGAGGAGTCCCTGCCACCGCTGAGCTCGGCGAGAACGGGTCTATCGGAACGGAGTTTGCGCTGGACCGCTTTTGCGAAGACGACGCGGAAGTGCTCCTCGTATTCAGCCTCAGTGCGGTAACGAATGTTGTTCTTTGGGTCGAAATCCCAATACTTGCTCACTGAGTGTTTTCCGGGTCGAAGGAGCATGGACGAAGACGGCGGCACGGAGTGAATGCCGACGCAGGGTGTTAAATCCACGGCCGGAAACATAGAGAACCAACCGGCGATGTATTCTTCGTTGAGAGCGAAGGTTTTACCTGCAAGGCGAACGAGCGGATCGAGAATCGTGCTCCAAGTAACCTGATTGTTGTCGAAAGAGTAGTAAAGATGGCGCGTGCCGATGGGGTCTTTGGCCAGGATCAGCGAGCGGTTGCCAGGGTTCCAGATGGAGAGCGCCCAATCTCCGATGAGTTTGGCAAAGCAATTGGCGCCCCACTTTTCGAAGGCCATTGCGACGATGGCCACGTCCGTGGAACCATTGGTCAAGGAATCGCTCAGTTCGCCGATGAGCTCAGCACGATTGTCCAAGCGGCCGTCCCAAGTGATCACGGCTCCGGAAGAAGAAATATGCGGCTGCTTCTCGCGACGCGATTCCTTCGTGGTGTGGAAGGCGCGATAGAGGATCGTTACGCCACCCTTGGAATAGGATTCGTTGCTATCGGGCCCGTAGGGAGCGAGAGTCGCACTGACTTTCTCGATGTAATCCGGGGCAGACGGTTGGCCTTCGAAATTCCATCTTCCAAACTGGACGCTCATATAGTTGCCTTTGCCCAGAATCTTCAACCTGTCGTTTATTAGCATCGATTCAAGACTGCGTACATTTTCGGCACGTACGGTTTGTCGTTGACCACGCGACCATCCACCTCGACCCAGGCATGCGCCTTGAATGGCAATTGTTGTGCTCCGATTACCATTTGTGCAAATATCCCGTGGCTCTTGAGGAGGCAACTCGTCGCTGCCGAGCGCTGCAAACAAAGCGCCTCTTTCCAGTACCAGATACAAGCCATGTCGACCGCCGAACAAATGCATTCCACTGCGTCTGGAGCAGGCGTCGTCTTTTCCACCGGATAGTTGCTAACCTTGTCGTAGAGCGCCGCGAAATTACCTCGCGCCAAGTAGAGATCGAAGCGAATCAGCTTCAAGTACGCTTTCAAAACAAGAAACGACATGGTGCACACCTCATTCACACCGCCAGCTGCAACTGGTGAGCAGTTCATTCCCACCTGCCCCAGCACAATGGCGCGATAGGTGTCTTGATCGGACTGTTGCGTCGATTCCATGATCTTGTTTCCAGTTCAGGCCGCCACGCCCGGTTCCCGCTCTTCTACGAGGTGACATTTCTTCAAGGCTTGGAGGAATTGCCGCACATCGCTCTCCGCTAGCTCTCGGCCAACGCCGAACTCACGGCTGATCTGGTCGGTGATCGCTGATTCGGTGGACCCGTTCTTGAGAAGTTCGAGGATTCGTGATCCAACGAAGTTGACGTTGAACATCTGGCCTTGTCGGATGTCCAACAGAATTGCCCCGTCCTGGTTGTGTGTGCTGCGCACCGTGTCAGAAACTCTGTACATTGCTGCCCCATCCCTTGCTTCTCGTAATAGAGATCGGATGCCTGGAGCGCACTGTGCCACCCTTCGCCACCTGAAAGCCAGTAAAAGGTGAAAAGGTTCGGTAAACCAACATGGGCGAAGAGAAGTTGCTTACAGACAACAAGATGCGTTGCAGATTTCTCGTGTGGGAAGAATCAATGTGTCCGCTTTTTAATCAGCATTGCCGATCCCAAAGTCCCCAACGATAGGGCGGCAAGGAACAAAGGCCGCCGTAGCTTGTATTTACAGAGAAGTTTCTCGGAGATCTTCGGCGATGGTAGAGGCTGTGGAAAAAGATTGGTTGGAGGGGCGACTCGCAGCAAACTTGAGAGAATGGGGATTGCCGTCTTCAACGATTTCTCCACGGGAAAGAACAAGAAGTCTGCCGAAGGTGGAGAATGTTGAAGGGCGGTGCGAGATGACAATCAGCGTTGACGTTCTGAAACTACGGCGAATGTTCCCAAGAACGACCTTCTCTGAAGAAGGGTCCAGACAGGAAGTTGCCTCATCCAATATCAAAACCCGAGGTTGCTGCAGAATCGCTCTTGCGATGGCGAGTCGTTGGCGCTGACCACCGGACATTTGGCAGCCTCCGGGTCCGATCCGTTGGCGCAAGCCATCGGGCAGTGCTGCAACAAATTGCGAGAGCCCCACGCTGCGAATGGCTTCTTGTAGTTCATCGTCAGGCGCTGCCGGCCGCACAAAGCGAAGGTTGAAGGACAACGTTCCATCAAACATAACGGGGTCGCGCGGTAGATAGCAGACGTACCGGTGCAGATCTTTGAGTTGAATGTTCCGGATATCTACGTTTCCGATGCGAATCGACCCGGAATCTGGATCGTAGAGTCGCGCTATGAGTTTTGCAAGGGTGCTCTTTCCAGCACCGTTCTCCCCGGCGATGGCAACCTGTTCGCCCGGCAAGATTTGAAGCGAGGGGATGTGAAGCATCTTTTTTTGCCTTCGATATCCAAACCCGACCTCGGCAAAATCAATCTGGGAAGGATGCTCCCGCGAGAGACAAACGGCAGCAGGGGCATTAGTCACGCTTGGGCATAACTCAAGCCCGGACTTCAGCTGCCGGACACTGGCGAAAGTTTTCTGTGCTCTCGCGTAGAGATCGGCGGCGCCACTGAGAGGATCAAAGAGTTGCGTAACTAAGCCATAGAAGGCCACCAGGCCGCCGATGCTTAAGGTTCCTGACAGCACCATCTCGCCGCCGTAGCCAATGACAGCGCACATGGCCAAAACAACTGCCATGGAACCCCATACCGTAAACCAAATGCTGGTGGTAAATAACTTTTGTTGTGACCTGACTCCACGAGCCAGGAGCCGGAAGGCTCTTCGCTCCTGGCGTTTTTCTTGTCCCAACAGTTGAATGGGAATCACCGAGGAAAGGTGTTCCTCAAGGAAGGTGCTCCACGCCAACCGATTGCTCTGCACGGTGTCCGCGTTGGCCGCGAGCCTTCGGCGGAAGTGCTGCCGTGCGATCAGAAAGACTGGGACGAGAGGGAGAACGGCCAGCGTAAGCAAAGGACTGAGCACGAACATAGTCACCAGCGTGAAGCTGGCCGTCAGGAACATGCGCAAGATTGCGGGCAGAAGGTCGGACCCGAAATACGCAACCTCTTCGATCGGCTCTTTGAGCGGGTACATCACGGTGCCGACCGGCGTGTCCTCGTAATACTCAGTCGAGAGCGTATCGAGACGCCCGAGTAGGGTCATTCTCAACGTGAGCGTGAGCCTCCGGGCGGCAGTCAGCATCAAGTAACTGCCCAGGCTCGTGAGTGCCATCCTGCCCTGGTAGCCGAGAAAGATCAGGCCAGCCGCTAATAGGAGCAATCCCGGCTGCCTCAGCGGGATCAGCCGATCAATCACCCACTTGAGCACCAGCGGAGTGAGGAGCGCGAGAAGACTCCCGGCTGTGATGCAGAGGAAGCTAGCCAGATGCCAGTGCAGAAGCGGTCGAATCTGTTTTGAAAGCCAATGGAGTTCGCTTGGTACCCAGGACCTCCAGCGGCTTCGCTCATGAGAGAGAAAGGACAACAGTCCCACCTGAAAACCGAGACTAGCCATGCACGGAAAGCTTGTCCACAAAATGAATGGAGCGTTCGCTTTTCCCTCAACTGCGTCGATTTTCCTTGCAATCAAAAGGGCTCGCCGACGGGAGAGTGATTCCTTTTGTCCGGCAAACCAACAAAATCAGCCAAGCTTTCTTATCACCGTGACAATTCGGCCGACGACCTCGGCATCTTGGTGGTAGCGCAAATGTTCCGACCGATGGAACTGCTGGGAATACGGATGGATGACCAGAGTTCCATTCTCGATACCACAACATGCACACAAGTATGTCCCGTCGCGCCTTAGGATCACATACACCGGCTGTTGCCATGGTGGTTTTGACGTGAAGTGGATGGGCCTCTTCTCGCGACGATTCACGAGGGCAAGCAGTCCGTTTGTGAGGCAAGGATGAAGGACATCATATTCGCCGCCGATCCAGAAGAAGTCGTCCAGAGAAGCGTCTTCCATACCAGAAAGTGGCCCGATGGATTCCCGCAGGAAGAACGGAATTTCCTCGCATCGTTCAAGCACCTGCTCAAGGAATCCGCTCCGACCTGGCATGTCGTTGTGGTCCGAGTTTTCGACGGACTCCATGTCTAGAAGTCTGCGAGCGAGATGGTCGGGTATCGGCTGCGTGCCGGCTTCAGCCAAGACAATTCCAATCGCCTTCAGAAACACGTGGAATTGCAGACCGTAGAGCGAGCAGAGAGTAATCGCCTTGTGTAAGTGACGCGGGAACGCGTTGAAAAGCTCGTAATCGCAGAGAGAACTGTGAGAAACAATATATCTTTCACCCCCAAGTAGACCTGCGATGTTGCGACTCATTCCCGCAATCTCCCGCAGGGATAGACGCAGCTTGGTACGCGAGGTGCGGAGTAGTTGACCAACTCTTTTGTCTGTGACAAGCGGTTGCGGTTTCCAACGTTTTCCCAAGTCCCTTGGAACTTCCGGCTGCTCGGACCGAAGCATAGGTCGAATTTCGAGATCCACAATGCCTAAAAGCCGCGCCTCGCGTGAGACTTTCAGTTCGACTTGGGCATAAGAGAGCGAGGTACCGATAGGAACGATGATTCCTTTTTCTACAATACGCAAGCGGCAACAAAAGAGGCCCTTGTTATGTTCGATCAGGAATATTTGGGTGGACGTTGCACCATTTGGTTTAGGGATACAACCGTTCGAGAATCGTGGATTCACACGGACAATACTTCCGGGAATCAGATCGGGGAAAGCCAGGGCATCTTGGCGTCCAATCCTTGCGTACAAGAAGCCTCTATTGCTGATTTCGGAGAAGGAACGAAGTCGCCTGGGAACAGTGATTTCCAGGAGCTGTGCCAGAGGTGCAATCGGGGGCGCCGGAGCGCCGCGGGTACGGTTTCGGAGCCAAGGAATCCATGCTTGAGCATCTACCAGAGAGGAATCGAGCAGCATCGTGCGCTTTGACGGCAGGAGAACCTGCAATCGGGGAATGTCTTCCAGGTCACATCCCAACACGCGCAGCCAATCAGAGAACCGGTAGCCGGAGATCTGGCTGAGCGCAAACACGTGATGCAGGCTTGGGCTAAAGGTTCCCAGCCGGAACTCATGGTAAAGAGTGTGGGGAATGAAGTAGGGCGAAGAACGGCCGAATCGCGCCGCAGATACTTGGGAGACGTGAGAGAGCGTGAGGTTCTTGCTCGCGAGGATGGATCGGACTCGCTCAGCGAGGTCGGCTCCTCTAGCGGAATTTAGCCTGGTGCCCACGGGTAAGCCTCTGGCTATGTCTTTCCCGCGAGGCGTGCGTGTTGCGCGTCAGGTCTTGCCGCAGAAATGCTCGACTCAGACGGGTTGTGTGAAAACACACGAATCCAGGCCGCGTCCAAACTGCAAGCTCGCAGAGATTTCTTCGGTATAAATCCGAGTTCGCAAACCGTCATAAACGTTTGTAACCTGTCCCAGATTGGGGACAGCAGGGCCCGAACCGCTAAGAAACAGGATGGTTCTGATGACCTAGGCGAGAATACATCGGTCAGATAGGTGGCCAGAATCGAGGTCAGACGCGATGAATCCCGCCAGCAGCACAGGCTTCGACGCCAAGGACGGGAATTCCGTTTTTCACAAATAGTCTATTAAACCTGTGGACAGGGCTCAAAAGTGCGGTAACATAGCGCAACTCCGAGGTTGTAGTGCGATGTTGCCCCCGACATCGGCCACGGATGCTGGTAAGCGGCTCAGAGCTGCGCGGAAACGTTTGCGCCTGTCCACGCGCGAAGTGGAACACCTCAGTAGGGAGATCGCCCTCCAGAAGAACGCTCCGGACTTCTTCATCTCTCGCACTTGGCTAGGCGATGTCGAAGCGGGAAAGTTAAAAATCAATATTTACAGACTTCAAAGCTTGAGCCTGATCTATAGGCTGGGCCTCGACGAAATTCTGTCGTTCTTCGGCGTTGACATCCGCAACGCCGGCACCGAACAAAAACTCGTGGGGCTACCACACACCTACTTGGTGACGCCGACGCTTGGAGGCGCGCAGAGCACACTCGTGGCCCCGCTGGAACTCCGAGAGAAAGTCGACTTTGGGAGTACCAACTTGGTCTCGCGGATGTTTGAGAGCTGGGGCGAGATTCCGGTTGCACTGCTCCAGCACATGGACTGGCGGAATTCCCTTTACGGATATATCGGGATC
>Ga0187883_10001252_pt1 | contig 15697 bp, 11 predicted proteins | sample June2016WEW_20_1_2_FD_132966 | JGI IMG/M metagenome (GOLD analysis project Ga0187883, IMG submission 132966) | Peatland microbial communities from SPRUCE experiment site at the Marcell Experimental Forest, Minnesota, USA - June2016WEW_20_10 | ecosystem: Environmental > Terrestrial > Soil >...
CTTGGACATCTCGATACACTCTCGGCCGAGTATTACGAGGACACGCCGGTCGGTAGCGTGATGTACCCGCTGAAAGAGCCGATCGAAGAGGTCTCGTATTTCGGATCCGATCTTCTGCCCGCAATCTTGCGCATGTTCCTGACGGTCAGCTTCACGCTGGTGACTATGTTTGTGCTCAGTCTTGTGCTTACGCTGGCCGTCCTCCCTCTCATCCCAGTCTTTCTGATCACGCGGCAACACTTCCGGCGAAGGCTCGCGGCCAACGCGGACGCCGTGCAAAGCAATCGGCTGGCTTGGAGCACGTTCCTTGAGGAACATCTTTCCTCGGTGATTCCCATTCAACTGTTGGGACAAGAAAAACGCCAGGAGCGAAGGGCCTTCCGCCTCCTGGCTCGTGGAGTCAAGTCACAACAAAAGCTATTCACCACCAGCGTTTGGTTTACGGTATGGAGTTCCGTGGCGGTTGTTCTGGCCATATGTGCTGTCATTGGCTACGGCGGCGAGATGGCGCTGTCAGGAACCTTAAGCATTGGTGGGCTGGTGGCCTTCTATGGCTTAGTTGCGCAACTCTTTGATCCTCTCAGTGGCGCCGCCGATCTCTACGCGAGAGCACAGAAAACCTTCGCCAGCGTCCGGCAGCTGAAGTCCGGGCTTGAGTTACGCCCCACCGTAAGTGATGCCCCTGCTGCCCTTTGTCTCTCGCGGGAGCATCCTTCCCAGATTGATTTTGCCGAGGTCGCGTTTGGATATCGAAGGCAAAAAAACATGCTCCACATCCCCTTCCTTCGAATCTTACCGGGCGAACGGGTTGCCATCGCTGGGGACAATGGTGCCGGAAAGAGCACTCTTGCAAAACTCATAGCACGACTCTACGACCCCGATTCCGGATCGATTCGCATCGGAAACGTAGATATCCGGAACATTCAACTCAAGGATCTGCACGAGTACGTCTGCTATCTGCCCCGCGACCCTGTTCTGTTTGATGGAACGCTGTCCTTCAACCTACGCTTTGTGCGGCCGGCAGCGCCTGACGGTGAAATACAAGAAGCCCTTCGCAGCGTGGGGCTCTCGCAATTTGTTGCGGCGTTGCCCGATGGCTTACGGCAACGGATCGGACCCGGAGGCTGCCAACTTTCCGGTGGTCAGCGCCAACGACTCGCCATCGCAAGAGCGATTCTACAGCAACCTCGGATTTTGATATTGGATGAGGCAACTTCCTGTCTTGATCCCTCTTCAGAGAGAGTCGTTCTTGGGAACATTCGGCGTAGTTTCAGAGCGTCAACGCTGATTGTCATCTCGCACCGCCCTTCAACGTTCTCTACATTCGGCAGACTTCTTGTTCTTTTGCGTGGAGAGATCGTTGAAGACGGCAATCCCCATTCCCTCATTCCTGCGAGTCGCCCCTCCAACCAATCTTTTTCCACAGCCTTTACCATCGACGAAGATCGCCGAGAAACTTCTTTGTAAATACAAGCTGCAGCGGACTCTGTCCCTTGCGGCCCTATAGTAGGGGACCTCAGGACCGGCAATGCTGATTAAAAAGCGGACACATTGATTCTTCCCACTCAAGAAATCTGCAACGCATCTTGTTGTCTGGGAGCAACTTCTCTTCGCCCATGTTGGTTTACCGAACCTTTTCACCTTTTACTGGCTTTCAGGTGGCGAAGGGTGACACAGTGCGCTCCAGGCAACCGATCTCTATTACGAGCAAGGGATGGGGCAGCAATGTTAAGAGTTTCTGACACGGTGCACAGCACACACAACCAGGACGGGGCAATTGTGCTGGATGTCCGGCAAGGTCAGATATTCAACGTCAACTTTGTTGGGTCGCGAATCCTCGAACTTCTGAAGAGTGGGTCCACCGAATCAGCGATTGTCAATGAGATCAGCCGGGAGTTTGACGTGAGCCGGGACCTTGCCGAGAACGATGTGCAGGAATTTCTCCAGAACTTGAAGAAGTGTCACCTAGTCGAAGAGGACGAACCGGGCGTGGCCGTCTGAGCTGGACGCAAGATTGTTTGCGACCAGTTGCAACTGGTGGTGTAAATGAGGTGTGCAGCATGTCGATTCTTGTTTTGAAAGCGTACTTGAAGCTGATTCAGTTCGATCTCGACTTGGCGCGAGGTAATTTCGCGAGGCTCTACAACAAGGTTCGTAACTATCCGGTCAGAGATACGACGCCCGCCCCTGATGCAGTGGAACGCATTTGTTCGGCAGTCGACATGGCTTGTATCTGGTACTGGAAAGAAGCGCTTTGCTTGCAGCGCTCGGCAGCGACGTGTTGCCTCCTCAAGAGCCACGGCATATTCACCCAAATGGTAATCGGGGCGCAACAGTTGCCATTCAAGGCGCATGCCTGGGTCGAGGTGAATGGTCGCGTGGTCAACGACAAAGCGTACGTGCCGGCAATATACGCAGTCTTGGATCGATGCTAAATAAACAACACGTCGAAGGGGCAGCAACGGTAAATCCACGTGGAAGGTTGCTCCTGGCGTCCGGGCAACTTGCAACCAAGATGGCGCGGTGCTCGTAGATATCGACCATGGCCTTTGGTACAGCTTAAACGCGGTGGGAGGGAGAATCTGGCAGGTGATTGAAGCCGGTCACGGTCGATCATCCTTCGATGACGTAGTCGAAGCGCTCGCTCAGGAATTCATGGGGGTGCCACACGAACAACTCATGAGCCACATCAACAATTGCTTGAGCGACTTGGAAAGAAAGCATTGACCACGGCCCACGGTCGAGCCGTGCTCGCAAACGCAAAATGAAAAAAGAATTGACCAAGACGAAATTGTGCTTCGAAAGCTCAACTCCATGAACTACGAATCACCGGCAGTCCGATATCAAGGCGGCCTCGATGACCTTCTTCATCGCTTGCTTCCCAGCTTTCCTGTGGCGCGGAATGACGGCGACCAGAGGATTGCGAAGTTGACGACCTTTATCGACAGCCACGATGGTCGCATCGGGTGGGATCTTGCACACACCTGCCGAGAACTCAAGTTAGATATTTCGGGCGCCTATGCAGCTCGACTTTTCAAACTTTCTAGGGGACTGGGTGTTAGGGAATACGCCAAAAAGAAACGATTGTCGGCCGCAGCTGAGTTGTTGACGACAACGGATCTCTCCGTGAAAGCGATCGCCGTCGAGTTTGGATATCGCAGTCCCCCTGATTTCACACGCAGATTCAAGGAGCAGTTCCACCTGAGTCCAACCGATTTTCGCAAGCGAGCTTTGCGTCAAGGCCCATTATTCGATTCCGCAGATTCCGACTCTAGGCTGCCGGCGAATTCTCTGGCGCCTAAGACTCTTCCGAAAGCAGAAGAGGCTAGCTGCTTCGCAGAAAAGCGTAAGTGTTTCCCGTTCACTCCGCTCTGCTTCGGGCGCAGCATCACTTATGCAATGCAGACCGACACCACAAGGATGCGGCGCCTGGCGACAAAACAGCAGGACGAATCCAACGTCAGGTTCCGAGGAACTACGTTGTTCGAAAGGAACAGATGAAGGCTCTTTACATTCCTGTTCTTCCCAGGAATCCCGAACTCCGGCCGAAACAAAGCGACCCGACAACGGTCCTAGGAGCCAGGGTGTTTGGCTGGAATGCTCTCTGCGCGCTGCTCACATACGGAACTTACGACACATATTTTGTGCCAGGACTTACGGACCGACAAAAGAACGAATTGATAGCAGATGGCCTAACTCCAGACAACGCTAACAGGCTAGTCCCTGTTCCTTTCGGAAACAAATCGCTAGCCAGTGATTCTGATCAACTCGTGCTAGCTACCATGGGCCCGGAGCTACGTACTCTAGCGACAATACGTCATAGACTGCAACGGCATGACGTGCCCTTATGCGGATTAATACACTCTATCAATTCTGCGCGAACGGTGTTTAATATTTTGCAACAATATTTTGCAGGGCTGTGCGAATGCGATCTACTCCTTTGTTCCAGTAGGGCGGGAATGAAGACGATACAAGTCTACATCGAGGAAATTGACCAGTTGTTGCCACCGGACATCCGGTATCGAGCGCGTCGTGTCCTTGTTCCACTCGGCGTGAGAATTCCGACCGTGGATCAGAGAGATAGGGTCCTGCTACGTCAGCGACTAGGACTGGCGCCGGAGCACACCATAGCCTTGTTTTTTGGTCGTCTATCCCAGATGAGCAAAGCCGATTTAGGGCCTTTGCTGTTGGCCCTATCGGTACTGTCGCGCAGAGGTACGGTGTTCCACTTAGTCATCGCAGGTGACGACACGCAGACGAATGAAGCGCCCCGGCTCACAGCGCTGGCGGCCGACCTTAACTGTCTCATGAACTTAACGGTATGGGTAAATCCGTCAGCAGATGATAAACATCTCCTGTATTCCGGGGTGGACATTTTCATATCACCCAGCGACAACATACAGGAAACTTTCGGATTAGCAGTTGCTGACGCGCTTGCCTACGGTCTCCCCGCCGTCGTTTCAGACTGGGACGGATATCGAGATTTAGTGACCGATGGTGAAACCGGATTCTTGGTTCGGTCGTTTTTTCCGCCGGACATGGGTCGCCTGCAGGTAGCCGATTGCACGAGTTCAATGGTGGAGGAAGACTTATTGGCACAATCAACGACTATAGACTTTATGGCCCTATGTGAAAAACTGGAGAAGCTCGTACTGGACCCAGCACTTCGTGGACAAATGGGGCGAGCCGGAAGACAATTTGCAAAGGACCGTTGTAGTTGGAGAGTCATCGTCAATCGATATGAAGAGTTGTGGCACGAGTCCAGCCAGATGGCTAAGGCGGCATGTCGAGGTGGAAGTATCAGAAGCCCAGTACTCAGCGTTTCACTGGAAAACAGCTTCGGCCACTTTGCGAGCGCGAAGCGAAGTTTCGAATCTAAGTGCTTTATAACTGCAGAGGGTCGAGAGTGGTTGAGACGACCCGACCGCTTCTACTTCCTCTGCCCTTTGCACGGTTGCCTATCTCCGCAGCATTTTAGCGACGTGTTACGGACGATCGCCGAGCGTCCTGGCATCCCGGTGGGGAAGGCGGTCGACCTGGCTTGCTCGGATGGCTTTCGGACATCTGTCAATGAAATACATTGGACTCTCGCACGGTTGTTTAAATACGGCCTAGTAATGTCTAGTGAAGATCGGCGCCAGCCGCCTCCCTGAGGTTAACCCCAGAGCAGGGATATGAAGTGCGAGACCAACACGGGCTCCTTACACAGTGTTGGTCGAACAGATCACGCTCACGGAATCTGCTCACGGTCTCAAAGGCGGCCGAGGTAGCGTAAATATGAAGGTATCCGGTGGAGCGCGTCTAGTCTCAAGCTCGGCTGGCAAGACTCAGTTAGAAGTTGCCGGTCGGCCCATGTTTGAGCTCAACCCAGTCGCAGCATTTATTTGGCAACAACTGGCGAGTAATTTGTCCGCTGATATGATCGTTGTCCAACTTGTGGCGTTGTTTGGTGCCTCTCAGGAACAAGCCAAGCGTGACGTCACGAACTTCATTGAACTACTCAAAAAGCACTGGCTTGTCTATGATGACGAGCAATGCGCGACCAGTTCCCCGACGACCTCGTCATAGAATGTTGTTCCTTCTCTATACTATCCAGGATCGGCACGACCTGCCTGTTCTCTGATTGGTCCGCCTTCTATTTGTGCTCTGTGTCTGCGAAGCCCATGTCGCTTAGAACTCTGAATACCCTAGTTCGCAGAAAAGGCTAGCCTTATCGCAGAAAGAGCGAACTGTTTCCTATTTACTCCGCGCTGATCAAGGCGCACCATCACCCAAACAACAGTCGGGAAATCGGTAAGGAACGCGAACATGAGTGTCCAGTTTGGAATATGGAATTTCGAAGGCCAGCCGCCTGCCACGGACTACATCGAGAAAGTTAGCATGACTCTCGCTCCCTACGGTCCCGACAGCAACGAATCGTATTCCAAGGGCGGCATAAAGATCCTCTATCGCGCCTTCCACACCACGAAGGAATCACATCGCGAGAAGCAGCCATGTATCTCTCCCTCCGGCGCTGTTATCACTTGGGACGGCCGCTTGGACAATCGTGCTGACCTCATCGGCGAGCTGCGCGACTCCCTGACCGTCAATTCCACGGACGTGGCCATCGTCGCGGCGTCGTATGAAAAGTGGGGGGCAAACTGCCTGGGGAAACTGATCGGAGATTGGGCGCTCTCCATCTGGAATCCTCGCGAACGCTCCATCCTGCTCGCCAAAGACCCCATCGGCACGAAGCATCTTTATTATTTGTTTGAAGACAGACAGCTAACTTGGAGCACCATTCTCGATCCGCTCGTCCGGCTTGCCGGCAAAACCTTCGCTCTCAACGCAGAATATATCGCGGGCTGGTTCTCGATGTTTCCGGCCGTGGATTTAACACCCTGCGTCGGCATTCACTCCGTCCCGCCGTCTTCATCCGTGCTCCTCCGACCCGGAAAACATGCAGTGAGCAAGTATTGGGATTTCGACCCAAAGAACAAGATCGGTTACCGCACTGACGCTGAATACGAGGAGCACTTCCGCGTCGTTTTCGCAAAAGCGGTCCAGCGCAAGCTTCGTTCCGATAGACCCGTCCTGGCCGAACTCAGCGGTGGCAGGGACTCCTCGTCCATCGTCTGCATGGCCGATACCATTGTTGCCCGCGGCACCGCCGATACGCCTCGCCTCGATACCATCTCCTACTACGATGACTCCGAACCCAACTGGAACGAGCGTCCTTATTTCGCCAAAGTTGAAGAAAAGCGCGGTTGCACCGGCTGGCACGTCAACGTCGGCGCGCAAGATCAGGAAAAACTCCTCGTGCCTGAACCACTGCTCGAATCTGCTCACGGCCACTTTGTGCCAACTCCCGGCTACGATGGCCGCACTTCTCCGCACTTCAGGATGTGTATGGCTTCGCAAGGAAATCGCGTCGTGCTTTCCGGCATCGGAGGCGACGAAGTCATGGGCGGTGTGCCCACGCCCACGCCCGAACTTGAGAATCTTCTCGCAAGAGCACAACTCGGTGCCCTCGCTCATCAGCTGAAAGTTTGGGCTCTGGAAAAGAGAAAGCCATGGTTCCATTTGTTCTGGGAAGCCGCCCGTGGATTCTTCCCTCCCGCCCTCGTGGGTGTCCCGAAATGCATGCGCCCGGCCCCGTGGCTGCAGTCAGGCTTCGTGAAGCGCCATTGGTCCGCGCTGACCGGCTATCCCTCCAGGACGAAGTTGTTCGGTCCTCTGCCAAGCTTTCAAGCCAATGTAGGCACACTTGACGCCTTGCGCAGACAATTAGCGCGCACCGCTTTGCCATTCGAACCGCCCTTCGAGAAACGCTACCCCTATCTGGATCGTGGCCTGCTGGAATTCATGTTCGCCATCCCGCGGGAACAACTCATCCGCCCGACCCAACGCCGTTCCCTCATGCGCCGCGCACTTGTTGGTATCGTGCCCGACGAGATCCTGAACAGGAAGACAAAAGCGTTTGTTGCGCGGTCGCCGATGGTAGCCATCTCCAACGACTGGGTTCATTTTGCGGAGATGACTCAGAACATGCTTATCAGTTCGCTCGGAATCGTGAACCCGGAATGTATCTCGGAGGCCTTGCAGAGGGTTCGTCGGGGCGAAGAAGTTCCCATGATCGCGTTGCGGCGCACATTCTTCCTCGAAGAGTGGCTCAAGGATCTTCGCGCCTTGGGGATCATAAACCTGGACACAACCTTGAAGCCTAACCTGAGATGGCAGGCTTCCATCCAAGGCTAGTCCATATCAGGCTAAGAAGAACAGTCGCGAGAACGTATCGAGATCGAGCCGGAAGCAAGGGAGCAAATCATGAGCGTCCAGTTTGGAAGATGGAATTTCGAAGGCCAACCGCCTGCTCCGGACTACATCGAGAAAGTCAGCGCCACTCTCGCTCCCTACGGCCCCGACAGCAACGAATCGTATTCCAGGGGCGGCATAAGAATCCTCTATCGCGCCTTTCACACCACGAAGGAATCGCATCGCGAGAAGCAGCCATGTATTTCTCCCTCTGGCACTGTCATCACTTGGGATGGCCGCTTGGACAATCGCGCTGACCTCATCAGCGAACTGCGCGACTCCCTGACCGTCAATTCCACGGACGTGGCCATCGTCGCGGCGGCGTATGAAAAGTGGGGAGCAAACTGCTTGGAGAAGTTGATCGGGGATTGGGCGCTGTCAATCTGGAATCCTCGCGAGCGCTCCGTGTTGCTCGCCAAAGACCCCGTTGGCACGAAGCATCTTTATTATTCGTTTGACGACAAAGAGCTAACCTGGAGCACCATCCTCGATCCGCTCGTCCGGTTCGCGGGCAGAACCTTCGAAATCTCCGACGAGTACATTGCCGGTTGGTTCGCCATCATGTTCCCAGCAGCACACCTTACCCCTTATGTTGGCATCCATTCCGTGCCGCCGTCCTCGTCTGTGCTCCTTCGACCGGGAAAGCACATTGTCAGTAAGTATTGGGATTTCGATCCTAGCACGCGCATCCGCTACCGCACCGACGCCGAATACGAAGAGCATTTCCGCTCAGCCTTGGCCACAGCTGTCCAACGCCGGCTCCGCTCCGACGGCCCCGTCCTTGCCGAGCTCTCCGGCGGCATGGATTCCTCTTCCGTCGTTTGCATGGCAGACTTAGTCATCGCCCGCGGCGGCGCCGATTGCCCCCGCCTCGACACCCTCACTTGGTTCGACGAATCCAAGCCGAACTGGGGTGAACTTCCCCATTTCACCAAGGTTGAAGAAAAACGCGGTCGCACCGGGCACCACATCAATGCCGCCGCCTTCAAAGACGACCAGTCCCCCATACCATTCGGTGCCGAATTTGCAAGCGATCGGTTCGCTGCAACGCCAATCCCCAACAACCGCACCTCCAAGTTTCTCCAGCAAAATGCAGTCTACATAAAATCCCAAAGCTACCGCATCACCCTCTCCGGCATTGGAGGCGAGGTTACAGGCGACGGCGTGCCGACACCGACGCCGGAATTTCAAAATCTCCTAGCCAGAGCGCATTTCTTCACGCTCAATCGCCAACTGAAAGCTTGGGCCGCCAAAATGAGAAGAAAACGACTCCCTCTGCTCTGGGACGCCGTTCGAGGATTTGCCCTTCAGGACAAATCAGAATACGTAAATCCAGCCGCGCCCTGGTTTTACCCCGACTTCACGCGCCGCAATCGCGCCGCCTTCCGTGGGTATTCCTCCCGAATCAAACTGCTCGGTCCCTTGCCCAGCTTTCAGAACCATATCAATAATTTATCGGCCACCCGGAGGTTCGTGGCGTCCTGCGGCCTCCACTCAGAGTTGCTCCGCGACATACGCTATCCCTACTATGACCGGGATCTGTTGGAATTTATGTTCGCAATCCCCCGCGAACAAATCGTCCGCGTCGGCCAGCGCCGTTCCCTGATGAAGCGCGCCCTCGTCGGCATCGTCCCCGACGAAATCCTGAACCGAAAGAAGAAGGAGGCTGTTCCCCAAGAGTCGCCGAAAGGCAGCCCCAAAGAACTACCGCACTTGCCTGAGATAGGGCAGCACATCACCAGCGGCGCCATCGGGATCGTAGATCCAGACCGATTTGCGGAGGCGCTGCAGAACGCTCGGCGAAACGAAGACGTTCCCATCGGCAGCCTCAATCGCACCCTGACACTGGAATCCTGGCTCCGCCACCTCACGCTCCAAGGAGTCCTGACGAACTCGGTGTCAATAAAGAGACAAGAATACTCCTCGTCTCCGGAGGCTAAGGAACTCCAGTCGCGCGCTCGGCGTAAAAGTTTAGCTAGCTAGCTAATGCACGTAAACTTCAACAAAGAAAAGAGAGGTAACAAACCATGAAATACGAAACTCCAGAAATGATCGCAATGACGCCCGCGATCAATGCTATTCAGTCGATAGGCGTAAAGCCGTCACCCAACGACGCAGCGGATGGTGGTGGCCCTTCCAACGAAGAAACCGGTGCGTATGCAGATTGGGAGTAAGTAAACCTCTGCCGGAGCACCCGAAGTGGTGGATGCTCCGGTAGTTTATCCATTATTATTCCTATAATCCCGGGAGACAACTATGAAATATGAAACACCAGAACTATGTCCATTGAGTCCTGCGATTTATGCAATTCAGGGAGGGCCTGTCGGTAAACAGTTTGGATATCTAATAGAGGGAGCTACTGACAACGAATTAATATCCGCGTACGACGATTGGGAGTAGCAGTCACGAGCACTATCGTCTGGTTTTTCACGAAATCACCGATTACAAATTAATCCACTTCCTAGCTCTCTTTCTGTAGTTTCCGCATACAGCGCCAGCGAGCATACTGTTCGGTTTTGGTGGGGTCTGGATCTTCGTAGTCTTGAAGCCAGAAGCGGAACCAGTCAACTGATCCGCCCTGCGATGCCATGCGCTCGCCTGGATTGGTCAGAACGTGTTCATCGGTATTCAACATGACTAAGTCCACTGGTTTTTGCAGATAGTGTAGTCCAGCATATGGCTCCCACATGAAGAGTACATCGGTCGGACCCTCCGCATTTACTAACAGAGGCGCGTTCACTTTATCGAGGTTGAAGCCCGGAGATCGCTTCAGCCATTGCTGCAATCCTTCGCCGAATGGTGGCGCGCCGACCATCGAATTCGATTCGCGCGAAGCTCGGTCCGGATTCAATATGTACTGGAAATAATCTTCCATTATACCGTCCGTGATCGAAGCAGCTTTGAGGTGAAGGGAGCCAATCGTCAGCAATTCCATCACAGAGAAACATGTGCGACTGAACCCGATAATGCCGATCTTTTCCGGATCTGCCAGCCCCTCTGACACCAATTGCTTTATAGCAGATTCCAACATCGCGACGGCGCAAGGCCCTTCCTCAGGTGTGACGATTGGACAACTGACTCCGGCAACCCCGGTCGCTGTCTGCAGAACCATGATTCCCGTCGCGGCCAGTGCTCGCGCTGCGAACGCGGTTGGAAATACACCGGAGGGTCTGAATTCGGATTCACTGAATCCGTGTGTCTGAATCACCAGTGGATAGCGCTGGCCTGGTTTGTAATTCACGGGCTTGTACAGCCCGCCTTTCCATTCCCGCCCTTCTTTGTCTTTCCAGGTGTAAACGCTGGCCTGCCCCAGTTCGATGTTTTTAAGTTGCGGATTTGGGTCCCAGATCACTCGAGATATCTGTTTGTTTGTGGCAACCAGCACAGGAGGATCATTCAGCCCTTGCTTCACGCTAACTTGGAGACCGTCCTGTTCCGCCGGAAATGATCCTTTGAGTTCCCTCACGGGTTGCCATGAATCATTCTTGCGCTGGTATTCGAGGGTTCTAAATGACTGGTCTTCATGGGTGATAAAGGCCACCATGACTTGACCCGTGCCGCCAGCAAAGCGCGCGCCAAGAACTAGGTGGTAACCTTCTTCAACGCTCGTTTCGGTCTTATGGGCCTTCAATACTTCCACGCATGTGCTCGCGCCGGAAGACACATCCATAACGGCGATACACGGACGCGACGGCGCATTCTCTTTCGATTTGAGGAAGGTGTTCGGAAGAAGGATTTCGTGTCCATCGTTCGACCAACTGGGATCGCCAATTGCTATCCAGCCTGCGTCATCCATGAGCGGCGCGTCCGTCAAGGATCGGATCGAGCCAGTCTGCAAGTCAACTCGGACGTACTGATGCACCCGGCTCGATTTCCCATCGTACTGGCCAGCATGAATACGATTCTTGGAGACTGTGGAAGGTGGCGCGGGGTAGAGCGTCTCCCACTCGGATGGAACATCGAGAACGGGCAGTGTCGTGACGAGGGATTTTCCGTCCGGTGACAGCGCAAAGCTCCCGAAGTTAGCGAGCGGCGCGCCGTCCTTCTTCACCTCGAAAGGTTTACTTCCAATAACCGCCCAAAGAGAAATGCTAGAGGGAGCAATGAGCGCGGTGATCGGATCGTCAGGGAGAATCAGTTCAAACAAAGACCGTCCTGTGCCCACAACAGAGGCTGCCTCACGTTCCACTTTCTTTTTCTCTTGTCCCGCCGGATCGGCAACGGTGTAGACATAGTGTTGCCGGTCACGGACATCGAAAGCCTTAACCATCTCGGTTTCGGAAGTCAGCGGCTCAACCATTTTCTTTTGGAGATCGGCCAGAACAATCCGATGATTGCCGCTTTCGGTGGGTTCTAGAAAAGCAATGCCGCTGGAATCGGCAAGCCACCGCCATCCCCCAATGACGCCGCCTTTCTTGCTCGTGCGTGCGACGGTCCAAACCGGCGGCGGTTGCGACGCCTCGGAATGATCGAGAAAATATTTGACATCCTGGGTCCGGTAAAAACGAACAGAATCCTCGACACGGCTTATGTCCAACCGTCCGCGTTCCGTCTTGACAACGAAATAGGTTCCATCCGGCGAGAATAGCACCTCGCTCGGGCCGCCGCTTGGATCGTCAAAAAGCGCCAGTCCAATCTCGTCAGCAACGGTGAAGGGCTGCTGAGTTTGTTGCGCTGATGCAATCGCTACACTCAAAAGAAATCCGGTGACGAGTAACAGAACGAACTTCCTCTTAGCGATATGCATAAACCCTTTACACGAACAAATCCCTCACAGTGTCCTAACATCAGTTTTAGAAAAGTAACTTCAAGGCGAATTGCATCGAGCGATTCCCGCCCTGTTGGTAGAGCGGGCTCAGGATGCCTAGCGAACTTGCGAGCGTGCCCGTAGCCTGGCCAAAGCCCACATTTGTGCAGGGTTGGCCTGGCGTAACACGGCCGCAACTAGAATTGATCGCTCCAAAGTTGGGGTGATTGAAGATGTTGAAGGCTTCGGCGCGGAATTGCAGCTTCAGCCTTTCATGAATCGGAAAATCCCGCCGAACCGCCATATCCATCTGCCAAGCCCCAAACCCCCTCGCAAAGTTACGGGGAGCATCCCCGAGGCCAGAACTAACATTCGTAAAGGCCAAAGGATTAATCGTCCGGCCTCCTGGACATCCTTGCCCCGCCTTAAGATCTCCCAAGCCCTGAAGAATAGTGGCGCAATTGGAACCGTATAGATATACCGACTGGCCTGGGACAAGGTTTAGCCCTTCGTAATAGAGCTGCCCATCCGGTTGCAGGTTTGCATTTCCATATAGGGTGACTGGAAAGGCCGTTCGCAAAGTAAGGCGGTCATCGAGTCCCCAATGGTGCACAACGGCATCCACAAATTCACCATGCCCCACGTTCGGCAGGTCGTAGGAGGATGCAGCTGAAAGACTGTGCCGGACGTCGGAGTCACAGTTCCCGCGCTGATATGCAAGTTCGTAATTCTCAGAGCCGTAGTCAAGACAATGAGACCAGGTGTAGGATCCTAGGGCCGTCAACCCGCGGCTTAGTCTTCGCCGGAACTGAACTTGCAACGAGTTGTAGTCCGATGTCAAACCGTTCTCAATCAAGTCAAAATCCGGGATGTTCGGATTGTTGGCAGGAAGAATTAAATTTTCTTGCAGCAACCTCGATGCGTGCGAACCGACATAGGAGACGGTAAACGTCTGCGACTTACCGAGCGCCTGCTCAATGCTCCCGTTCCACTGAAGCGTATATGGCAATTGCAGGTGCGGGGCAAACGCGAACACAGTTCCGGAGTATGGGGCTACAGGAGGATTCACGAGAGCAGGGACCAGCAGTGCCGCATTCGCTGGAAACGATGCGGAGGGACAGCACACATCTGCCAAGAAGCCTGGGCCCGCGAACCCAGCTGACCCTAACTGTTGTCCAGTATCGAAGAAAACGCCTCCTCCTCCACGCACAACCGTTTCCGAACCTGGTGTATTGCGAAGGACGTACGCGGCGCTCAGCCGGGGCCCAAAATTGCCATACGTCGTCTGCCAGAGAGGCGTGCCCTGGGGCGCCAGCACCATAGTATTCGGGCTTGATCCTTGGAGGGTATAAGGCTTCAAACCTTGGGTCACACTCGGTGCGGGATTTACGTCCCAACGTAGGCCCAACGAGAGGTGCAAACGTTGCGTCGCTTTCCATTCGTCCTGAGCAAATACCGAGAAGTTTGTATACAAGGGATAAGCGGTCCCACGGGCGTAAGGCTCTATACTCGCATCGTTCGCTTCAACCGAAGGTTCACTGAGATAATAGTAATAGATACCAGGAGTAGCTTGAATCCCAATAGGCGTTAACCTCCGATAATCCAGGCCAAATTTGAATTGGTGACGTCCCCAACCCAAACTCACCGTGTCTACCAAATTCCACTGCCTCTGAGCGCCGGACTGTTGTTGCTGTTGGAGAAAACTCACATAACCGCCATAGTCCAGGTCAAACAGGGCAAACGAACCAACACCCAAGCCCGAGAGCTGCGCCAGATTCACGGGCGTACTGCCCCCGAAGGCATCAATTACCTGATTCTGTGTCGTCGTATTTGAAGTGTAATTGAGTCGGAACTCATTACTAAGTCGGTCAGTAAAAATGCTGCTGACCCCAGTCGTATAGGTTTTGACGCTGTAGGCAGAAATCTGATTCACTGTCAGTGGAGCCTGCCGAGCCGCCGAGCTTGAACCCGTGTCACTGAACCGAAAGAAGAGCCTTAGCTTATCATTTATGACATGGTCGAAACGAACACTGGTGGAGTTGATCGAACTCGGGTTAGCCGGACTCCCGAAGTATTGGGCAATACCATTGACCGTATCGTCGATCCCGTCGGGGCTGGGTATTGGGAATGCGTTCAGGGCTGGCAGGAGCGCACTTGGAGCCGGATTTCTGCCGGACGGACAGGGACCCATATCCCTCATGCAAAGGTCCGGTACGTAATTGGGCGTGGCTGCCAGTGGGGCAGTCAGCCGCAGCCCCTCGTACGAAAGGAAGAAGAACGTCTTGTCTTTCCCGTTATACAGGTGGGGAATCTCGACTGGCCCGCCGACCGTGCCGCCAAAATCATTTTGTCGAAGGGCTGGTTCAGGAGTGCCAAAATAGTCATTGAACCAGTCCTGAGCGTCAAAGAAGCCGTTCCTTAAATAGTCGTATGCGGTGCCGTGCCATCGATTAGTACCCGATTTCGTCTCAAACGCGAACTGACCGCCCGGATTGCGTCCATACTCAGCCGAATACGTCGAGCTTTGCACACGAAATTCTTGCAGATCATCTACGGAGACCAGAGCCTGTGTGGTCCCCAATGCCGTCGCAGCGGGCACAGAACCGCTAGGCCCCGCCCCTTGAACATTAATGCCTACTGCTGTGCCCACGTTAGCGCTAACTCCATCCACGGTGTAGTAGTTTTCTTCCGTGCGCTGCCCATTGACACTGAATTCGCCAGTTTGGCCAAGAGCTGAGACGCCATTTTGGGGACTTTGCGTCACAACGCCCGGCGTGAGCAGGATCAAATCCTGGAAGCTCCGCCCATTCAAAGGCATGTTTTCAACATATGTGTGATCGATCACTGTGCTGACCGACGCATCCGTTGTATTGATCATCGACGCGCCGCCTTCAACAGTCACGGTTTCGAAAACGGCCCCTACCGGCAAGGTGAAGTTGATAGACAGCGCGTCCTGGATATTGAGAACAATATCGGGCTTGATGAGTGCCTTGAATCCCACCTTGGAAACCTGAAGCCGGTACGCTCCTGGCGGGAGATTCGGCATCACGTAAATGCCGTCCTCATTGGTCTTGCCAGAGTACTGCACTCCTGTTGCATCGTTTATTACCAGAATGTCGGCCCCGCCGATCACCTTGTTGGATGGATCGAGCACGC
>Ga0187883_10001254_pt1 | contig 15679 bp, 12 predicted proteins | sample June2016WEW_20_1_2_FD_132966 | JGI IMG/M metagenome (GOLD analysis project Ga0187883, IMG submission 132966) | Peatland microbial communities from SPRUCE experiment site at the Marcell Experimental Forest, Minnesota, USA - June2016WEW_20_10 | ecosystem: Environmental > Terrestrial > Soil >...
ACGGCGGTCTCGACCGAGGGCACGATGCCCTTCTCGACGCTTGTGATGAAGTACGAGCAGCCGCTCGCGTCCGAGACGCAGCCGTCGGTGTCGACCCACTCCATCTCGACCGAGCCCGGGCTGGTGTGGTCAGCCGACTCGATTGCCGCCACGGCGCCGAGGCCGACGCCGCCGGCGACAGAGAAGATCACGCTCGCGCCTTCGCCGACAAGGGTTTGGGTGTCCGTCTTGCCGAGGCCGTCGTCGGTGAAGTTGTTGGTGAACAGCCCGCTGCCGGTGTAGTTGTCGGCGGTCCGGCCCTTGGAGGTCGGGTACCAGCCGTACACCTTCACCGACTTGTGGTTCAGCTCGTCGTAGTAGCGCACACCCGCCACCCAGCCGTCCATGTAGATGGTGACGGTCGGGATGTTCATGCCCCCGAACTCGCCCACGGCACCGCCAGGCGCTATCGAGTTCGACTTGGCCACCGCGGCGGCGAGGTAGCCGCCGAGGAAGGCGTCCTCGTTCGTCTCGTAGGCGAGGTTGTCGATGTTCGGCAGGGTCGTCTCGGAGCTGCTGAAGCCGGGGCAACCCGCTGAAGTTCCGCCCGGGCAGTCGACGATCGCGAAGTCAACCTTCGGGTTCGCCTTGGCGGCGGTCTGGGTGGCCGTGGCCATGTCGTAACCGACGGTGACGATGATGCCGCAGTGCTCGCCCAGGAAGTCGTCGATGTTCGGCGTGTAGTCGCTCGTCGAGGAAGACGAGAGGAACTTACCCGAGATGTTCGGGTCGACCGCCATGGCGGCCTTCACGCCGTTCCAGGCCGAGGCGTTGAACGAGCGGTCGTTGATGCCGCCCGTGTCGGTCACTTCGCAGGCGAGGAACTTCGCCGAAGTTGGAGTCGTGCTGCCCGACGGCGCCGCCGACGTGGTGGTGGTGGACGAGCTGCTCGATCCGCATGCGGCAAGGGCGAGTGCGGCGACAACCGCCGCCCCGAGGCTTACCGCCGACGTGCGCATCCTGCGTGCTGCGTGCATGGTGAGCGACCCCCCTTGTCGAGTCGGCTGGTTGGAAGCAGACAACAGCAACAAAACGTTGCCGGTCCGTAACGTAGCCGTATCCCGCCCGTCGCGCTTGCCATCGTCCTTCGAGCCGCCGGCCGATCCTGCCGGCGGCGGTGTTCCGGCGACGGCGGCCGGTGGGCGACCGCCTGGCTCGCCTCACACCCCGACGGGATGCCAGACCGTCTTGATCTCGACGAACGCCTTCAGGCGCGAGAGGGTCGGCTCTTTGGTCCACTCGTCCGGCTGCACGAAGGTGCGCTTCACGTTGCCGGCGGCCAACCGCTCGAACTCGGCCCGATCGTCGCTCGGCCCCACCCCGGTGAGATCGATGGCGTTCACGTCCATGTGGGCGGCGAGCACCGGGGCGAGCTCAGACGTGTGGCCCGTGAGCACGTTGACGACCCCGGCGGGGACGTCCGAGGTCGCCAGCACCTCGGTGAGGCTCACAGCCGGGAGCGGGCGTTTCTCGCTCGCGACGACGACGGCCGTGTTCCCGATCACGATGACGGGGGCGAGGACGCTCACGAGGCCGAGGAAGCTCGAGTCCTGCGGCGCCAGCACCGCCACCACGCCGGTCGGCTCGGGCAGACTGAAGTTGAAGTAGGGGCCGGCAACGGGGTTGGCGCTCCCGATCACCTGGGCGAACTTGTCCGCCCAGCCGGCGTACCACACCCACCGGTCGATGGCCGCTTCGACTGCCCGGCGGGCCCGGGCCCTCGAGAGCCCCTCGGCGGCGGCCACCTCGGCGGAGAACTGGGCGCCCCTCCCTTCGAGCAACTCCGCCACCCGGTAGAGCACCTGGCCGCGGTTGTAAGCCGTGGCCCCCGCCCAGTCGCCGAGGGCCGCTCGGGCGGCCACGACGGCGTCCCGGGCGTCCTTGCGGGAGGCTCGGGCGGCGTTGGCGAGAAACGTCCCGTCGGCGGCGGAGACCTCGTAGGACCTGCCCGACTCGGAGCGGGGGAAGGCGCCCTTGATGAAGAGCTTGTAGGTCTTGCGGACGTCGAGGCGCCAGTCTCCTCGAGCAGGCGGCTCAGGCACGGAGGTACGCCTCCAGCCCGTGCCGGCCGCCCTCGCGGCCAAAGCCCGACTCCTTGTAGCCGCCGAACGGACTCGCCGGGTCGAACCGGTTGAACGTGTTGGCCCAGACCACGCCGGCTCCCATCCGGCCGGCCATCCAGAGAATGCGGCTCCCTTTCTCGGTCCATACGCCGGCCGACAGCCCATAGGGCGTGTTGTTCGCCTTGGCGACCGCCTCGGCGGGGGTGCGGAAGGTGAGCACCGAGAGCACCGGGCCGAAGATCTCCTCTCGGGCGATGCGGTGGGACTGGCTCACGCCGGTGAAGATCGTCGGCGGGAACCAGTAACCGTGCTCAGGCAGGTCACAGGGCGGCGACCAGCGCTCGGCGCCCTCGTCCTCGCCGCTGTGGGACAGCTCGGTGATCTTCTCGAGCTGCACGGACGAGTTGATGGCCCCGATGTCAGTGTTCTTGTCGAGCGGGTCGCCGAGCTGGAGGGTCCCAAGGCGCCGCTTCAGGCGCTCGACGACCAGCTCGGTGACCGACTCCTGCACGAGCAGCCGAGATCCGGCGCAGCACACCTGGCCCTGGTTGAAGAAGATCCCGTTGACGATCCCTTCCACCGTCTGGTCGATCGGGGCGTCGTCGAAGACGATGTTGGCCGCCTTGCCTCCGAGCTCGAGCGTGAGGTGCCTGCCCGTGCCGGCGAGGGCGATGCGGATCTGCTTGCCCACCTCGGTCGAGCCGGTGAAGGCCACCTTGTCCACTCCCGGGTGGGTCACGAGTGCCGCGCCGGTGGCGCCCGCACCGGTCACGACGTTGACGACACCGGGCGGCAGCTCGGCCTGCTGGCAGACCTCTGCCAGCAACAGAGCGGTGAGCGGGGTGGTCTCGGCCGGTTTGAGCACGCAGCAGTTGCCGGCGGCGAGGGCCGGAGCCAGCTTCCAGGCGGCCATGAGGAGTGGGAAATTCCAGGGGATGACCTGGCCGGCGACGCCGAGCGGGCGGGGTGAGGGACCGAGGCCGGCGTAGCCGAGTTTGTCCGCCCAGCCGGCGTGGTAGAAGAAGTGCGCCGCCGCCAAGGGCACGTCGACGTCCCGGGACTCGCGGATCGGCTTGCCGTTGTCGAGGCTCTCGAGGACGGCGAACTCGCGGGAACGTTCCTGAATGATCCGGGCGATCCGGTAGAGGTACTTCGCCCGTTCCCGGCCTTTCATCCTGCCCCACACGCCCTCGAAGGCGGCACGGGCCGCCTGCACGGCGAAGTCGACGTCCCCCTCGCCCGCTTCGGCCACCTCGGCCAGAGGCTCTTCGGTCGCCGGGTTGAGGGTGACGAAGCTGCGCCCGCTCTTTGGCTCGACGAACTGGCCGCTGATGAAGAGACCGTTCTTCGGTGCCACGGTGACGATGTCGCTCGACTCCGGGGCGGGGGCGTAGTCGAAAGTCCGGCTGTCTCCGGGCATCAGTCGATCGTGAAGTAGTCGGGCCCGGCGTAGGCGCCGGTCAGCTGTTTGCTCCGTTGCATCAAGAGGTCGTTCAGCAGGCTGGAGGCCCCGATCCTGAAGAGTGAGGGGGTGAGCCATTCGGGACCTGCGGTCTCTTTGACCAAGACGAGGTACCGGATGGCGTCCTTGGCCGTACGGATCCCGCCGGCCACCTTGACGCCCACCTGGCGTCCGGAGGCCTCCGCGAAGTCACGCACCGAGGCGAGCATGACAAGGGCGGCCGCAGGGGTCGAGGCGGGCGTGACCTTGCCGGTCGAGGTCTTCACGAAGTCGGCCCCCCCGGTCATGGCAAGCCACGAGGCCCGGGCGACGTTGTCGAGCGTCACGAGCTCGCCGGTCTCGAGGATGACCTTCAGATGGGCGCGGCCACAGGCCTCCCGCACCTGGCGGATCTCGTCGAACACCTGGCCGTACCGCCCGCTGAGAAATGCCCCCCGGTCGATCACCATGTCCACCTCGTCCGCACCGCCCTCGATCGCCTCACGCACGTCGGCGAGCTTCACCTTCATCGACGCCCGCCCGGACGGAAATGCGGTCGCCACTGACGCCACGGCGACGCCCGAGCCGTCGAGTGACCCGCGGGCGACGCCGACGAGGTCCGGGTAGACGCACACCGCCGCCACGGACGGCACGCCCGAGTCGGTCGGGTCGGGGCGGACGGCCTTGGCGCACATCGCCTGCACCTTGCCCGGCGTGTCGGCCCCCTCGAGGGTTGTGAGGTCGATCATGCGAATCGCCGTGTCGAGCGCCCAGAGCTTCGAGTCCTTCTTGATCGAGCGGGTGGCGAGCGAGGCGGCTCGCGCCTCGGTGCCCACCTGGTCGACCCCGGGGAGGCCGTGCAGCAGCTGTCGCAGCGCGGTGTCGGTGGCGGCGATCTCGCCGTTCACCTGCGCCGTGACGGCGCCTGGCAGCATGGCCGGCAGCGTGCTCGACGGCGTCTCCACAAAGTTGCACGGTAGCCCGTCCGCCCACTCGGGCGGGTCCCTCAGGACAGGGAGAGCCCGTGCTTTCTGGAGAGCGCCTCGTAGCCCGGCTTGATGACGTTGTTGATGATGAGGAGGCGCTCGTCGAAGTGGGCGAAGGCGGACTTCATGGCGTTGAGCGTGAGCCAGCGGAGATCTCCCAGGTGGTAGCCGAACGTCTCGACGAGTGCCGCCATCTCGGAGCTGAGCGTCACCCCGCTCATGAGGCGGTTGTCGGTGTTGACGGTCACCCGGAACTGCAGCCTGCGAAGCAGCCCGTTGGGATGGTCGGCGAGCGACGGGGCCGCCCCGGTCTGGACGTTCGAGGTGGGGCACATCTCGAGCGGGATGCGGTGGTCCCGCACGTAACTCGCCAACCGCCCGAGCTCGACGGCCTCCCCGCTCGCCAGAGGTGTCTCCCGTTGAGCCTCTCCATGCGGCCGAACGTGCCAACCCCCTCCGGATCCGCCAAAGTCCGGTGCGCCCGGCAGGTGGATGTCGTCCACGATCCGCACGCCATGACCGAGCCGGTCGCCGCCGCAGATCTGCAAGGCCTCCCAGATCGACGGCAGGCCGAAGGCCTCCCCGGCGTGGATAGTGATGTGGAAGTTCTCACGCTGCACGTACCGGAAGGCATCGAGGTGCACGGTGGGAGGGCTGCCCGCTTCGGCCCCGGCGATGTCGAAGCCGACGATGCCGGCGTCGCGGAACCGCACGGCCGTCTCGGCGATCTCGAGGGAGCGGGCGGCCGTCCGCATTGCCGTGAGCAAGCCGTAGATGCGGATGTCGCGGCCCGCTGAGCCCAGCCGGAAGCCCTCGAGCACCGCCTCCACGACGGCATTGAGGGAGAGCCCCCGGGTCACGTGCAGCTCAGGGGCGAAACGCACCTCCGCGTACACGATGCCGTCCGCTGCCAGATCTTCGGCGCACTCGGCGGCCACCCGGGTGAGCGCTTCAGGCGTCTGCATGACGGCGACCGTGTGGGCGAACCCTTCGAGATACAGCTCGAGGTTGCCCTGATTGGCGCCGGCCGTGAACCAGCGACCGAGCTCGTCGGGATCGGTCGTGGGAAGACCCGAGTAGCCCTCCTCGGCAGCGAGCTCGACGACCGTGGCCGGGCGCAGCCCGCCGTCGAGGTGGTCGTGCAAGAGGACCTTCGGTGCGGCCTGGATGAGCTCCAGCGTCGGAGTGGAGCCGCCACTGTCGGCTGGAATTGAGCTCACTGCCTCTCCTCGCTCACGAACGGATCACTTCGATGACCACGGGGGACGGCTCGGCTGGCTGTGGGCCGACCTCGATCGCCCCTTCCAGCGCCTCGACGGCGCCGGCGAACCGAGCCGGATCTTCGGCCCGTAGCTCGAGGAGGGGCTGGCCCTTCTCGACAGCATCACCCGGCTTGGCGAGGCACACGACACCGGCGGAGGGGCTCACGGAGTCCTCCTTCTTCGCACGCCCGGCACCGAGGCGCCACGCAGCCAACCCGACGCCGAATGCGTCGAGGCGGCGGAGGCGGCCGGTGGCGGGAGCGGGGAGGGTTTCTCTGTGGGGCGCGTCGGGCAACGGGGCCGAGGGGTCGCCGCCCTGGGCTCGCACCATCGCCTCGTACGAACCGAGGGCGGCGCCCGACGACAGCGCCGCCACCGGGTCGGCATCCACGCCGGCCAGCTCCAACATCTCGACGGCCAGAGCCAGCGTGACCTCGAGCAGGTCGGCTGCGCCCTCGCCGCGCAGGGTGGCCACCGACTCGGCCACCTCGAGGGCGTTCCCGACGCACCGACCGAGCGGCACGTCCATACGGGTGAGCACGGCAGTCGTCTTCACCCCATAGGCAGGGCCGAGCCCGACCATCGTCTCGGCCAGCCGTCTGGCCTCGCCGAGCTCCCGCATGAAGGCCCCGCTCCCGACCTTCACATCGAGCACCAGGGCCGAAGTGCCCTCGGCGATCTTCTTCGACATGATCGAACTGGCGATGAGCGGGATCGACTCGACCGTCCCGGTCACGTCGCGAAGCGCATAGAGCTTGCGGTCGGCTGGCGCGAGCCCGGCACCGGCACCGCAGATGACGCACCCGACCTTGGTGAGCACTTCGAGCATCTCCTCGGGGAGGAGGTCGGTGCGCAGGCCGGGGATCGTTTCGAGCTTGTCGAGCGTGCCGCCCGTGTGCCCGAGCCCCCTGCCCGACAGCTGGGGGACGGCGGCGCCGCAGGCCGCCACGAGCGGCGCCAGCACGAGCGAGACCTTGTCGCCCACGCCGCCAGTCGAGTGCTTGTCCACCGTCGGGCGGCCGACCTGGCTCAGGTCGAGCCGCTCACCGGACTCGATCATGGCGCCCATCCATGCGGAAAGCTCCTCGGCGTCGAGGCCGCGGAAGAACACGGCCATGAGCAAGGCCGACATCTGCTCCTCGGGCACCTCGCCCTGCGTGTAGGCGGCGATGAGGGCGCGGATGTCGCCCGGGGCGAGGCGCCGGCCGTCCCGCTTGGCCCGGATGAGCTCGACGGCCTCAGGCCTCACGTCGCTCCTCGACCTCGCTTCCGGAGAAACCCTCCGGCAACAGCTCCGACAATTTCCGAGGCCGCGGGTCGTCGTCGACGAGCAGGTCCCCCCCACCTGCCTCGAAGAGGAGCTGGCGGCACCGGCCGCAGGGAAGAAGCGGCTTGCTGTCACCGGCCACGACGCTCACCCGCACGAGACGGGCCGGGCGCCCGCTTCCCTGCGGGGCCGTGGCATGGAGGGCCGCGACGAGACCGCACTCGGCGCACAACGTCAACCCGTACGAGGCGTTCTCGACGTTGCAGCCCGTCACGATCCGCCCGTCGGCCGTTCGGCCGGCGGCGCCGACCCGCAGTCGGGAGAAGGGGGCGTAGGCGTTGGCTGCCACCGCCGTGGCGGCGGCCCGCAGCTCGCCCCAGTCGTCGGTGCTCACCAGCCTTCGCTCCTCAATGGTGGGGACGCGCTCACGCTACCTCCTGCCTCGTGTGGGTGGCCGGGGCGCTGGTCCGCAATTTTCGCCACGTGCGCATGTGCTGGCGGCGGGGGGGTCTCGTCGAGAATTAGCGTCCGGAACCGTCGCTTCCCTCGCATCGGATTCCTAGTGGCGGGCTATCTGATGGTGTGGGCCATCGTGGGTGTGCCGGCCTTCGGTCTCGCCCGCCTCGCCGGTGATGTTGCGGACAATCATCCGAGTGTGGCCACCGCGGCGGCTGTGGCGATCTTCGCAGCCTGCGGTATCTCCCAGCTGACGCCCCTGAAGGACCGCTGCTTGGTTCGTTACCGGTCACCGCTCGGACAGCTCATGCACTACAGCACCTATCGCGGGCGCACCCGTGAACTGCGAATTGGTCTGCATCACGGCGCCTACTGCTTCGGCTGCTGTTGGGCGCTCATGGCCCTGCTCGTGGCGTTCGGCGTGACGAACGTCGCCGCCATGGTCGTGCTGGCAGCGATCGTGCTCATCGAGAAAGCCAACGCCCGCGGTCACGGCTTCGCCCGCCTCGTCGGTGTTGCGGCTTTGGTGCTGGCGGTCGTCGTGATTTGGGTGCCGGCGCTTGCGCCCGGATTACGTGCGAGCCACCCGATGGGCGGCATGTAGCTCGCCGCTTCGGCACGGCTGCGATCTGCCCGCCGACCTCGGTCAGCTAGGCAAGGAAGGAGTGCCGGCGCAAGTCACCTCAACCCACGACATCCACATCTCATTCCCGCCCATCCGGGACGGGGAGATCGATCGGCCAACAGATGCATCCCGTAACCCGATCGACACTTATCGAGTGCACAGTTGCGAGGTGCGGCTGCACCTCGTAAGATCGCTTGCGATTGTCCGTCTCGCGGATCCTTGGTGTGTGTACATTCTCCGCAAATGGACCATTTCCTGGCCGCCGATGCTGTAGTGTACCCCGTGGTTAAGCAGATTTATGCACGGCCCACTACCGGGCGCCCGATTGGGAGGGTAACCCTGATGTTGAAACGCACCCTGACCGTGCTCATTTCCGCCGCGGTCCTTATTCTGTTCGCGCCGTCCGCATTCGCTTCCATCCCGCAACACCCGAGGTGGGAATCCAGTGCTGCTAATGGCACATGGAGCCATGGGGGCTATCTGTTCCAGAACGACAAGTGGAACTGTCCGCAAGCTGCATGTGGCAAACAGACCATATGGGCTGACTCGGCCAATGACTGGGGGGTTGTCTCCAACATGGCGGCTGGGAACACCGCCGTGCTGACGTACCCCGACCTCGGGAAACTGTTCAATGATCGGCCGGTCTCCGACTTCGGGGTGGTCCGCAACGGCTTTACGGAGTCGATGCCAAAGGGCACCAAGGGTCTGAGTGCCGAGGCCGCCGACGACGTGTGGCTGGACCAGTACCACATCGAAATGATGATCTGGGTTGACAGCATTGGCAGGTCACTGGCCGGGAGCATCCGGATCGGTAACGCCACGATCTCCGGCCAGCATTTCACCGTGTGGAAATACGGCCGCACTGAGTTCGACTTCGTCCTGACTCACAACGAGACATCCGGCGAGACGAACATCCTGGCCTCTATCAACTGGTTGATCAGCCACGGCAAGGTTGCGGCCGGAGCGACCCTGACTCAAGCAGATTTCGGCTGGGAGATCTGCAGCACCGGCGGGCACCCTGCGGACTTCCAGATCAGCAAGTACTGGCTGCACACCAGCGCGCGTTAGCCACTCGCCGATCGAAACGTCTCCCGCAGAACCGGCACTCAAGGAAGATCTTCACACTGCCTATGGTCACCGGCCGTCACCGGCCAATTGGCTCGTCGAACTGGGTCTAAGTGTTTGATGAATGGCCGAGCCGGCCGGGCGATGGCGCGGCAACGATGCCGGCCACTTCGACGATGAGACGAGTGCGGGTCTCGGAAGGTGCCGCCGGCTCGGGTTACCTCCAGGTCGACACCGACTCGTACGAGGTCACGCGGCCAACCTAGCGAGCCACCGTCCAGCGGCTCCTCGGGCGAGCGTTCAGCCGGTGTGCCCGAACCCGTGGGCGGTGACCTCGGCGATGCGGTCAATCGGCAGCTCGGCGCGTTCGTTGACTTCTCGCACCGTCGCTTCGGTCTCTGCTCTGATCACAGACAAGACGACCTGATCGGCTGGCATCAGTATCGAGCCGACATGCTCGACGGGGCGTCCCTCCGCCCGGGTCGCTCGGGCCGCCCGTTCGAGGTTCCTCAGGGCCGTCTCCAATTGGATCTCGTCGATGCCTGGCCAGTACCGCTCGACGAGGAACGTGCCCGCCGGGGGGTGCGCAGGGGGCGGGTGCACTGGCGGCGGGGACACAGGTTCGTGGCCGTCCATGAGCAAGACGGTAGAAAAACCCCTCCTCCGAGCGAAAGAGGCAACCGCCCCTATCTGTGTTGCCACCCCGGCACGGCCGGCGGTTTGCTCCGGGCCCCGCCGCCGTAGGGCCGGACCGGCGGATCTTCATCGATGTCGGCTTCGTTGGGGGACACCGTGTCCCCTCGGCGGGACATGCGCGCCCCGAGCTCGGCTCGGGAACTGATGGAGAGCTTCCTGTAGACGCGCCCGAGCACGTTGCCGACCGTCTTCGGCGCCAGGAAAGCGATTTCTGCTATCTCCTTTGTGGTGAGGCCCTTTGCGGCGAGCTCCGCCACCCGTAGCTCCGTCTCGGTGAGCGCCGGCCCCGCCCGAGGGCGAAGCCCCACGCGGGCGAGCTCGGAGCGGGTGCGCTTCACCCAGTGAGGCGCTCCCAGCTGCTCGAAAATCGCCAGCGACTCGCGGAGGGTTTCGTCGGCGGCGCGCTTTTCCTTGCGCCGGCGCTGCAGCTGGCCCTTGGCGAGGAGGGTGCGCGCTCGCTCGAAGGGCATGGGCAGGCTCTCGTGCTCGACAAGGGCGCGATCGAAGGCATCCGCCGCCCCCTCGACGTTTCCCCTGGCTGCCTCCAGCATGCCGCGGCACCTCGCTCCGACCGCAAGCGTCCATGGCGTCGGCGCCAGCTCGCCGGCGTGCTCCATCCAGGCCACCAGTCGCTCGGCTCCCTCGAGGTCACCGAGTGCGAGCGCCACCTCGACGCGGTCACCGTCCATCTTGAAGCGACCGGGGTGGGGGGTGGCGCTCAGGAGCTCGACGACCGAAGCGGCCGCCGTCAAGTTGACGTTGGCTTCTCGCAAGTCCCCGACCGACAGTGCGATGAAGCCGAGGATGTGGCAGTGCATCGTCTCGAGAACACGGTTGCCGCTGTCTCTCGCCAAGCGCAGGCCCTCGGAGGCGAACCGGCGGGCTTCTTCGTCGCGTCCCTGGTGTGCCGCCACGAGCGCCACGCCTCGGAACGCCCAGGACGGGAACACGTCCGCTCCCTCGCGCTCGTAGGCTTCGACGGCTGCCTCGGCCAGCTCACGTGCAAGCGTCCAGTCGCCTCGCAAGCAGTGGAGACCGGAGAGCATGACGACGTTGAACGGGTCGTCGCCCGCCTCGCCGCCCTTCTGGCCGATGAGGTGCTCGGTCATGGCGATGGCGCGGTCGAGATCGTCGGTGTGGCGTGCCAGCCCGAAGGCACATCCGTCGGCGTTCTCCCGCTCCCAGGATCGGCCGTCCGGAGTCATCAGCCGTATGGCTCGATCTACCTGGCCGGGATGGACAGCGCCGAGGGTGAGCAGCTCGGCGTTCTCTCGCAGCAGGAGTGCGTTCGCCAGCAGATCGCCGTCGACGGCGTCCGGGTCTTCTTCCAGGAGATCGACCGCTTCTCGCGCCAAGGCGAGACCACGCCGCCCGTCGAGTTGCCCTGCGACGAACGAGAGCCTGACGAGGACACGCGCACGCAGCACGCGGTCGTCGCCGGCATCGGAGAGCGCCTGCTCGCACAGCTCGACAGCTTCCGGCACGCGCCCGTGGTAGTACTGCACGATCGCTCGCAAGCTCAAGGCGTTTGCCCGTGCCGGCCCCCGACGAGCGCGCCGGAGTGCTCGTTCGAGGATGGCGTCGGCGTCGACGGCTTCTGACACGTCGAGAAACACGCACTCAGCCGCCAGTGTCGCCCGATCGATCGCCTCCTCGCCGAGGGCGTCGGGTGTCAGCTCGCTTGCCTGCTCGTAGAGCAAGGCGGCGTCGAGGGAGGCGCCCCGCCACCTCGCCCGGGCGGCCGCCTCCTCGAGGGCGGCCGCGGCTGCTTCGTCCTTGCCATCGGCTGCTTGCCCGAGGTGCCACGCCTTGGAGTCGTCCGAGATGGCCGTTTCGGCAAGTTGGGCGTGGATCTTGCGGAGCTCCGATGAAATCACCGATGCCAGCACTGCCTGGGACAGCAGGGGATGGGCGAATCGGACCGCTCCTTCCTCCATCGCCACGATGCCCTCGGCCACGGCCGGCCTCGCCGTCTCGATGACGGAGGAGCCTTGTGCCCGCTCGAGCACCTCCACGGAGGGCTCTACGGCGGCGGCGGCGTAGACGAGCAGGCTCCTCGTCTGCTCGGGCAGAGCGGCGATGCGCTCACCCATCGTCGCTGCGAGTGTCTCTGGAACAGGCAAGGGCGCCCCCAGGCTGACGGCTTGGCCCGATCGGTTCAGTGCCCGGGCGATCTCGAGGGCATAGAAGGGGTTGCCGCTGGCGGCTTGCTCGATCCTGAGCAGCACGAGGCGGGGGAACGACCGCCCTAGCTGCGCCATGAAGACGCCATGGAGGGCGGCGAGAGCGAGCGGGCCGATCGGGAGCACCTCGAAGCGGTCGGGCGGGACCTCGCGCTCGAGGTCCAAATGGCCCGCATGAGGCAAGGCGCCTCGCAAGGACAGCAACACGCCGATGGGACGCGTCTTCACACGGCGTATGGCGAACGCCAGGATGGCCGCCGAGCTCTCGTCGAGCCACTGCAGGTCGTCGATGGCGAGCAGAAGCGGGCACTCTGCCTCGGTGAGCTCACGCAGGAGGCTGACGGTCGCCACGGACACGGCTCGCTGGTCCGCCGGGCTCCCGGCCGGGTCGAGGCGGAGGAGCGCCACCTCGAACGCCCGTCGCTGCGGGTCCGGCAACGTTTCGAGGGACTCTGGTTCGACGCCCGAGAAGAGATCTCCGAAGCCGCCGAGCGCCAGACCTGACTCGGACCGGGCCGGCGTGGACGACAGGATGCGAAACCCCATGTCCGATGCCTTCTCGACCGCTGCCCGCCAGAGCGTCGTCTTGCCCATACCGGCTTCGCCGTGCAGCAGGAGCACCGAAAGGCCGCCTGGCGCGCTCGCAAGGAAGCGGTCGACCGCTGACAGTTCCGATTCGCGACCGATCACGTCATCCGTCACGGCGTTCCCTTGAGAGCCTGAGTCGTAACTGTCTTGCTGAACTTAGCGTCGCGCCACTGAAAGGGGTATCTGCCTCTTTCGCGGAGCCGTTCCATCTCTTCATCATCACTCCTGGACACAAAGCGTCCCAGCGAGCCGTCTGCCGCCATTGGGGCTCCTCGAGCACGAGGGTTCCTGCAGGCGAGTGATTCGTTCTCGCGACAACTGAGGAGGAGGGTGGCATGGAGGAGATGAGGCGGGTCGCCGAGAAGGCCCCGAGGCGCAGTCGGTGGTCACATCCGCGCCGCATGCTGTTCGGCTCGACGCTCGTCGCCGCATGCGTCGTGCTGGGTGCAGCCGGCACCTCGTCGGCCGCGGCGCCAGCTCGAGGGGTGCCTCGCTCGGCGCTGCCCCGATCGCCCGCGCCAGGGAAATGGACCGCGCTCAGCAACAATGCCGCCCAGCCGTCTTCGAGCCCGACGGTGGTCTGGACCGACAAAGCCGCCAACGCCACAGTGTTGTGGTACCGCGAGATCGGCACCTCGTCGACGTTCACCTATGAGGCGGCAGTTGTCGGGCCGGACGGTTCCCTCGTCACCCATCCCTACAGCATCTTCGGGAGCTCCGGCTGGCTAGGTTTGTCCGACAAGCCGGCGCTCGTGGCACATGGCAACACGCCCCTCGTCGTCTTTGACGGCACGCGAAGCTTCAGCAGCACCGATCCGTACTCCCACGGCTGCATCGTGGGCGCACTGGCGTCGAAGCCAGACTGGACGCCGCAGGCGTGGTCGCTCTCGAACGACTGCTACAACCCCACCAACGGGGGGGCTACCGAGACGAAGACGGGCGAGCTGTCTGCGGCCTGGCCGGGCGGAGAGGGTGTCGAGTACCGCCTCGGCACATCGGGCACGATCCCGGCGACCGGGACCGACGGCCAGATCCCAGTGGCCAGCGCCAACGTCGGTGAGGTCGGTGAGGCTGCCGACACCGCTGGCAACGACGACGTCTACGTCGGCTGGGAGCAGATCTTCTCCCACCCGGCGAGCGCCGACGGCTACTACGTGCAGGACGTCACGAGCGATGGGCCGGTGCGCCGGGCACCGGACAGTGGCACGAACTCAACCAACTTCCTCAACCTCTACAGCGACCTGCCGATCACGAGCACGAACACCCACTCCGGTGTGTTCCTCGCCTACTGCTCCAACGCCAGCTCCTCCACCTGCTCGCTCTTGTTGTGGCGCGTCGGCTCGGCGAAGGCTCTCAAGATCCCGCGATCTGCCGGGGCGTACCACGTGGCCATCTCCGCCGGCCCGGACGGCCGCCTATGGATCGCCTGGTACAACCAGAGCACCGACACCATCTCAACCGTGCGCACCAACCGGTCCGACACGGCTTTCGGGCCGGTTGAGGTGTACAAGACGCCCTTCTGCTTCGAGCACGGACTTGTGGGCGTGAGCGGCGGTAGCTGGGGAAGGCTCGACGTCGCCCTTCAGTGCGTGAACCAATCTCTCAGGAACGAGGAGTACGTCACCCAGTCACTCACGGCGCTGGCCGTCAGCCCTGACAGGGCAACGATCCATAACACCGTGTCCCACAACGTCACCTTCACGGTGACGGACGCCGGCGACCTCGTCGCCGGCGCGAAGGTCCGTGTCGCCGGCATGAGCGCCACCACCGGTCCGTCCGGAACCGCCACCTTCTCGTTCCCGAAGGGCATGGCGACAGGTGACTACCTCGTTGTCGCCAAGGCGCTCAACTACTTCTCCGCTCAGGGGACACTGCACGTAAAGGGCTAGCCCCGATGGGAGCGCCATCTCTGTAGGAGCATCTCGCCCTCTCTCGGCAGGACTCGCCCGCCTGTCGAGAGAGGGCCCGCTCACGTCCCGAGGCGGCGTCGCCTAGCGACGACGACTCCCTTGTGAGCCGGGAGCGGCCGACTCCCTAGCGGTTCGAGGTGCCTGAGATCATCCGACCGAGAGGCTGAAGACGACGGTGAGGCGCTCTGCCACCGAGACCGAGACGCCGAAGTCCGAGCTTCCCTCGTAGGTGGCGACGAGGTGGTAGGTGCCGACGCCGAGCTCGGAGGGCGTCAGCGAGCACGTGCCGCGCTCCGACGACAGCGAGATCACGCACAGCGTCGTCGATGCGTCCCGCACGATGACGTGCCCGGTGGGCGTCCCGGCGAACTCGGGCAAGACGGTGACCGAGAGGTGCGCCGCCTGCTCGGCACCGAGGGTCACTTTGGCGGTTGACAGCCTCAGGAAGGTCGCAGAGCCCGCCCTCGCGATGGTGAGGGTGGCGCCCCCGACCGCAGAGGGGTCGAAGTCCGAGTTGCCGCTGTAGCTGGCGACGAGGTGGTAGCTGCCGGCGCCGAGCCTCGTGGCCGCCAGCCTGCAGGTAGCGGCGTCCGACGACAGTCTGATGACGCACAGCGTCGTCGCCGAGTCCCGCAAGGTGATCGTCCCGCTGAGCGCCAAACCGGCGAACTCAGGCGACACCCTGACCAAGGCCGTTGCGAGCTGCTCTTGTCCGTAGGTCACGCTGGAAGTGGACAGCCGGAGTGTGGTCGTGGAGCGCGCCCGTGAGACCGTGAGGGTTTCGCCGGCGGCTGAGGAGCCGAAATCCGCACTGTCGTTGTAGGTGGCGACGAGGCGATAGCTGCCAGCGCCCAGTTCCGCAGGCGACATCCCACAGGAGCCCCTGGCCGACCGCAGCCTGACCACGCAAAGGATCCTCGTCGAGTCGCGCAAGGTGACCGTTCCGGTCGGCATGGAGCCGGCGAACTCGGGCGAGACGGCGAACGACACGTGCTCGGCTTCCTCCCCGCCATAGGCCACCCGGGAGGGGGAGAGCGCAAGTGCGGTCCTCGATGTCGCGCTCGAGACCTCGAGGGTCTTCTTGCTCGTGGCTGAGGA
>Ga0187883_10001257_pt1 | contig 15664 bp, 14 predicted proteins | sample June2016WEW_20_1_2_FD_132966 | JGI IMG/M metagenome (GOLD analysis project Ga0187883, IMG submission 132966) | Peatland microbial communities from SPRUCE experiment site at the Marcell Experimental Forest, Minnesota, USA - June2016WEW_20_10 | ecosystem: Environmental > Terrestrial > Soil >...
GCCATGATGTGCAGGTCAAGGCCTTCCGCAACACGATGATGGGCCATCTTATGCTGGGCCGGCCGCGCGACGACCGAGAAAGCCTCGCGTGCCAGGCCTGTCATGGTCCCGGCCGCGAGCACTTACGCCATCCGAGCAAGCCGTCGCCGGGATTTGTGAGCTTTCGCGAGACCTCCTTCAAGGACATCAAGGTTGAGAACGAGCGGTGCCTCGAATGCCATCAAAACGGCGAGCGCGGCTTCTGGCGGGCCAGCACCCACGCCGAGCGCGGCATTCGATGCGTCGATTGTCACGCCGTGATGTGTCCGGTGACGGCGAGCGCGCTGCCGCAGGCGCAACTCAAGAAGTCGCCGCTTGGCACGGAGTTCGTCAATCCATTCATCGTGACGCGCCCCGAAACCCAGGTTTGCCTGCGCTGCCATCTCGACAAAAAGATGGAGATCAATCTGCCGTCGCACATGCCGCTGCGCGAGGGATTGATGACGTGCACCGACTGCCACAACCCACATGGCGGGCCGTATCAGAAGCAATTGCGGGCGGCGATGGTCAATGAGGTCTGCTACCGCTGCCATGCCGAGAAGCGCGGGCCGTTCCTGTGGATGCATGCGCCGGTGGCGATGAACTGCATCAATTGCCATGTCCCGCACGGCAGCGTGAATCAGCACATGCTGGTGATCAACATGCCGGTGCTGTGCCAGCGCTGCCACATCGGAACTAGTCATACGAGTCAACCTCATAGGAGAGGTCAAATTTTCGTGATCAACCAGCAATGCGCCAATTGCCATTCACAGATACACGGCTCGAACTCGCCGGGCGGGAGATATTTCACGCGTTGAAGCGGGAGGCACAGGAAAGCACGGCATCGCTGGGCCGCACCGCGTTTTGCAACCGGCCCGGGAGGAAAGTCATGAACCTCAAGCGGTTGTTAGCCGGATGTGGAACGATGGCGCTCGTGTTGTCGATGGTCTCGCCGGCACTGGCACAGGTCGATGTCGGGAAATACACGGTGCAGGGATCGGTCGAGGCGGGCGCCATCCCCCAGCCCGTCCCCTATGACGACTCCGCGGCGAAGTATCAGGAGTACCGCGATCTGGCGCAGCAGTTCATCGTGCCGAAACTCCAGTTGATCCTGGGCGACAAGGCGGAGAACTACTACGTGCAGTTCGACGCGGTTAACGTCGCACAAAAGAACCAGATGTATTCGCTGCGCTTCGGCGAGTACGGCCTGCTCGATGTTCAGGCAAAATTCTTCGAGATTCCACACGCCTTCAGCGACGGCGTCGCGAGCACGCCATACGACGAAAACGGCGGCAGCTTCACGCTATCCTCGAAGCCCACTGGTACCGGCACCGCCCTCCAATCCTGGCTGGCAGCGAACGACAAACCGTTCGACATGAGCCTGCTCGAAGGTGTCGCGGACATCAACGTGCGCTATACGCCCACGCCGTCGCTGAGCTTCAGCGCGAACCTGGATTATCAGAACCCCACCGGCCAACAGCCATTCGGTGGCAGCTTCATGTTTGGCGCCAATCCGGGCAGTTACAAAGTGAACGAACTCTGGGCGCCAATTCAGTACTACATCTATAACTTCGGCACCGGCATGGAATACGCGAAAAACGGATGGCTGGTGGGGTTCCAGTACCAGGGATCCTTCTTCGTCGACGACTACAGCACCCTGACCTGGGACAACCCGCTCAATACCAGCGGAGTAGGCGGCAATTGCGTGGATTCCACCGTCTTCAGTTCCACGTCGCTTACCGGCCCATGCGAGGGACGGGCAGCGATGTATCCGAACAACCAGGCTCACAACTTCATCGTGAATGGAGCGGGTCAGCTTCCATTCAACACGCACGTGATGGGCAGCCTCGAGTACGGATTCTGGCTCCAGAACTCTCCCTTCATCCCGCTTACGAGCAACAGCACGCTGAAGCAGTCATTAAGTTCGGTCGGGGCGCCCAATAGCCTCGGCGGCGACGTGCAACCTTTCTTCGCCAACTTCACGATCGACAGCAATCCGATCGAGCCGCTGGACATCAAGGCGGTCTATACCTATTTCGATTACGACAACCTGACGCCGGGGGTCACCTTCAAAGGCGTTAAGTCGCTCAATGACATCTCGGACCCGCAGATGCCTTTCAGCGCTTATCCCTTTTCATTTTCGGAGCAGGACGTCAGCCTCGAGCCAACCTACCACGTGACTGATACTATAGCCGCGCACTTTACTATGAAGTGGCAGACCAACCACAACGAGGGGCTGGAGGTGCTGCAGCAGGATCAGCTCAGCTATGGGCCTGCGCTCGATTGGAACCCATATCCGTGGCTGACTTTCCGGGCGGATTACCAGCACGCGCACCGCGACTCGCCGGGATACAACAACAACCGCGCCGACCTAGTCGAGATCCTTGGCGGGATCCCGGGAGGGATCGCGGAGGTTCAGGACCTGCGGCGGTTCGACGAGGCCACGGTCGATGTGAACCAGACTTCGCTCTATGCCTCCGTGCAGCCGATCGAAAACGTCAGCCTGTTCAGCTCCTTCAGCTACGACGACTATAACTACCCCTCGACCGACTTCGGCCTGCAGCATACGTCGAGCTACACGCCGTCGGTGGGGGGCAGTTACGATCCGCTTCCGACCCTGCATTTTTTCGGCGACTACGCATGGCAAGCGTACGATTGGAACCTAAGGTCGCTTTACGGGGGTACCGGCGTAAAGCCGGGTGTGCCGGGAAAATCGTGGGTTTGGACGGCGGATGGCCGCAACCAGGGCAACAATTTCGATCTCGGGATGGACGTCGCGATACCGCAGAATCATATCCTGAAGCGGCCGTCGCACCTGAAAATCCAGTACACCTATACGGTTGGCAGCAACCTCACCCACCAATCGGGCGCTACGGCGGCCGGTTCGGCGTCGGAGGCGATCGACTATCCAAATGCCGGCACCCAGATGGAAGAGTTGATGGTTCAGTACGAGTACGATTTGCGCGACAACCTCGCGATCAACATCGGGTACTACTTCAACAATTTCGGCGAACACAATTACATGGTGGACCAGATGGCGAACTACATGCCCGGCGCCAGCAAAAACTCGACATTTCTCGGCAACTCCGACATGTCCCCCTACAACGCCAATGTCGGATTCATAACTCTTAAATACAAATTTTAAGCCGAGGCTATTGGAGTACGAGCAGCAAGAGTCCGGGACAAACAACGAATGACCTATCTTCCGCCGCGGCCCGGCCCGCAAATCAAACGGCGGAAAAGGAATGGAAGGAAGGAGAGAAGACATGACCGAGAGTTTGACAACCAAGGGTCGATCGAGAGTGTGGATTTGGACCGCGACGGTTATACCGGCGGTTGCAGCGCTGGCGTTGATCTCAACCGCCGCCCGCGCAGCCGATCTCACGTCCGCGGCCAGCAGCTACACGGATACGTGCGCCAAGTGCCACGGCCCGGCCGGCAAGGGCGACGGTCCCAAAGCGGCCGAGCTGAAAGACAAGGACGGCAAACCGGTCGCCATCGGAGATTTGTCCGATTGCGCCAAGATGAGCAAGGTTACCGATGACGACTTGTTCAAGGAGCTGAAAGAGGGCGGCGCGTCGGTGGGCAAGAGCAAGTTCATGACGCCCTATGGCGATGCGATGGAGGATGACGAGATCAAGGCGATGGTTGCGTACGTCAGAACCTTGTGCAAGAAGTAGCGGCGCGCACCACGTCGGCAATCGGCCATCCCAATACGGGCACTCAGTTCCATGGGTTGATGTTTTAGTATGTGTACGATTTTGCGCGATAACGTCGCGATCAACGTCGGCTACTACTTCAGCAAGTTTAGATAACCCGCTTTCACCGAAGGAAGGAGATAAGCCATGTCGAAGAGTTTGAGCAGTAAAATTCGATCGAGTCTGTGGATTTGCACCGCGTCGGCCATACCGGCGGTTGCAGCACTGGCGTTGTTCTCAACCACCGCCCGCGCAGCCGATCTCACGTCCGCGGCCAGCAGTTATACGGATACGTGCGCCAAGTGCCACGGTGCGGCCGGCAAGGGCGACGGCCCTAAAGCGGCCGAACTGAAAGACGCGGCCGGCAAGCTGGTCGCCATCGGAGATTTGTCCGATTGCGCCACGATGGCCAAGGTTACTGACGACGACATGTTCAAGGAGCTGAAAGAGGGCGGCGTGTCGGTGGGCAAGAGCAAGTTCATGACGCCCTATGGCGATGCGATGGAGGACGACGAGATCAAGGCGATGGTTGCGTACGTCAGAACCTTGTGCAAGAAGTAGCGACGCGCGTCAAGCTCGAGTATGAGTCCAGGCGCGCGGGATTGAGGGCGAGCAGACTTAGGCAGCCGCCGGCTTGTAGTTGGCCGGCGGCCTTGCGCAGCAGTTGTACTGGCATTCCCTCTGACCACCCAAAGCAGCCGAGTGAATGCCCTCGCACGGGTAACCGACTAGATCTCACCAGAGAGCGACTCACGGCAAGCGGGTCCGATCCCAGGGATCGGACCGCTTGCCGCTCGGAAACCGGGCGTCGCTTCCCTATATTCAAAAAAGAAGCAACGCAGGTGGAATATGCAAACGAGCGGAGATGAGCCGGGCGCGCCGGAAGTGGAGCGCCCGGAGGGGCAAAATGGCGGCGCAGCCGAACGCCAATTGCCAAGTTTGGCTCGCAATCGGCTGAGTATCGCTGGTCTGATCATTGCCGTCATCATCCTGGCGGACATGCTTTCCCTGGCCGGCATGACGATGCTGGGGGTGCAGCTGAACCCCTACGTCGGCATTTTTGCCTACCTGATCGGTCCGGCCGTCATGATAGTAGGCCTGTTGCTCATTCCGGCCGGCATGCTGATCGAACGTCGACGGCGCCGGAGATTTTTGCCCGGTGAGCTGCCGCCCTTTCCCAAGCTCGATCTCAACCAGCCTTCGGTTCGGCGCGGCTTTCTCGGCGCGGTCGGCTTTGCGTTCTTTTTCGTGGCTCTCAGCATGGTGGCGAGCTACCAGGGCTACCAGTTCACGGACTCGGTGATGTTCTGCGGGCAGACCTGTCACGTCCCGATGAAGCCGGAATTCGACGCCTACCAGGATTCGCCGCACGCGCGGGTCGCATGCGCGGGCTGCCACGTGGGACCCGGCGCCACCTGGTTTGTTCGCTCCAAGCTGTCGGGCGCCTATCAGGTCTATGCGGTAATGTTCAACAAGTACCCCAGACCTATCGAAACTCCGATCAAGGAGTTGCGCCCGATTCGCGCTGCCTGCGAGCAATGCCATTGGCCACAGAAGTTCTACGGCGCGCAACTCAAGGTCTTCCCGCATTATGGATACGACGAGAAGAACACTCCCATGCGTATCCAGATGCTGATCAAGACCGGAGGAGGAACTGCCGAATTCGGCCACGCCACCGGAATTCACTGGCACATGAACATCGCCAACGAAGTATGGTTCGCGGCTACTGACAAGCAGTCCCAGGTGATTCCGTGGGTAAAAGTGAGGACGCCTGACGGAAGGACCACGGAATACCTTGCCAAGGGCAGTACGCTGACCCCAAAGCAGATCGAAGCGATGCCCATCCAGCAGATGGACTGCGTGAGCTGCCATGCCCGCCCGTCGCATAAGTTCCTTCCGCCCGATCAGGCGGTCGATGCGTCGTTCGAGGCGGGTCAGCTAGACCCTTCGCTGCCCTTCCTGAAGAGGCAGGCGGTCAAGGCCCTGATTAAGCACTACAGCACGTCGGAGGAGGCGGCCGAGGGAATCGCAACCTCCCTCGATACCTTTTACCGCAATCGCTATTCCGAGATTTATACCGTGAAGTGGCCGCAAATCCGCGCTGCCATCGCCGCCGTGCAGCAGATCTACAAAAAGAACATGTTTCCTTTCATGCACGTTGACTGGCGCACTCATCCCGACAACATCGGCCACCTCTATTACCCGGGATGTTTCCGCTGTCACGATGGGCAGCACGTCAGCTCTGATGGCCGGGTGATACCGCAGGATTGCGATACCTGTCACTCGGTCCTTGCAACTCCTACAAGTGTCGCCCAGTTCAAGCATCCAGTTGATGTGGGCGACACGACTTGCAGCGCCTGTCATACAGGAGGCGTGCTGTAAGCGAATCGGCGCGGACGAGAGAGACAAATGGCGCACGGATCAAGACGGATGGTTAGCGGCTTTGGGCGCATCGCGTGCGCTGTTGCGGCAATGCTGCTGTGTGCGGTCGCGATGGGCCATGCCGCAGCGACGACCAAGGCCGCTGCGACCGAGGGCGCTGCGACGACCAAGGCCGCTGCGGCCAAGGTGCTCACCGATAAGGATTGCCTGGGATGCCATAATCTGAAGGCCAGCGCCAAGTTGCAGGCGCGGGTGGTTAGCGTCTACGTCAATGCGGAGATTTACCAGCCCTCGGTCCATTCGAAGGTAGGTTGTGTCGCCTGCCATTCTGACATCCATGCCTTTCCACATCCCGATTCGGTCAAGCCGGTTTCATGCGCCGGCTGCCACGCGAGCGAGACTTCGGGGTATGCGGGCAGCGTTCATGCAATCGCCGAGCGGGAGAAGAAGAGCCGCTTTCCGGCCTGTCTCAACTGTCACGGCAACCCCCACGGCATCCTGGCCAAGACTGACCCGAAGTCGCGAGTCTATCCGCTCAACCTGCCGCGCACCTGTGGCACCTGCCACGGAAATCCCGAGCTTGCCAAGAAATATGGCTTTCCGGATGTGTACGCGTTGTACATGGATTCGATTCACGGCTTCGCCCTGACCTCCGACGGGCTGTTGGTGGCGGCAACCTGCGCCAGTTGCCATGGGGCGCACGATATCCTGAGCAGAAAGGACCCGAAGAGCCGGACCTTCCCTAAAAATGTGCCCGCCACCTGTGGCGGGTGCCATGCCGGCGTCCAAGTCGACTACCTTGCCGGAGCGCACGGCCAGGCGATGACCGCCGGGCGCGCGAATGCTCCGGTATGCACCAATTGCCATACCGCGCATCAGATTGCCCAGGTGGACGTCGTGAACTGGCAACTCAAAACCGTCGCCACCTGCGGCAACTGTCACAAGACGAGGCTTAAGAGCTACCGCGATACTTTCCACGGCCAGGTGACCGAACTCGGTTTCGTCGCCACGGCACGATGCTGGAGTTGCCATGGCTCTCACCTGATTCTGAAGGCTTCCGATCCGAAGTCCAAGGTCGCGCCGGCCAACCTCCCAACCACGTGCGGCAAGTGCCACGCCGGCGCAACCGCGAGTTTTGTCAGCTACGAGCCACATCCCAATGTGCACGACCGGCGGCAGAACCCGGCTTTATATTACGCGGCCCTCTTCATGAACCTGCTGCTGGTGGGGGTTTTCCTCTTCTTCGGCCTGCACACAGCGCTATGGCTTGCGCGGTCGCTGGGGAACGGGTCGCGGGGGAAGGGCAATGGAGTGAGCGGTGAACAGTAACGATTCAGAACAATATTATTTTCGCTTCTCGCTGGGGCAGCGCTACCTGCACGGCTTGGTGATCACAACCTTTTTGGGTCTTGCCGCCACCGGAATGACCCTGCGGTTCAGCGAACGGGGTTGGGCAAAGTCACTGGCGGAAATCGCCGGCGGATTCACTGCGATCCTATCTCTGCATAAGTTCTGCGCGGTGCTTATATCAGCCGGCTTTCTCTACCATATTGGAGAGCTCTTCTATCGGGCGATGATAAAGAAGGAGCGGGGCCTTTTTTTGGGGCCATACTCGATGACTCCGCAGCCCAAGGATGCCGTGGACCTCTTTGAGATGCTGCGCTGGTTCCTTTGGATGGGTCCGCAGCCCAAATTCGACCATTTTGCCTACTGGGAGAAGTTCGACTATTGGGCGGTGTTCTGGGGAATGGCGATTATCGGCGCCACCGGCTACATGATGTGGTTCGGACCTTTCTTTGCCCGCTTCGTGCCCGGCTACCTACTCAATATCGCGCTCCTGATTCACGGTGAGGAAGCTCTGCTGGCCGTCTGGTTCATCTTCATTATCCACTTTTTTAATTCCCACCTGCGCCCTGAGAAGTTTCCGCTCGACCCTGTGATATTTACCGGCCGCGTCAGCGGTGGAGACTACCAGCACGAGCGCCCGCTGGATTATTCGCGGCTTGGCGAGTCCGGCGCCCTGGAAGCGTTGCGCAGTGACCCGCCTCCCCTTTGGCTCAAGAATTTCTCCCGCTTGATCGCGATTGTTGCGGTCGGCATCGGCTTTGCGTTGCTCGCGCTTACCTGGATCGCCTTTTGGACCGAGTAGCCGCATGCCCGCCAATTATAATTTTTCTGTCACGGCCCGCAGGCTTGTTTTTGTTGCCTGCTCGCCGTATGTTCACGCGCATTAAACTACAGACTCCTATTGAACTGGAGCACCAGAACATGAACGCCGCTATCGCACAAGGAGAATCGCAATGGTATCCGGTGTAATTATACTCATCGCCGCAATCTTCATTTTGAGCGGCGTCAAAATCCTTAACGAATACCAGCGCGCCGTAGTCTTCCGCCTTGGGCGGCTCATGCGGTACCGCGGCCCAGGCATAATTTACGTGATCCCCTTCATTGAGCGGATGGTCCGGATCGATCTGCGTACGGTCGTGCTCGATGTCCCACCGCAGGACGTAATCACCAAGGACAACGTGACCGTCAAGGTGAGCGCGGTGCTCTACTTCCGGGTGAGCGATCCATCGCGCGCGGTTACCGAGGTGGCAAATTACCTGTTCGCGACCATGCAGCTCGCGCAGACCACGCTGCGCTCCGTCGGCGGACAGACCGAACTCGACGAACTCTTAAGCCAGCGCGACAAAGTCAACGCGCGCATCCAGTCGATCGTCGATGCCCATACTGAGCCGTGGGGAATCAAGGTCATTCTCGTCGAGTTGAAGAACATTGACCTGCCGCAGGACATGCAGCGCGCGATCGCCGCGCAGGCCGAGGCCGAGCGCGAACGGCGCGCCAAGGTTATCGCGGCCGAGGGCGAATTTCAGGCGGCGCAGCGCCTGTCCGAGGCGGCAGAAATCATGGGCAAAAGCCCGATCACGCTCCAGCTTCGCTACCTGCAGACGCTGGCCGAGATCGCGACCGAGCACAATTCGACCACCGTGTTTCCCCTCCCGATCGATCTGCTCGAGCCATTTCGCAAGTTTGCAAGCGGGGGCGACAAGCCGAAGTAAGCGGAGGTCACCACGCTGCCGCGGGCAGGTGGCGCGCAGTGGTTGCAGCCCTGGCACTGATTTCGACGGCTGCACGCAGCAGCGCGGCCGGCAAATGCCGCGCTCGCGTCGAGATCTTGGCAAGTGGCCGGGGAGCATGAAGGACGAGGGCAGGAGGTCGCGGGCCGGAAAAACCCGATTACGGTTGACAAACAGTTCGAATATAATGTTGATTGCTGATGCTTCAATACAAGCGGGTGAAGGGAGTCTAATGTCCTGGGGAAACCGGAAGATGCTATCCTCGATTCCCCAACAATAGTGTATCGACCGTATACACTCGTGGGCTTTCGTCACGATGCTTGATAACGAAGCGAAAAGTTCTAAATAAAAGGAGTAGAGAAGTAGAATGGTCATGTCAGAAAATTCACCGGCCAGAATTCGATCAAAGGGCTGGAGTTGGATGCCCGTGGCGGCGGCAGTCGCGATGTTTTTAGCGCCGGCGTTGACCCCAACCCCGGCGCGCGCGGCCGAACTCGATATGAAGGCCGCGGCCAGTAATTATTCGGATTCGTGCGCGGACTGCCATGGTGAGTCGGGCAAAGGCGACGGTAAAAAGTCGGCCGACCTGAAGAAAAAGCCCGCCGATTATACCAATTGCGCGGAGATGTCGAAGTTGACCGACGATTATCTCTTCAACGTCATCAAAAATGGCGGCAAGTCGGTGAACTTGAGCAAGGATATGGCCGACTTCGGCAAAGCCTACGACGACGACGAGATTCACGCGCTGGTCGCTTACGTCCGTACGTTCTGCAAAAAGTGAGTGCGGCGAGCCGTGCCCGACGGTAATCCCGCACAATTTGCAGTCTCGGAAGCTGGCGAAGTTATCGAGAACGAACCGCGGCGGCGGTTCTTGGCGCGTCTGTTCTGGGGCGCGATGGGAATTGTCACCGCCGGTGTCGCTGCGCCCATCGTTTCCTATCTAATCGTCCCCCTGTTGGGGCCCAGCGGGCCCAAAGATTGGGTGCGGATGGGAAAGATCGACGAGCTTCCGCTCAACGTTCCCCAGCGGATCGAGGTCGCACGGCGCGTGGCCGAGGGATGGGTGACGGAGGATTCGGCGGTGACGGCCTGGGTGGTGCGGACGGCGGACAAAATCTACGTTTTCGATCCGCATTGCACGCACTTGGGATGCGCCTATCGATGGGTCGAGGAGGCCAAGCAGTTCTTCTGTCCCTGCCATGCCGGCGTATTCAGCCTGACTGGGCAGGTGGTCAGCGGTCCTCCCCCGCGTCCGCTGGACGTTTACGCGCACGAGGTCCGCGAGGGCGCCCTTTATGTGGTCCCGACTCCAACTAAGCAAGTGGTTTGACGAGCGGCTCGGGACCCGGGCAATTCGGGTGGCGCTCTTCGATCGCCACATTCCGAAGAGCAGTCCGTTGGTCGAGTGGATCTACACGCTCGGCAGCGTGCTGCTGTTCTTTTTTATCCTTCAAGCAGTGACCGGGATGATGCTGGCGATGAACTACGTAGCCAGTCCCGATCACGCCTTCGACGCCGCGCGTTACATCTCGCTGCACGCTCCGTTTGGCTGGTTCATTCGCGGGCTTCATTCGTGGGGCGCAACCGCGATGGTGGTGGTGATCGGCGCCCACATGCTGACCACGTTTCTCTCGGGCAGCTATAAGTATCCGCGCGAGTCGACCTGGGTCACCGGCGTCTTCCTGTTCCTGATCGTGATGTTGTTCGGATTCACCGGATATCTGCTGCCATGGAACCAGAAGGCGTACTGGGCGACTGTGGTCGGCACCAACATCGCGGGCTCGACCCCCTACATCGGGGACTACATCGTGCGCTTCTTCCGCGGCGGCAGCGAGGTCGGCCCGCAGACGCTGTCGCGATTCTACGCGATGCACGTGCTGATGCTGCCGGCGGCGCTGCTGGTTTTCGTGGCGGTGCATCTTTTCCTGGTCGTGCGCCAGGGCATCTCGGCGCCCCCCAAGCGCCATCCCGAATACGGCCGCCACGGTATCAACGCCGAGCTCGGTATCGACCCCGGGGTCGGAGTCGGCACCCAGATCAGTGTCGACGCCCAGCGCAGCCGGGCGGTCGACGAATATCATCACGAGAAAGAGGCGGGCGAGTCCTTCTATCCGTTTTATCTGTCCAAGGACGCCGTCGCCGTGCTGCTGGCGCTTGCGGTGATCGTGGCTTTGGTCCTTTTGTATCCGACCGAGATCGGCGAGATCGCCGACCCCGCCAGCACCAGCTACAATCCGCGCCCGGACTGGTACTTCCTGTTCCTGTTCCAGGCGCTCAAGTATTTTCCCGGCAGCATGGAATCGGTCGCGGCAGTCATGCTGCCGGGGCTTGCGTTGCTGGTCCTCCTCTCAGTGCCCTTCTTCGATCGGAGGATGCGCCAGCATCCGCTGGACCGCCCGATCGCAACCGGCTTTGCGATCTCCGCGCTGGTCGGCGTGATCGCGTTGACCGTGATCGGCGCGCAATCGCCGCTGCTCAATCCATATGTGCCGGAGCTGCCGACCGTCGCCGAGGGTCACCGGCTCTTTCACACGCTCAATTGCGCATACTGCCACAGCGTCAATGGCCGCGGGAGCAGGATCGGGCCCGATCTGATGCTGGATCCCCTCAAGCACGACAAGGCTTGGATAGTCGTCCATCTCGAGCGGCCCGGCGAAGTGTTTCGGCCCGGCGCCCGCACCGCAATGACCGGATTGTTGCCCGAGGAAAGCTCGGACCTGTTCGACTACATCAATGAGCTGCAGGGCGGCGGCCCCTATAGCGACAAGGCGTCCCGGCTGTTCTACCGAAACTGCGGCAAGTGCCACATGGTGGCGGGCCACGGCGGCGCCAAGGCTCCCGATCTGAGCGGAATCGGGCTGGTGCGGTCGGTTTCGTTCATCCACCGCTACATCGAGGATCCGAAGGCCCTCTACAGCCAGACCAAGATGCCGCCGTTCTTGCAGCCCGACGGCAAGCTAACCCACGTCGAAATCGAGGACATCGCGCGCTTTCTCGCGCATCAGCGCACACCGGCGCCGCCCAAAAACTGACCCGCCCGCCCCCGCCGCAGGTGGGTCAGTTTGAAATCCGATGCTGTTTGAGCGATGCGTTCGCGCTTCGCCTGTGCGATAATCGCCGCATGGCGGAAAAACTCAGAAAACGTCCACGCGATCCGCTCGCGCTCGCCAAAATGATCGGAGATATTGCGACGGGCCAGACGCCCGACACTGTACCGGATGACCGGAATCCCGCCGCTGTCGCGCTTGGAAAGCTCGGTGGCGCGAAGGGCGGAAAAGCCCGCGCCGACAAGTTGACGCCCGCGAAACGACAAGAAATCGCGCGAAAAGCGGCGCAAAAACGCTGGTCGAAGTGAACGGCCTTGATTTACGTTCGGTTCTGATGCAAGTGTTTGGGACCGGGGCGGTGCGATTCGAACGCACGGACCTGTGTGAGCAGGTCAACGGTTTTTAAGACCATCGCGATAATCCAGACTCCGCCACGCCCCGGTATTTTCTTTTAAACCGTCTTCAAAAATTCTTCGCGAGCCTTCTCGTACCATTCGCGGAACCGTTTGGCCTCTGGGTCTTTTTCCTGCTCTTCTGTCAAGGGCGGTAGCTCTTGAGGCAACAAATCCTTCCGAATTGGAATCTTGGCATTGACCGTAGCCTCGGCGGCCTCAACCTGCGCGCGCAACCAGAAGAGCGCCAACTTTGCTTGTGGCCAAGGAAGTGTGACCGCAAGATGCTGCTTAACAACATTTGGGGTTGCTGATTGATCAAGTTGCCCGAAAATAAGTTTCAAATCCCATGCGCTTCCCTCAAACAGCACGCTATTCGCATATGATGAAACAAAATTTTCGGTACGTTCATATTTTACCGCGACTGGTCCGTCTTTCTTTTCGTCTGCCATTATTATGTTCCTATTCGACGCAGTAGGTCGTCGTTCTCTGCTTTCGGTCTCAGCCTCTGTCTTGCTTCTTCCATGGAAACTAGGTCGCCCTTTCCGCTCTCCTTTTGAAGTGTTCGCATTCCATCAGATGCAGCTCCAGCGCTAGGTGGGGCTTGCTCAGATGCCGTTGATCCAGAACCTGAAGCTGACCCCGTTTCTTCCGCCTTTCTGAGGGTCTTATTCAACTCAGTCAGAACATCTAGGGCGATCTTTGTCTCAGTGGCCGCCTCTAGTATGGAAAGCAAGCCAGACGGTTCTTCTTGTTTCTCTTTTTGAACGGCAATAGTTATTTCTGAAAAACGTTCTGGAACAAACTCAGTGCTCGCGTTCTGTGCAACCAAATCAGCGATGGACGTGTAAGAAGGATCATCTAAGTCCACAGCCATTCCAAGCATTAGGTCGCTTATCGTATTGAGCGTCCAGTTATTGGGCATACCGAGCCAGCGATTTATTTGCGCAGGACTGCTATCAATTCGTTCTGCAAGTTGTTTTTGAGTCAGCCCGGTCTTCTTTTCCTGCTCTCGAAAGGCCCGAAGAACAAGGCGGTGAAAAAGGTTTCGAACACGGCGACGATAAAAGGCTCGCGTCTTTGCCGATATAGGTTTACCAGTCTGAATTTCAGACAAGATGGACGTTTTTGGAGAGGTAAGCATGAATGTCATCTCCCTTTTTGACCGGCTCGTAGGAAAACAATTGTCGCCACTCAGCGATGCATCGTCGCATGATTTGCTTATAGCGACCGACCAGCTTCCACTTTGGCAACGGTCCGATAAGCACTACAAAAATATCGCGTTTGGCGAAGCGACCGAAAAACCTTAACTGGGGCTTCGTGTCATAGATCCGAATTTCCCAAACCTCATCAGACGGCGGATCTAGTCGGGCCATGAAGCAAAATTCATGGTCCAAGTATAAAGCAGCGTCGAACTCTTGATTGAGTATGAAATCATAGAAGTCTCTTTGCGTGTCCACCAGCCAGCGCCGGATCACTCTCAAGAAAATGGTGGACTTCTGGTGAGACGTAAAGCGTTCGACGTTCAGATGGCGGCACCTTGAAGGCGCGAATGTCACTTGATGGTTCCACTAAAAACAGCCGCTGGGCCTTGCGCTGTTTTTCTATTTCATCCAAGATTGACATATAAGTCAATCGGAATGGAGGACCAAATGACGTAATTTAATCTGACTCATATGCTTGACAGCCTAAGCCAAAAGGTCTGTTATCTCATACATGAACAAATCGTCCCCCGAACGGCGCGCTCAGATCCTCGGAATGATGGTCGACGGCGTTTCCATTCGCGCGATCTCCCGCATGACTAACGCCAGTAAGAACACGATTGTCAAGTTGTTGGCGGACGCTGGCAATGCGTGTTCCGAGTATCAGGATCGAACGCTCCGAAATCTCCCTTGCAAGCGCATTCAGGCGGACGAAATTTGGAGCTTCGTTTACGCCAAACAGAAGAACGTTCCCGAGAAAATGCGCGGTCAATTTGGCGTCGGCGATGTTTGGACGTGGACGGCGCTCTGTGCCGATACGAAGCTTGTTCCGTCGTGGTATGTCGGCACGCGCGATGCGGACGCGGCGTGGACATTCATGCGCGATCTGGCGAGTCGTCTGGCGAACCGCGTGCAGCTAAGCACGGACGGTCACGGAGCCTATCTGAATGCGGTAGATGGCGCATTCGGCACGTCCATCGATTACGCAATGCTGGTGAAGCAGTACGGAACCGCGCCAGAGGCGCAGAAGCGATATAGCCCGCCTGTCTGCATCGGTACGGAGCGCACAGTGATCCACGGCGATCCCGATCCGACGCACATTTCGACTTCATATGTCGAGCGCCAGAATCCTTCGATGCGAATGGGAATCCGTCGATTTACGCGCTTAACGAATGCGTTCAGCAAGAAGCTGGAGAACCATATTCATGCGCTTTCGATCTACCTCATGCACTATAATTTCGTCCGCATCCATCAGTCGCTCAGGGTCACGCCCGCGATGGAAGCTGGCGTCACTGATCAACTCTGGGATTTGACAGACATGGTGCGAATCGTGGACGAATGGGAAGCCAAGCAGAAGGAAGAAACAAGTGAGTGATATATTCAAAACCAAGACCAAAAAAGGATATGACCGTTACACTCCAGCCAGTCCCAAAGGTGAGGACTGGATGAGAGCACATTATGGAGAGACCGAAGTAACCGCGAAGAAGCCAACGCAGGCAGCGGCCTTGGAGAAAGCGGCTATGGCGGCGAGGCTTAGCATCGTCGAAAAGTCAAACTGACCCACTACCCCCACGCAAAGAGCCTGTTCCACGCGCGCGCGAACGCGTATAGTCACAGGAACCAACCCAACCACTGTGCATTCTCAAAACTCCGACAATTAGGTGAAGTGTCCATGATGCCCTCGATCGACTTCGCGAAAGCTCCCTTTCTGGTTATCTGGGAAACGACTCAGGCCTGCGACCTCGCCTGCAGCCATTGCCGCGCCTCGGCTCAACCGTTGCGCCATTGCGACGAACTGACCACCGCGCAAGGCTTCGCGCTGCTTGCCGAGACCGCTGCGATGGGCAC
>Ga0187883_10001260_pt1 | contig 15663 bp, 14 predicted proteins | sample June2016WEW_20_1_2_FD_132966 | JGI IMG/M metagenome (GOLD analysis project Ga0187883, IMG submission 132966) | Peatland microbial communities from SPRUCE experiment site at the Marcell Experimental Forest, Minnesota, USA - June2016WEW_20_10 | ecosystem: Environmental > Terrestrial > Soil >...
CGGCCTCTGGCGGCACGGCCACTGGCGGGACCGCCCCGGGCAGCGGACCGGCTGCGGGCGGACCGGCTGCGGGCCGGGCAACCGCGGCTGGGGCCGACGGAGCGGATCAGGCCGCCGCCAGCGAGATCCGGCTCCGCGGAGCCGCTGCCAGGACAGCGGCGAACATGGCGGCCAGCATCGCGGTGCCGACCGCCACCAGCGTGCGCGGGATACCCGCCAAGCTCCTGATCGATAACCGGATCGTGATCAACAATCACCTGGCGCGCGGCCGTGGCGGCAAGGTCTCCTTTACCCACCTCATCGGCTACGCGATTGTCAAGGCGCTCGGCATGGCGGGCGAGATGAACGAGTCCTTCGCCGAGCTGGACGGCAGGCCGGCGCTCGTTCAGCCGGGGCACGTCAACCTCGGCCTGGCGATCGACGTGCGCAAGGACGACGGGTCGCGGCAGCTGCTGGTACCCAACATCAAGTCGGCCGAGCAGCTGGACTTCCGCCAGTTCTGGATGGCGTATGAGGATGTCGTGCGGAAGGCCCGCACCGGCAAGCTGGCGATCGAGGACTTCGCGGGCACCACCATCACCCTGACCAACCCGGGCACCATCGGCACCGAGCACTCGGTCCCCCGGCTGATGCCGGGCCAGGGATGCATCGTGGGCGTGGGTGCGATGGAGTACCCGGCGGCCTACCAGGGCGCGTCCGGTGAGACCATCGCGCGCCTGGCGATCAGCAAGACCGTCACCCTGACGTCCACCTATGACCACCGGATCATCCAGGGCGCGCAGTCAGGTGAGTTCCTGCGGATCATCCACGGGCTGCTCCTCGGCGAGCAGGGCTTCTACGACGAGGTCTTCCAGGCCCTGCGGATTCCCTACGAGCCGGTGCGCTGGGTCAGGGACATCCCGGCGGCTCACGAGGACGACATCAACAAGGCCGCGCGGGTCCACGAGCTGATCCATGCCTACCGGGTCCGCGGTCACCTGATGGCCGACACCGATCCGCTGGAGTACCGCCAGCGTAAGCACCCTGACCTCGACATCAACCAGCATGGCCTGACCCTCTGGGACCTGGAGCGGGAGTTCGCCACCGGCGGGTTCGGCGGCAAGCCGCGCATGCAGCTGCGGGAGATCCTCGGCGTCTTGCGGGACTCCTACTGCCGCACGGTGGGCGTCGAGTACATGCACATGCAGAACCCGGACGAGCGCGCCTGGCTGCAGGCCCGGGTGGAGTTGCCGCATGGCCGGGCCGATCATGACGAGCAGATCCGGATCCTGTCCAGGCTCAACGTCGCCGAGGCGTTCGAGATGTTCCTGCAGACGAAGTTCGTCGGCCAGCGCAGGTTCTCCCTCGAAGGCGCCGAAGCACTGATCCCGCTGCTCGACGCGGTGCTGACCGAGGCAGCCAGCCAGCACCTGGATGAGGCTGTCATCGGCATGGCGCACCGGGGCAGGCTGAACGTGCTCGCCAACATCGTGGGCAAGTCCTATGCGCAGATCTTCCAGGAGTTCGAGGGGAATCTGGACCCGGCTACCACGCACGGGTCCGGTGACGTCAAATACCACCTCGGCGCTGAGGGCAAATACCGGACCGGCGACGGATCCGTCATCGCGACCTCGCTGGTGGCCAACCCCAGTCATCTGGAGGCCGTCGACCCGGTGCTGGAAGGCGTGGTCCGGGCCAAGCAGGACATCATCGACATGGGCGAGCCAGGATTCACGGTGCTGCCGGTGCTCATCCATGGCGACGCGGCCTTCGCCGGTCAGGGCGTGGTGGCTGAGACGCTTGAGCTGTCGCAGCTGCGCGGCTACCGGACCGGCGGCACGGTGCACATCGTGGTCAACAACCAGGTGGGCTTCACCACCGCGCCTGAGTACTCACGGTCAAGCGTGTACTCCACCGACGTGGCCAGGACGATCCAGGCGCCGATCTTCCATGTCAACGGGGACGATCCCGAGGCCGTCGCGCGGATCGGGAGGCTCGCCTTCGCTTACCGCCAGGAGTTCAGGAAAGACGTCGTCATCGACATGATCTGCTACCGCAGGCGGGGTCACAACGAGGCAGACAACCCATCGTTCACCCAGCCGCACATGTACGACCTGATCGATTCGAAGCGGTCGACGCGGAAGCTCTACACCGAGTCCCTGATCGGCCGGGGCGACATCACGCTGGAGGAGGCAGAGCAGGCGCTCCGCGACTACCAGCAGGAGCTGGAGCGCGCCTTCACCTAGACCAAGGACGCGGCCGGACGGCCGGCTGAGCCGGGCGCGGTGGTGCGGCCGGCACCGGCCGCGCCGCATCCTGCGGACCAGGAGGCGACCCCTACCGCGATCACCGAAGAAACCATTAAGCGGATCATAGATACGCAGCTCAACCTCCCCGACGGCTTCACCCCGCACCCCAGGCTGCAGCCGCAGCTGCAGCGGCGGGCCGTCATGGTCGAGCGGGACGAGATCGACTGGGCAACCGGCGAGCTGCTCGCCTTCGGGTCCGTGCTCATCGACGGCCACACGGTGCGCCTGGTCGGGCAGGACACCCGCCGGGGCACGTTCGGCCAGCGGCACGCCGTCCTCGTCGACCGGCATACCGGCGGGGAATACACGCCGCTCCGGCGGTTCAACACCGCAACCGCGAGATTCCACGCTTACGACTCGCTGCTGTCCGAGTTCGCTGCGGTGGGATTCGAGTACGGCTACTCCGTCGCCAGGCCTGACGCCCTGGTCTGCTGGGAAGCGCAGTTCGGCGACTTCGTCAACGGCGCCCAGACGATCGTGGACGAGTTCATCAGCTCCGGCGAGCAGAAGTGGGGGCAGTCGTCCGGCGTCGTGCTGCTGCTGCCGCACGGGTACGAGGGCCAGGGCCCCGATCACTCATCGGCGCGGATCGAGCGCTTCCTCACCCTCTGCGCGCAGGACAACATGACCGTGGCAGTGCCATCCACCCCGGCCAGCTACTTCCACCTGCTGCGCTGGCAGGCGGTATCACCGCGGGTGAAGCCGCTCATCGTCGTCACCCCCAAATCGATGCTGCGGCTGAAGACGGCGTCCTCGTCCGTCGCCGAGTTCACCAACGGCACGTTCCGCCCGGTGCTCGGGGATCCTGAGGTGATCGACAGCGGCGCTGTGCGGCGGGTACTCGTTTGCGCCGGCAAGGTCTACTACGACCTGGCGAGCAAGCGGGAAGCGGCGGGCAGCACCGGATGCGCGATCGTTCGGGCCGAGCGCCTCTACCCGTTGCCTGGCAGTCAGATCGCGGCCGAAGTGGCCAGGTTCCCTAACGCGGAGGAAGTCGTCTGGGTGCAGGAAGAGCCCGCCAACATGGGTTCCTGGCCATACATCGCCTTGCACCTGCCGACGGCCATCGGCCGGCCTGTTGGCGTGGTGTCGCTGCCGCCAAGCTCGGCACCGGCCGGAGGCTCCGCCAAGGCGCACACCGCTGAGCATGGCGCGCTCCTGGAGACCGCACTCGGGCTGGACGGCTAAGCCGTGTACTTCACCGATCGCGGCATCGAGGAACTCGCGGAGCGGCGCGGCGCGGATCAGGTCACGCTGGCCTGGCTGGCCGAGCGGATGGGCGAGTTCATCGACCTGAATCCGGACGCGGAGTCGCTGGTCGATCGCCTGGCCAGCTGGCTCGCACGGCTGGACGATGAGGACTAGGGTCAGCAGCCCGCCATCAGACGCATCCTGCGAGCAGGCCCGGCGATGCTCGGCCTTACCGGGCTGTCCGGCTGCGATACATCTGGACCAGGCCTGGACACGATATATCGTATGTAGCGACAGGCCATGGCGCCGCACCCACGTATCGCCTGCGCGCCGCGGCCGGGAGGGCACGGACAGGATGCCACGCTGGACCATCGATGGCCCCGCCGCTATCGACCTTGGCGACTTCGCCGCCTTGCGCGTGCGGCTAGTCTCCGGATCACTCGCCATCCTGGCCACTGACGATGCGCCTGCCCTGGATGTGGCGAGCCTGACCGGCCCGCCGGTGCTGGTGACGCACGAGGCAGGGATCCTCACCATCAGCTACGAGGACCTGCAATTGGATGGCCTGCTCGGCTGGCTCCGCCCGCAACGGCACGCGGCGGATATCACGCTCACCGTGCCCGCGGGCTGCCCGATGCGGATCGGCGTGGTGAATGCCAGCGCCACGGTAGCGGGGGTCTCCGCGAACATTTCCGCCAAGAGCATCGCAGGCGACCTGACACTGGATGGGGTGACCGGCGCTGTGGACGCGAAGACCGTGTCGGGAAACCTGGAGGCTCGCGGCCTCGACGGCGAGATCGCCTTCAGCTCGGTCACCGGCGGCCTTACCCTGGCCAGCAGCTCAGTCCGGCAGCTTGCCGCGAAGACCGTTAGCGGCCAGGTGACCGCTGATATTGACGTGCCCGACGGCAGTGACCTCCGGATATCCACCGTCTCCGGGGAGGTCGCGGTGCGCCTGCCCGGATGCGCCAGCGTCCAGGTCGACCTCAAGTCCGCCTCCGGCCGGGTGCAATGTACCTTCGACGGGATGCGATCCAGCGATGGCCGGCCCGCCAGCGTGACGGGAACCCTGGGGTCGGGCTCGGCGAGCCTGTCGGTGGCAAGCATGAGCGGCGATGTGACGCTGCTGGCCCGACCTGAGCCCGCTCCCCCCGGGCGGTCAGCCGCGCCAGCTGCGGACCGACAGGGTGGTGCATCATGAGCCCGGTATTCCGGCACGGCAGGCTGCGTCTCTACCTGCTCAAGCTTCTCGATGAGGCGCCGCGGCACGGCTACGAGGTGATCCGCCTGCTGCAGGACCGCTTCCTTGGTGTTTACGCACCCTCGCCAGGCACCATCTATCCGCGGCTGGCGAGGCTGGAGGAAGAGGGCCTGGTCACCCATGACGAGGCCGACGGCAAGAAGGTGTACCGGATTACCGACAAGGGACGCGAGGAGATCCGGGCCAGGATTGACGATCTGGCGGAGCTCGAGGAAGAGATCACTGACTCGGTGCGGGATATTGCCCGCGAGGTAACCCAGGACGTCAGGGACACCGTGCGCAACCTGCGCGAAGAGCTGACCTGGGCCGCGCGCGACGTCCGCAGGGAGGGCCGCGAGCAAACCCGGGACGCGGCACGGGACCAGGCCAGGCGGGCCCGCGATGAGGTCAAGGAGAGCACCAGGCAGGCCCGGGAGGAGACGAGGAGCCCCCAGCACAAATCCGGCGACGAGGGGGCGGCAGCTCACGGAGCCGGCCAGGCCGGGGGTGGCGCGGCGGACTCTCCGCAGCAGGGAGCGCCGGCGGGCGCAGCCGGGCAGGCACGGGATGCAGCCGGGAGGACGCGGGATACAGCCGGGCAGGCCCGCGATACCGGCCGGAGTGGCCGTGGGCGGCCCGGCGGGCAGCAGCGTGGCGGCAGCCATCAGGAACGGCCGGACTGGGCCGCGTTCCAGGACTGGCAGAGCTGGGCAGGCTGGCGTGAGCGGCCAGGCACGCATGGCAGGCCCGGTTTCGGCGGCTTCCCCGGCTCAGCGGCACCCGGCTCAGACGCGCCCGGGCCCAAGGACCCCGGACCCTGGCCGAGAGCCAACCGCGGCGGTGCGGCGAAGCCCGACGCCGGCCTGTTCCGCGACCTCGAACGGCTAGCCGTCGAATTCGCCAGAGAGCTGCGTTCTGCAGCCTTTCATACCGACTCAGTGGGCGAGAACGCGCTCCGCGACCTGCGGGCCATCCTTGAGGAAACGCTGTGCAAGGTCAGGGATGAGGTCTTCGGCGGCGCCGCGGCCGGTTCAGCGGGCAGCACGGCGGAGAGTAGGCCTGAGGACAGCGCCGAGACACCCGGCCCCTGACCACGCCAGCGCGGATGATGCCGGGCCGGCCGGCGGCGAGGGCGAGGGCGAGGGCCCGGGCGCCTAGAGCGTGAACACGATCTTCCCGAACACTTCGCCGGAGATCATGGCGGCGAAGCCGTCGCGGGCCTGAGCCAGCGGCATGGTGCGGTCGATCAGCGGCCGCACGCCGGTCTGCTCAAGGAACCTGAGCAGGCGGCCGAGCTGGTCACGGCTGCCCATTGTCGATCCGACCACCGACAGCTGCAGGAAGAAAACCCGGCTCAGGTCAGCGGCGGGCGCGGATCCGCTGGTCGCACCGGAGATCACGATCGTGCCGCCGGGCCTGAGCGCCCGGAGCGAATACGCCCAGGTGGCCTCGCCGACGGTCTCCATGACGGCGTCGACTCGCTCAGGCAGCCGGGCCCCAGCCGGGAAGGCCTGATCCGCGCCGAGCTGGAGGGCCCGCTCGCGCTTGGCCTCGCTCCTGCTTGTCACCCAGATCCGGTGGCCTGCCGCGTGCCCGAGCAGGATCAGTGCCGTGGCGACCCCGCCGCCCGCGCCCTGGACGAGCACTGTAGCGCCAGGCTCAAGCCCTGCCTTGCTGAACAGCATCCGGTAGGCCGTGAGGTAGGCGGTCGGCAGGCAGGCGGCCTCGGCGAAGGAGAGCGCGGCAGGCTTGGGCAGCAGGTTCCGCCTGGGGACCGCCACCCGGTCCGCGAACGTACCGTCGTAGCGCTCCGACAGCAGCGACCTGGCCGGGTCGAGCGTTTCGTCGGAACCGCCGTATCCGGGGTCACTGACGACCGCGTGCACCACGACCTGGTTGCCATCCGCATCGATCCCGGCGGCGTCGCAGCCGAGCACGATGGGCAGCCGGTCGGCGGAGATCCCCACCCCGTGCAGCGTCCAGACATCGTGGTGGTTGAGAGCGGCGGCCCGGACCGACACCGTGGTCCACCCGTCCGGAGGCGCGGGCTCCGGCCGCTCGCCAAGTTCGAGGCCAGCCAGCGGATCGTCGGTGCGCAAGCGCGCCGCGGTGACAGCAAACATGCTCAGGACACTAGCGCCCCGGCCGGGCCCCATCTCTCCCAGGGCAGCGGGGCCCCATCTCTCCCAGGGCAGCGGGCCCCATCGCTCCCGGGGCAGCGGCCCCATCTCTCCCAGGGAAGCGGGCTGGGAGCAGCGCGGGCATGACTCCATCCGCCCGCCCGACTGGCGGCGCAAATCGCCTAAACTGGGCCAGCGCACCGGAGTCATCTGATCCCAATATGTGATGAACACCGTGTGAAGCACTCCCGGGTCACGGCCGTTTGTGCCATACTGCCGTCCGGGAAGTTACCCTCGGCACTCTCGCAGTTAAAAGGACCGGTGTGGACTTTACGTCCTACGCCGAGCTCGCAGTGCGTCTCGTCAACACGGCTGCCCGTGCTGACGGCGACCCGGACCAGCTTGGCAGCCCGCAGGCGTTTCATGCGTTCGTAGCGGACCGCCCGCATCTGGCTGGCCCGGTCACCTTCCACGACCTGGATGCGCTCCGGCTGCTCCGGGCGGATCTCGCCGCGATCTTTACCTTCGCGGCCGAAGGGAACGACGCGGCCGCGGCGGACCGGCTGAATGCCCTGCTTGCACAGCACCCGGTCCATTCTGTCGTGGCCCGTCATGACGGGCTGCCCTGGCATCTGCACTTGACCGACAGCGGCTCGGTGGCCGAGCGGTACGCAGCAGGTGCGACGTCCGGCCTGGCGACAGTGGTCGTCCAATTCGGTGCCAATCGGCTGGGCATCTGCGCAATTGCGTCGTGCCAGGGCGCGTTTATCGACGCGAGCACCAACCGGTCCAGGCGCTATTGCTCGGATCACTGCAGCACCAGGGCGACGGTGACTGCCTTCCGCACCCGCGAGAGCACCATGGCCACCAGCCCGCCCACCACGGCCGCCGGCTAGCAGAACGCTAGGAACGGTCCGGGCCGCCGCCGGCCGGCCAGTCAAGTAACCTCTCGCGCACCGCGAGTCGTCTCTGAGCGATCCGCGCCTAGCTGCCAAGATGTCCTTAGCCAGCGGTCGCGTTGGTCCCGTTTGCATTGCGAGACGATGACCTACGTTACCAAAAAGACACCAGGCCGCTCCTTCTCACGTCCCAAGTCGATCATTAGCATGAGGCCTACTCACGGCCGTATGGCCCACGTAAGCGGACCCGAAAGAAGGTTCGAACATGGCAACTGAGTCCGTAGCCACGGTTACCAGGCCAGCGGACGTCGGCCTCAGACGAGAGATGGGGCTGATCGGCGCCACCTGGGCGTCCGAGACCTCGATCATCGGCTCCGGCTGGCTGTTCGGCGCCCTGTACGCCGCGCAGGCCGCCGGGACAGCGGCCCTGCTGGGCTGGGTCATCGCCGGAGTCGCCGTCATCATCCTGGCCCTGGTCCATGCCGAACTTGGCGGGATGTACCCGGTGTCCGGCGGCACCGCGAGGTTCCCGCACTTCGCTTTCGGCAGCATCGCTGGCATCTCGTTCGGCTTCTTCTCCTGGCTGCAGGCGGTCACGGTGGCGCCGATCGAGTGCTTCGCGGTGATGCAGTACGGGTCCTACTACTGGCATGGCCTGTTCAACCCGCTGGCCAACGGCGGGACGGGAGTCGGCAACGTCACGACGACCGGCTTCATCATGACGATCGTCCTCATGGCCGTCTTCACCGCGATCAACTTCCTGGCCATTGGATTGTTCTCCAAGGTCAACGCCGGCATCACGTGGTGGAAGGTCGCGATCCCGGTGCTGGCCATCATCGTGCTCGCGTTCAAGTTCCACGCCAACAACTTCGGCGCGGGCGGCGGTTTCATGCCCTTCGGGTTCAAGGCCCTGCTCGGGGCGATTCCCTCGGCCGGCATCGTGTTCGCCTACCTGGGCTTCGAGCAGGCCGACCAGCTGGCCGGAGAGATCAAGGACCCGCAGCGCAACCTGCCGCGGGCGATCATCCTGGCCGTCCTGATCGGCGTCACGATCTACGTCCTGCTGCAGGTCGTGTTCATCGGCGCGATACCGCACAGCCTTATCACCGGCCCCAAGGGCTGGGCCGGCATACCGGCCACCAACCCCATCGCGATCGGGCCGTTCGCCGGCCTGGCCGGCCTGGTCGGGCTCGGCTGGCTGGCGGTCATCCTGCGGATCGACGCGTTCGTCTCGCCGTTCGGCACTGGCCTGATCTATCAGACCTCCACCTCGCGGGTCGGCTACGGCCTGGCCCGTAACCGCTACTACCCGCAGGTCTTCCAGAAGGTGGATGCAAATGGCGTGCCCTGGGTCAGCCTGCTCTTCGCGTTCCTGTTCGGGCTGGTGTTCCTGCTGCCGTTCCCGAGCTGGCACTCGCTGGTCAACCTGGTCACCGGCGCGAGCGTGCTGATGTACGCCGGCGCGCCGCTGTCCCTGGGCGCGTTCCGGGACCAGGTGCCCGAGGCCAGCCGGCCCTACCGGCTGCCCTGGGGCCGCGTGGTCGCGCCGCTCGCGTTCATGATCTCCAGCATCATCATCTACTGGACGGGCATCGAGACGATCTGGAAGCTCGGGGTCTGCATCGTGATCGGGTATGTCCTGATCGGCGTGTGCATGGCGTTCGACCCCCAGCGGCCGCCGCTGGACTGGAAGTCGGCGCAGTGGCTGCCGGTCTACCTGATCGGCATGGGCATCATTTCCTGGCAGGGCCAGTTCAGCGGTGGTGCGGTGGCCGCGCCGGTCAACACCAACAACATCCCGTTCGGGCTGGACATGCTGGTGGTCGCCGGGTTCAGCCTGGCCATCTACTACTGGGCACAGGCCACCAAGCTGCCCAGGCATGAGATGCTCGACCTCGTCGAGCGGCAGGCGGTCGAGCCCGAGCCGCCGGGGCCGGCGCTGTCGCACTGATGCCCGGGCCGACGGGCCAGCCTGGCTTACGTGCCCGCGAGGGCCCCGTTCCGCCGCCGGCGGGACGGGGCCCTCGGGCCTGTCAAGGGGCCTTTCAGTAAACGGCGGCGGCCGGCCAGCCGCGCGTCACGGGCAGCGCCGGCGCGGCGGCCAGTAGCGCAGCAGCACCCGGCCCTCGATCAGCCGGTCAGGCACGGCGCCGAAGGCCCGGCTGTCGACCGCTCCGGCACCGGGGTTGTCGGATTCCAGCCACCAGCCCGCCGGCTCGCGCCGTCCGGCGCGCTTGACCAGCAGCAGGCCCGGGCGTCCCGGATGCCGGGCAATGACCAGCTGGCCGGGCCGGATCCGGGCCGGCTGGCCCGGCCGCAGCCGGCGCCGCACCAGCAGCCAGTCTCCCGGCCGCAGCGCCGGTTCCATCGAGCGCTCCGCCACCGCGACGCGCCACAGCGGCCAGCGCATGGAGCCCTCCCTGAACGCGATCGAGCCAACGGGGTACTGTCAGAATTCCGTTACCCATGATCTGACACGAGAGAAGGACATCGATGAGGTTGCTCGCACGTATCCTCGAGCCGAGGGCCACGGCGCACGCTCACTGTGACCTCCCCTGCGGCGTCTACGATCCGGCGCAAGCCAGGATCGAGGCTGAATCGGTCCGCGCGATCTGCGAGAAGTATCAGCAGAATGCGGACCCGGAGTTCCGTACCCGCGCGCTGCAGATCAAGGAGGAGCGCTCGGAACTCGTCAAGCATCATCTGTGGGTGCTATGGACCGATTACTTCAAGCCGCCGCACTTCGAGAAGTACCCGCAGCTGAACCAGTTGTTCAACGAGGCCACCAAGCTCGCGGGAGCGGGTGGCACGAAGGGCAGCACGGATGTGGCGAAGGCCGACGAACTACTGGGCAAGATCGAGGAGATCGGAAAGATCTTCTGGGCGACAAAGCAGGCCTGACCTGGCAGAGGTCCGGAAGTCTGACAGTTGGGGCCGCGCGGCGACGGTACGCGCGGCCCCTCACCGTACTCGGCGCACGCTGGCCGCGCGGCGTGTCAGCGCAGCGGCGCGCGCACGGTAGGTTGCAGACAGGAACCGGTCGGCCGCCCTGCGGGGACGGTGCCGGACGCTCCAGGAGGGCAGACGTGACCGAGAAGACCACCGCACCGGCGATCGGGCCAGCCGCGAGCACGGTGGCGCGCGAGGATGACGCCGCGCCCCTGGCCGGCCGTCCGGGGCCTGCCGTTGCCGTCCGTGGCTACCCTGGCGACCTTTCCGACGCGCAGGACCGGGTGTCGGTCCGGCTGCCGGCCGAGGGTGCCTATCTGTCGGTGCTCCGCACGGCGACGGCTGGCCTGGCGGCACGCCTGGATTTCACCCTCGACGAGATCGAGGACCTGCGTATTGCCGTCGATGAGGCCTGCGCCATGCTGCTGAGCCAGGCGCGGCCGGGAGGCAGCCTCGAGTGCGTCTTCTCGCTCGACCACGACATGATGACTATCTCGGTTTCGGCTGACTGCCTGGCGCCGCAGCCGCCGGCGAGCGACACCTTCGCCTGGACTGTGCTGTCCGCACTGGCGGGAAGCGTCGAGGCGCACGTGGGGCCAGGCGATCTGCTGACCATCGTAATGCGCAAGACCCGCGAGATATCGGGATCAGTATGACGGGGGAGATCGAGGTCACCTTGACCGAGGAGTTCGAGAGCACGGTGATCGCGCGTGCCGGGGGCGGGGCGGCGAGCGGGGAGACTGACCTCCCCGGCGCCACGGTGATCGATTTCCGGGACGCCGACGAGGAGCCGGCCGATGACGCGGCGGCCGATGACGCGGCGGCCGAGGGCACGCCGGCCGAGGGCACGGCCGCTGACGACGCCCTGGCGGCTCCGAAGATCCAGCACGCGCCGCGCGAGCGGGGACGGGCACGAGACCTGTTCGAGCGGCTCGCGGTGCTGCCCGCCGGAGATGAGGAGCGGCTGCGCATTCGCGGCGAGCTGGTCGAACTGCACCTGCCGCTGGTCGAGTACCTCGCGCGCAGGTTCCGCAACAGGGGCGAATGGCTCGACGATCTCACCCAGGTGGCCACCATCGGCCTCATCAAGTCCATCGACCGGTTTGATCTCAGCCGCGGCGTGGAGTTCTCCACCTATGCGACACCCACCATTGTCGGCGAGATCAAGCGGCACTTCCGTGACAAAGGATGGGCCGTCCGGGTGCCCCGGCGGCTGCAGGAACTCAAGCTGGCGCTGACCAAGGCCATCAGCGACCTGGCCCAGCGACTTGGCCGGGCGCCCACGGTGGCGGAGCTCGCGGCTCATCTGCAGATGAGCGAGGAGGAGGTGCTCGAGGGCCTGGAGTCGGCCAATGCCTACTCCACCGTGTCGCTGGATGCGCCCGACTCGGGCGACGACGACGCGCCGGCGGTGGCCGAGTCGCTGGGGATGCTTGACGACGCCCTGGAGGGAGTCGAGTACCGGGAATCGCTCAAGCCATTGCTGGAACGGCTCCCGCCACGGGAGAAGCGGATCCTGCTGCTGCGGTTCTTCGGGAACATGACCCAGTCTCAGATCGCGATCGAGCTCGGCATCTCGCAAATGCACGTATCACGGCTGCTGGCCCGGACCCTTGCCCAGCTCCGTGAGGGGCTCACCACCGACGACTAGCCGCCGTCCGAGCGGGGGCCGTCCGGGTCGCGCGAGATCGGCGCGGCCGGACCGCCGGCCAGCGCGCGCAGGCTGGGCCTGGCGAGCAGGGCCGCGAATCCGGCGGCCGCCAGCGCTATGCCGGGCACGCCCCAGTCATAGCGATGGCCCTGGACCAGGTAGATGCCGACAATGCCGACGAACAGCTGGGTGAGCATGGCCGGAGTACGGCTCCAGCGACGTGTCCTGGCCAGCCCGGCCGCGACACACCCCAGCGCCAGTGCCGTTGCCGCCCCGATCAGCGTCAGCGCTATACCGCTGTCAGCGTGATAGGACCGCCCGGCTCCGGTATCGATCCCGGCCAGGATCGAAGCGGTGAGCACCCCGGCCGCTTCGGCCGCCTGCACCACCGCCGCGACGAGCACAGTCGCCGGGCGCCGCGGCATTTCGGAATTTCCGGACTCGCTAACCTGAGCGCGTGCGCGCGCTCCTGATCGTGAATCCACAGGCCACCTCCACGACGCGGCTACGCCGCGACGTCATCGTGCGCGCACTCGCGTCCGCCGTCGACCTTGACGTCGTCCAGACACGTTACCGGGGCGACGCTACCGGCCTGGCCGCTGAGGCCCGATGCGCGGGTTTCGGCCTGGTGCTCACGCTCGGCGGGGACGGGACCGTGAATGAGGCGGTCAACGGAATCCTCGGTACATCGGACCGTGGCACCGCCGGGGCCGGCCTGCCTGCCCTGGCGCCATTGCCGGGCGGCAGTGCCAACGTATTCACCCGCGCGCTCGGGCTGCCGCCTGATCCGGTCGACGCCGCCGGGTGGATCCTGCAGGCGCTGGCCGACGGCAGGCACCGCGACATTGGCGTTGGCCTGGCCGAGACCAGGTACTTTGCCTTCAATGCCGGGCTCGGTTTCGACGCGGAGGTGGTGCGGGCCGTCGACGGGCAGCGGGCACCCGGGCGGCTGGTCACGCCGGCCCTGTATGCGAGGACGGCGGTCCGCCAGTTCTTCCTGCGGACCGACAGGGGCCATCCCGCGCTCACGCTGGAACGCGACGGGCATCCGCCGGCCGGGCCGTTCCATCTCGGGATCATTTCCAATACCGCGCCATGGACGTACCTCGGCCGGCGTCCCGTCAACACTAACCCGCGAGCCGCGTTCGACCGCGGGCTCGATGTGTTCGCGCTTCGCAGCCTGCATACCGCCGCGGCGCTGCGGACCCTGCGCCAGATGCTGTCCCCGGCAGGACCCCCCGCCCGCGGGCGGAGCGTGCTGACCGCGCACGATGAGGCACGGCTAGCCTTTACCGCGAGCAGGCCGGTGGCCTTCCAGGTTGACGGCGAGTACATGGGCGAACGTGAGCACGTCAGGTTCGCGTCAATCCCGAACGCGCTGCGTGTCATAGTATGAAGCATTGAGCGATTAGAATAAAGCGGCTGATACCCTTATAAAAGGTTGCATTTCGCTGCTCAAGCAGGCCGTGTCAGCATCTGACGTGCGGGCCTGACGATGTGCCATGCCCGCAATGTGACTCATCTGACACCGAAATCCACCCGAACCTTTGCCAAAGCCTCTTGCGGTTGATCGCCGCGCTTGAGAGGGTTGTAACGCTCCCGGCGAGCGGCGCGCTAGCCACGCGTCCCCGGGTTGGGTGCGGGCAAGGTCGTCGTGACCGCGTCCGACGGCATGTCCGGGAGCCGATCGGGGCGCGAGTCCGGTGACTCAAGGACCTTCTCGGCTCGGGAACTACACAGGTCCCGGCATATGTTATAGCTCGTGAAATCGTTCACAAGCACGACTGACGCAACGGGGCGAGGCCACGGCACCGTCCTTAGAAGGAGTGGACCTCATGGACTGGCGTCACCACGCCGGCTGCCGTGACGTAGATCCGGAGCTGTTCTTTCCGATCGGCAACACAGGGCCCGCGCTGCTCCAGATCGACGAGGCCAAGCAGGTGTGTCAACGCTGCCCAGTGCAGGAGGCATGCCTGCAGTGGGCGCTTGAGAGCGGCCAGGATTCTGGGGTCTGGGGCGGCCTCAGCGAAGACGAGCGGCGCGCGCTCAAGCGCCGCGCTGCCAGGGTCCGGGCTGGCGCCAACGCCTGAAGGCCAACGCCTGAGCGCCGCCCTCGCCAGCGGCGGACTGTCAGCCCCGGCGGCGTCGGCGGCTTGCTGTTAGCCCGGGGAGCCGGCGGCCGTCGTCAGCCCGCGAGCGGCGCGGCGGGTCCTGGGCCGCCGTCGGTCGCGGCCAGTTGCGGCTCTACCGGAAGGTCCACGAGCACCTTTGTGCCGCCGGTGGCCTGCGGTGCTATCTCCAGTCGGCCGCCAAGCTCCGCGACCACCAGGGTGCGGACGATCTGCAGCCCGAGGCTGGCACTGGAGTCGAGATCGAAATCCGTCGGCAGGCCGACCCCGTTATCGGCCACAGTGACCGTCAGCCGGTGCTGATTTCTGGCGGCTCTCACCTCGAGGGTCCCGCCGAGCGCAGCACCGGTCGGACGGGTCAGGCCATGCTGCAGCGCGTTCTGCAGCAACTCAGTCAGGACCAGGGCCAGCGGGGTCGCCAGCGACGCCGGGAGCAGTCCGAATTTTCCCAGCAGTTCGGGCGTGACCCGCGCCTCGGGCGCGGACACCTCCCTCGCCATCATCGCGACCCGCCGCGCGATGTCGTCGAAATCCACGATCTCTTCGGGGGTGTGGGAGAGAGTCTCGTGAACGATGGCGATAGAGCCGACCCTGCGCACGGCTTCCTCGAGCGCGGCACGGGCCTCGGGCGCCTTGAGCCTGCGCGCCTGGAGCCGTAGCAGCGCGGCCACGGTCTGCAGGTTGTTCTTGACCCTATGGTGGATTTCCTTGATCGTCGCGTCCTTGGTCATCAGCTCACGCTCCCGGTGCCGAAGCTCGGTGACGTCACGAACCAGGACGAGCGCGCCCGATCTCGCCCCCGTCACGACCAGCGGGATGGTGCGGAGCTGCACGACAGAGCCGTTGCCTTCGACCTCCGTCTCCATGTGCGCACGGCCGCTCGCCGTCAGTATCAGCGAGTCGTCGCGGGGCGCTGACGTCATGCACAGCTGCGCCGTGAGCGGTCCGAGCTCGGCCCCGACCAGGTCGGCGGTGAGCCCGAGCCTGCGGTAGGCCGACAGCGCATTCGGGCTCGCGTACGTCACCCTTCCCGACCGGCTGAGCCGCAGCAGACCGTCGCCCACCCGCGGTGACCTGACCAAGGCGGGCTCGTTGCCGGTACTGGGAAACATGCCCGCCGCCACCATCTGGGCAAGATCATCCGCGGCCCGCAGGTAGGCGATATCCATCCGGCTGGGGGTGCGCGCCGCACTGAG
>Ga0187883_10001261_pt1 | contig 15662 bp, 10 predicted proteins | sample June2016WEW_20_1_2_FD_132966 | JGI IMG/M metagenome (GOLD analysis project Ga0187883, IMG submission 132966) | Peatland microbial communities from SPRUCE experiment site at the Marcell Experimental Forest, Minnesota, USA - June2016WEW_20_10 | ecosystem: Environmental > Terrestrial > Soil >...
CTTGGAAAGGCGCTCGATCACTTCCTTCGGCAGCGGGCGCGATTTGATGCGCTCCGGATTCGCGGGATCCGTGCCCACCCACACGCGTGTTTCAAAACCCTCGACGGCCAAGGTTCCTGCCTTTAAGAATTGATGCCGGATGATGAAGCTGCTGCGGCGAAATTCCGTCACCATGGATTCCGCTAGCAGTTCGTCGCCGAACGTGGAAGGCACTATAAACCGCGCGCGCACATCTACCAGCGGAACTCCTAGAATCGCGTGCGCCCGGAACAAAGCGCGCGTTGGCATGCCCGCATTCATAAAAAGCGCCGTGGTGCAATCGTCAAACCAGGCAAGATACCGCGGATAAAACACGATTCCCGCGGGATCGCAGTCCCCCCATTCCACCAACAGGTGCTTCTTGCTTACGAACATCGCCTGATGCTCCCGAAACACACGCTCACTCGCGCGCGCAAAATCCAGTCCCGCAAAAAATCGGCCGCGTTCAACGACGCATGGTAACACCCACTTCCGCGACGCTCCAACTATTTGGGCCGTCACATGATATCGTTCCGCCACGCACGCCGCTTCTGCTATCGTTTACGAAGCTTCACGCGAGGACGCATCCCTATGCGCACGCAGGTTGGCATCATCGGAGCCGGGCCCGCGGGCTTGGTGCTCTCACACTTGCTGCACCTCCACGGCGTCGAATCCGTCGTCCTCGAAAATCGCAGCCGCCAGTACGTGCAGGAGCGCGTGCGCGCCGGTGTGCTCGAACAAGGCACCGTGGACCTGCTGAAGGAAACCGGCGTGGGCGAACGCCTGCAGCGCGAAGGCCTGGTGCACTACGGAGTGAATCTGCGCTTCGGCCGCCGCACCCATCGAATTGATTTTGCGGACCTCACCGGCGGAAAAGCGGTCACGATCTACGCGCAGCACGAAGTCGTAAAAGATCTAACAGACGCAAGGCTGGCCGCTGGCGGCCAGGTACATTTTGAAGTCGCAGACACCAGCATCCACAATTTCGCTGACTCGACGCCTTCGTCCAGGCCCACGATTCGCTTTCTCAAGGATGGCGAGCCGCGGGAGCTGGTATGCGATTTCATCGCCGGCTGCGATGGTTATCATGGCATCTGCCGACCGTCGGTGCCCGAGGGCGTGCTCACCACTTTCGAACGCCTCTATCCGTTCGGATGGCTGGGCATTCTCGTGGAGGCGCCTCCGTCTTCGGAAGAGCTCATCTACGCATATCACGAACGCGGTTTTGCGCTGCTCAGCATGCGTTCGCCGCGCATCGGTCGGCTTTACCTGCAATGCCGTCCGGATGAAGACATCCTGGATTGGCCCGACGATAAAATCTGGCAAGAGCTACAAGTCCGGCTGGCCGCCGAAGAAAACTGGAAGCTGGCAGAAGGCCCGGTGCTGCAGAAGGGAATTACTGGCATGCGCAGCTTTGTCGTGGAGCCCATGCAGTACGGCAATCTTTTCCTCGCGGGCGACGCAGCGCACATCGTGCCTCCCACTGGAGCCAAAGGCCTGAACCTGGCGGTGGCCGACGTGCGCATCCTCGCGCGCGCACTTGCGGAGTTTTACACCAGCGGGCGACGGAACCTGCTCGATGCCTACTCTCAAACCTGCCTGCGCCGCGTCTGGAAGGTGCAGCGATTCTCCTGGTGGATGACCTCCATGCTGCATCGCTTCGACGACGAGAACGCCTTCGACCAACGCCGCCAGTTGGCCGAGCTGGACTACGTCACCAGCTCGCGTGCGGCCTCCCAGTCACTCGCAGAGAACTACGTAGGTCTGCCGCTCGAATAGTCCCCAAATCCGTCTCCGTGGCGAGGATCAAAGCGGCACACCCCTGCGTTGCTGACCTTGGTACCAGCCGATTGAGAGTACCGGCCTATCGCCACAGTCCCTCGCAGACCATATCCTAACCGAGTCGAAAGCAAGCACACGCAACTCAGCCCTGCACCACGGGGCGCGCTAAACGGGGGTTTAGATGCACGCAGGGGGAGTCCGCAACATCATTCGTGGCCTGATAGTAGCCGGTACCATGCTCGTCGCCAGCCAGGCGGCGCTAGCGCAGCAAACCTTTTATTTGCAGATACATATGGGTGAAAACGGCCAGGATCCGATCGCTTTCATGGCGCCTCATTACTTCATTCACCAGGCCGCTGGCGCCAGCCTCAGCACCCCGCCAACGACGGCTTTTACCCCGTCGCAAATTCGCCATGCTTACGGATTTGACCTTGTCAGCAACCAAGGCGCCGGGCAGACTATCGCCCTGGTAGACGCCTACGATGACGCCAACGCGGCAAACGACCTCACCGTATTCAGCAAGCAGTTCAATCTGCCGGCCTGCACAACCGCCAACGGCTGCTTCCGCCAGCTGTATTCCAGCGGTCGCAAACCGGCTGCCAATGCGAACTGGGCCGTGGAAATTTCGCTCGATATCGAATGGGCGCACGCCATCGCGCCGCAAGCCAAAATCATGCTTGTCGAAGCTCCTTCCAATAACCTGAGCGACTTGCTCTCTGGCGTGGATTTCGCGGTGCGCAACGGCGCTTCCGTCGTCTCGATGAGCTGGACGTCCGGCGAACTCGCCAGCGAGCGCAGCCTAGACAATCACTTCGTTTCCACCGGCGTCACTTTCCTAGCAGCTTCCGGTGACAGCGGCACCGGCGTGAATTATCCGGCGGCATCGCCGGACGTGATTGCCGTCGGCGGCACTTCGCTGACGCTGGACAAATCCGGAAACTACAGCAGCGAATCCGCATGGAGCGGCAGCGGCGGCGGCATCAGCAAGTACGAATATGAGCCGCTCCCCCAGTCGCAGTTTCCGATCGCCGACGACCTGCACGGAATGCGCGGCGTGCCGGACGTCGCCTACAACGCCAACCCCGGAACCGGCTACGCGATTTATGATTCCATCGGAGTCAGCGGCTACAGCGGTTGGTTCCAGGTAGGCGGCACCAGCGCAGCGGCGCCACAGTGGGCCGCGCTGATCGCCATCACCAATTCACAGCGTGTGGCCGCCCGTAAAGCCGACTTGAGCGCCACCGGCACGTCGGTGTACGCGGTCGGAAAATCGAGCCCCACCACCAATTTTCACGCGGTCACCACGGGCAGCAATGGTTCCTGCGGCACCCTGTGTGATGCCCTCACCGGATACGACTACGTCACCGGTCTCGGCACGCCGCAATCCAAGGTCTTGATACCAGCCTTGGCCGCCCGCCCGTAAGCAGCCGGTCTTGCTCTTGGACGCGAGCCGCCTCGAAATTTTCGGGGCGGCTCAGTCCAGAATCTCTCCGCAGTTGCTCCATACGGACCTGCAAGGTCCGTTCCCCGCCGCCTAGCTCTTTTTGATCGAGCGACATCGTCGCGTCGCCGCGCTCTAATTATTTGCCGCGGTGGTGTATAGTTTTTTCAGGCGCGGCCATTCCAAAAGCCAGATTTGCTAGAGGCCACATCGTTTCGCCTCGCCACAGGTCTATCCCAAATGAAGCCACATTTGCAGGTCATGAAATTCGGCGGCACATCGGTGGGCGACGCTTCCTGCATCGCGCGCGTCGCCGAAATCGTCGCCAAAGCCTCGCGCGTTGGTCCTCTCGTCGTGGTTGTTTCGGCCATGAGCGGCGTCACCAATCGCCTGATCGAAGCCGCCACGTGTTCTGAGACCGGCGATCGCGAGCGCGCCGCCGAGCTGCTGGAAGCTCTGCGCGAACAGCATTTCGAAGCGCTGAAAATTCTGATTCAAAATCCCGAAACACGAAACTTGATCGCGCTGGGCATCGAGGAGCTTCTGCGCGAAGCGCAGCGCCTCTGCGAAGGGACGGCGCTCATCCATGAACTCACCGCGCGCACGCTCGATTCTGTTTCCAGCCTTGGCGAAAGGCTTTCCGCGCCGCTGGTTGCGGGTGCGCTCAGCGAACGCGGTGTCCGCAGCGAAGCCATCGAAGCCACGGCATTGATCGTCACCGACTCCTATCACGGCGCGGCCGAGCCTTTAATGGAGCCCACGAAGGCGCGCTGCGAAGCCCGCCTTCGCCCGTTGCTGCAACAAGGAGTTGTTCCAGTAATCACCGGATTTATCGGCGCGACCGCCGAAGGTGTTCTCACCACGCTCGGCCGCGGCGGCTCGGACTATTCCGCCACGATTCTCGGCGGCGCGCTCGCTGCGGATGAAGTAATCATCTGGACCGACGTGAACGGCGTACTTACGGCCGACCCGCGCCTGGTCCCTGGCGCGCGCACTATTCCGGAGATTTCTTACCGCGAAGCCGCGGAGCTTGCGCACTTCGGCGCCAAGGTGCTGCATCCCAAGACGCTGCGCGCTGTCACGCAATCCGGCATTCCCGTATGGATTCGCAACACCTTCGAGCCGGAACATCCCGGCACGAAAATCACACCGCAGGGCCGCAGTTCCAGCGCCGGAGTGAAAGCTCTCACCGCCATTCGCGATGTTTCGCTCATCGCGGTCGGCGGCCCTGGAATTGTTGGCTTGCCCGACGTGGTGGGCCGCACATTTTCCACCACCTCCAACGTGCGCGCGAACGTGCTGCTGATCTCGCAGTCCTCGTCGCAGAACGATATTTGTTTCATCGTTTTTTCTTCCGATGCCAAACGCACCGTGGACGCGCTGCGCCAGCAATTCGCGCAGGACTTGATGCATCAGAAGGTCGAGCACATCACTCTCGACCCTAACATCGCCATCGTCGCCGTAGTTGGGGAAAATATGCGCGGAACCGTGGGCATGGCCGGGCGCACCTTCAGCGTGCTGGGCCGCGAAAACATAAATATAATCGCGATTGCTCAGGGTTCTTCGGAAACCAATATTTCGTTTGTAGTCTCTAGCCAGGACATGAAAAGAGCGCTGCTGGCCGTGCACCAGGAATTTGCGCTGGACACGCGGAACGCGCAGGAAACTTCGTCCGCAGCAAAATGAGCGACGCCATCGCAAAAAGCGCGTCGAAAGCCGCCTCCACGGCGGTGCAGCGTTGCATTGTACCTGGATGCGCCGCGACATTCGGCATCCGCGAGCAGATTTACGTGTGCCCGCGTTGCGGCGGGCCACTCGAAATCGAACTCCCGCTCGAGCTGCTGAAGGCAGTTCCGGATCTTCGCGAGCGCTGGCAGGCGCGCGCCGCTTCGCACGATCCGCGCGACCGCAGCGGCGTCTGGCGTTATCGCGAACTGCTGCCCTTTGATGACGACGCGCCGGTCGTCACGCTCTTCGAAGGCAACACGCCGCTGTACGACGCTCCGCGCTCCGCAAAATATGCCGGTCTCACCGCGCTGCGCCTGAAACATCAGGGCTGCAATCCCACCGCATCTTTCAAAGACACAGGAATGACGACGGCGGTCACGCAGGCGAAATTACTCGGCGCGCGCACCGTGGTTTGCGCCAGCACTGGGAACACAGCGGCGAGCCTCGCTGCATATGCCGCGCGCGCCGCGTTGCAATGTGCGATTCTGCTGCCGCAGGGCCAAATCAGCCCCGCGAAGCTGGCGCAGAGCATGGATTACGGCGCCGTCGTTTGCGAAATCGCCGGAAATTTCGACGATTGCATGCGCCTGATTTCAGAGCTCGCCGATGTGCCGTCCATTTATATCGCGAATTCCATCAATCCTTTTCGCATCGAAGGGCAGAAGACCGTGGCGTTCGAGCTGCTCGAACAGTGCGGATGGCGCGTGCCGGATCACGTGGTCGTTCCCGGCGGAAACATGGGCAATAGTTCGGCGCTTGGAAAAGGTTTCGACGAAATGCTCCGCCTCGGATTGATCGATCGCTTGCCGAAGATCAGCGTTATTCAAGCCGAAGGTGCTGCACCCCTGGCTCATTTATTCGCCGGACTAAAACCACCGGAACCAGCCGCGGACGCCCTGCTTCCCGACGAAATCGCACCCGTTTCGAATCCTCGCACTCTGGCCACTGCCATAAAAATTGGTGCTCCTGTGTCCTGGAAGAAGGCGTTGCGCGCAGTGTTGGGTTCTCATGGCAGCATCATCACCGTCAGCGAACAGGAAATTGCCGACGCCAAAGCCATCATCGGCCGCGACGGCATCGGCTGCGAGCCAGCGTCGGCAACCACGGTCGCGGGCATACGCAAACTGGTCGCGAGCGAAAAAATTCATGCAGGCGAAACCGTAGTCGCGGTCTTGACGGGGCATGTGCTGAAGGATCCGGATTACGTTAGCAACTATCACCGCGGCACCCTTTCCTTTGAATCCGTCACTGCGGGAGGAACAGCGAAGACTGTGCAGATCTCCGGCGCGTTTCGCAACGCGCCGGAAAAAGTTGCTGCAACCAAGCAAGCCATTCTGAAAAGTTTGGAGAGCCGCCGCTAAAACAGGGAATTCGGCTACAGGAAAAACACCGACATAGAATGTCCCAGGCGATTGCACAAGCGTCCATGAAAAAGTCCAAGCCCCGCTCCTACGAAGTCCGCGTCCCCGCATCCAGCGCCAATCTCGGCGCAGGCTTCGATTGCTTTGGACTTGCGCTGGAGCTATTTCTCACGGTGCGTGCCACGGTGCAGAACGGCCCGGGCGCGCGCAGCGAAGCGCGCACCAGCGGCGTCGACGGCAGCAAAGAGCTGCCGAGCGCTCCGGAAGAAAACCTGATCCTGCGTGCGATGCAACGCGCGGCAGAACGCCATGGGCTGCGCTTGCCGCCTGTGCATCTGGCCGTGCGGAATGAAATTCCGATCGCCGGAGGCCTGGGAAGCAGCGCCGCAGCGATCGTCGCCGGCACCGCTCTGGGTTTTGCGGTCTGCGGGAAAAAATCAACGCAAGAAAGCGCTCTGCGCCTAGCCGCGGAAATGGAACACCATGCGGACAACGTGGGAGCAGCGCTGCTCGGAGGCCTGGTCGTCTCGTTCGTTGGCGCGGATGGCAACGTCATCGCGCTGCGCAAAAAATGGCCGAAGCAAATCCGTGTCGTCACCGTCACACCGAAAATGACTTTGGAAACCGCAGCTTCCCGCGCGGCCTTGCCGCAGACAATCGAACATGCCGCGGCCGTGCACAATCTCCAGCGCTCGGCGCTGTTTCTGGCAGCGCTGGATGAACGGCGCTACGACCTGCTGTGGGACGCGATGCAAGATCGCCTGCATCAATCGTTTCGTCAGGCGCTGATCCCCGGCCTCGTGGAAGCTCTGGCGATTCCGCGCATGCCGGGGCTTCTGGGTGTCGCTCTCAGTGGGGCCGGGCCAACCGTGGTCGCTTTCGCCACCAGCAATTTCGCGCAGATCGGAAAAGCGATCGCCGGCGCGTTTGAACGCAAAGGGCTGTCTTCGACAATTCGTAATTTAGCTGTGGCTCAGCAGGGAATTCGCGTAGCCGGCAAACCGCTCACGAAGTAGCAGCCTCGTCCGATTTAAATCACGTCGCTCGCGCTGCTATCACTTCACAAACGTCAAGCCGTGCGGCACAAAATGCGGGAAAACGTACGCGTAGAGCATCACAATCACGCCGACGATTGAGCCCAGCGCGATCGAATGCCAAAAAACAAATCGAAAAATGATTCCTTCGTTGCCCACTTGCTCCGTCGCTGACGTGGCAATGGTGATGGACTGCGCGTCCACCATTTTACCCATTACGCCGCCCGCGCTGTTCGCCGCGCACATCAAAATCGGGTCGATGCCCAATTGCTGCGAGGTGATGCGCTGCAGGCTGCCGAACAGCGCGTTCGACGAAGTATCGCTCCCAGTCAAAGCCACGCCGAGCCAACCGAGGAACGTTCCGAAAAACGGATAGAGCCATCCGGTGCGCGTGAACGCCAGCCCCAACACCGCGTCCAGCCCTGAGTAGCGCGTCACGTAACCCAAACCGAGCATGAACGAAATCGCGATCATAGCCAGGCGCATGCGCACCAGCGTGCGCCAAAATATTTTCATCAATCGCAACGGGCTCACCCCGAGCAACAGCCCGGAGACAATCGCAGCCAAAAAGCACCCGCTCCCCGTCGCCGATAGCCAGTTAAAATCGTAGCGGGCCGCTTCCGGCGTGGGTTTGCTCACCACCGGCGCGGCGCGCGTAATGGCGTTGTGCAGATAAGGCCAATTCCATCCGGGCGCGCCGGGCCGCACTTTGCCGTCGGCCTGCACTACAATGAAGGCAGGCGTCGTGGCCTTGTTGATGGCTAGCTTCACCGACGGCAGTCCCCACGCCAGAACGAATATCGACAAAACTGCAAACGGCATCCACGCCTTCACTATCGTGCCCATCGGATATTTGCGCGGCGCGACGAAGCCATCGAATTCCTTCGCGCTCCACTCGCCGCCCATGTCGTCCGCGAGTTTCCCCTCCACCGTCTCGGGTTTCGCGTCTGCCCGGTCATAATCGAAGCGCCAGATTTTCTTGGGCTTCCAAAAATGCAGGAAAGCTACCGTGCACAGGATGGACACGACGGCCGACATGATGTCCACCAAATTGCTGTCACGGTAGTTCGCCCACAAATACTGCGTGCCCGCGAAAGAAATTCCCACCACCAGAATCGCTGGAAGGACTTCGAAAGTTTCCGACCAGCTCACCATCGTGCGCACCAGCCAGAACGGCACGATCACCGCCGTAAACGGCAGAATGCGTCCGATCATCGCGCTCAGATCCGATTCCGGCAAACCCGACACCGCCGCCAGCGCGTGCACTGGAGTTCCGATTGCGCCCCAGGCCACCGGCGCCGTGTTGGCAATCAGGTTCAGCGCTGCAGCGTGAAACGGCCGGAATCCCAACCCGATCATGAAGGCACCTGCGATCGCCACTGGTGCGCCAAATCCCGCTGCTCCTTCGATGAACGCGCCAAAGCAAAACGCCACCAGAAGAACCTGCAGCCTGCGATCCGGCGTAATTCCCGCTATAGATTCCTTCATGATTTCGAACTGCCCGGTCTCGACGGAAATATCGTAGAGGTACACCGCCGCCAGCACGATCCACGCGATTTTCAGAATGCCGTACGCCACGCCGTAGGCAAACGCCGATGCCGCCAGCAGCGCCGGCATCTTGAAAACCAAAGTCGCCAGCATCACCGCCGTAAATGCAGCCGCGATGGCGCACCAGTGAGGCTTCACTTTCAGCCCGGCGAGGAGGGTGAAGAGAACCACGATCGGAAGCGCCGCGATCAGCGTCGAGACCCACCAGATCCCGGCGGGATCATAAACTTGCGTCCAACTCATACCAGCCCCCTTGGAGCAGCATGGGTCCGTTACCAGCGACGGCTTTGTGGACGTTGCATATCCCGACGCCGAAACTTTGTCAAGAAGTGGAATCGCAGAATCGAAGGATTGAACGTGCGAGGCAAAAAGTACGGAAGGTTAAGCTCGAGCCCTTTTTCTAAGCACCCAAACGCACGCGAATCCTGCGATGAGCATCAGAAAATCGGGCGGTTCCGGAGTGCTGATCGCTGGAGGTGGTGGCGGTGGTGGAGGACCATTCGGAGGTGGCAGCGGGCCAGTTGGTATTCCTGGAGAAGACGGTGTGCCGCCGATGGGGAAAAGCGGCGGTACGATCGGAATGAAGATGGATCCAGGAGGCTGCTGCGGCACCACAATCACGGTTGCAGGAGGCACTACCAGAGGTAATTCCAGCGAAGATTCGGAAGCAGCGAGTAGACCGCCGTCGGCGGGAATTTCCATCGCTTCCGGCGACGGCTCATTGTTCAGCACCGGCCCAACGGGCGCTTCGGAAATGCGGTTTCCGCAACGAGTTCGGGCCATGTGCTCGCCGTCGGTTAGCACCGTTTCACCCGCGAGTAGACTTAGCCTGTTCTTGGTCCAGAAGATTTGGCGGCCGACTCGATAGGATACGAACACCGCGCGCGTTTTCTGCAACCGCATCACGCGCACCTCGCGCAGATCAAAATCCGAATAGTGCCGCGCTACCACGTCGTCATGCGCGACCGCGTTCCGCAATTCAGCGGAATTCCTCACTCCGCCGGGTATCACGGAGTACGCATAGAGGATGCGGTCCGTCTTATCCAATTCGGGAATTGGCGCGAGCCAATCGCTGTTGGCGGGGCTTTGTTGCCATGCTGCGGAGATGTATCTGTCGCTCGGAGTACGATGTGCGAAATCGTAGTTGTACGGAAGTACGACCGACACCAGAACGCTTTCCAAAATCAGAACCGCCAACGCTCCCAAGCGACGGCGATCAATTTTTCCGGCGATTTTCGCCGCGATCGTCCAGCCCTTCCCCATTTCCCCTTTTTACGGTCCGGCAATCCCCATTGCCGAAATGCTTCCCCGCAGTCGCAGTACGCAATCGCCCTGCCAACTATGCTTCTGGGATGGGACTTAGGCGACCGGCCGGGCATTCTCGAACTCCATGTAAACAAAGGGGAAGCGCTCCTACGAGCCTAGGAAATTTCCATAGTTGAAGCGTGTGCGGGGAAATTAGAGAATAAAGTTTCCTGTAAATGGTACTAACGTTCTAGAGGCAGCTTGCGGGATTCAAACAGTTTCCCCGCTGGATTTTCACCGGAGCGGTTCCTGTGGCCGATATGCCAGCAGCAATTCGTAACGCTCAGTCATCCGATTTGGGAGATTGTTCCCGCGAACCTGTAGTCGAACCCAGAGCCACTTCGCCCTTCCCGTGCTTCCACACTGCAAAACCCAATCCCAGAAAGGGACCGATCAGCACGACTAAAAAGGCCAATAAGAACAGCACCAGAAACAGAAGAACGATCACAATAGCTGGCATTGGTTCTCCTCGCTATCACCCTGGGGCCGAGTTCTACTCGCCGCTCACTCAACAGAGCGCGAACCCACCTTTTTAGATGTTAGTAACAACCCTGCGGGGTACAGAAAGTTACTGCCGGTTTTGAAATTTTTCCAACCCACGGCGTCCCGGCCTTCGGTCGCGCCGCCACGCATTTCTGCTCCGTGCGATCCGCCAAATTGGCATAGCTGTCTGGTGAAGCCGCGAGCCAAGACCCATGGGTTCATGCTCCCCGGCGGCGCCGCAACATCCGTCAAATCAATTCCTTCCATGGGCGTAACCAGATTACCAACCCAGCCGTCAAAAACATGTCCGTAAATTCGTTGTGAATCTCTTTAGCATCGCCGCGAATCTGTTAGGGCATGCCGTACCGCTCGGCGTTCAGCTATGGGTTCGGGCGTGCGATACTGATCCTCTCCCACGCGGGTTCGTAAATCTCCGAAGGACGGAGGTGCCGTACTTGCTGGGCATTTTGGGAGCCATCGATCGATGTGGATTGTTCGACTTGCGTTACGCCGGCCTTATACATTCGTCGTAACGTCGATACTGCTGCTAATTTTGGGACCAGTAGCAATTCTGCGCACCCCCACGGATATTTTCCCGAACATTGACATCCCGGTCGTCAGCGTTCTCTGGAACTACACCGGCCTCTCACCGGAGGAAATGTCCAACCGCATCGTCTTTCAGTATGAGCGGGTGCTGACCACCACCGTCAACAACATCGAGCACATCGAATCGCAATCCCTGAATGGAATTGGCGTCGTCAAAATCTTCTTTCATCCCGGCGTGCAAATCGGCGACGCTGTTGCTCAAGTAACCGCGGTCTCGCAAACTCTCTTACGCCAGCTTCCTGCGGGGACTACACCTCCGCTCATTATTCAATACAACGCCTCGAGCGTGCCCATCCTGCAACTCGCGCTCGCCGGGGAAGGACTTTCGGAGCAGCAACTCGGTGATATCGGCTTGAATTTCGTGCGCACCGGATTAGTCAGCGTACCCGGCGCGGCCATCCCCTATCCCTACGGCGGCAAGCAACGCCAAGTTCAAGTTGACCTCAACACCACAGCGCTGCAATCGAAAGGCCTTTCGCCGAACGATGTCGTCACCGCCATCACCAATCAGAACCTGATTCTTCCCGCCGGCACCGCGAAAATCGGCACGTTCGAATACGAAGTGGATATGAACGGTGCGCCGCAAACCGTGGCCGAATTGAATGACCTCCCCATCAAGACCGTCGGCCAGTCCACGATCTATATCCACGACGTCGCTAACGTGCGCGACGGTTTTCCCCCGCAAACCAACATCGTCCGCGTCAACGGCCAGCGCTCCGCCCTTATGACCATCTTGAAGTCCGGCGATGCTTCCACGCTGGACATCATCTCCAGCGTAAAATCGCTGCTTCCCACGATCAAGGCGTCCTTGCCGCCGGCTTTGGTCATCAATCCGCTTTCCGATCAGTCCATTTTCGTGAAAGCCTCCATCGTCGGCGTGGTTCGCGAAGCGATTATTGCCGCCTGCCTCACCGGCTTCATGATCCTCGTGTTCCTGGGAAGCTGGCGCAGCACGCTGATCATCGCGGTTTCCATTCCGCTCTCGATCCTTACTTCGCTGATCGTTCTCAGCGCCCTCGGCGAGACCATCAATATCATGACGCTCGGCGGCCTAGCCCTCGCAGTAGGCATCCTGGTGGACGACGCCACCGTGGAAATCGAAAACATCAATCGCAATATTGATCAAGGCAAGGAGATCGTGCAGGCCATTCTCGACGGCGCTTCGCAAATCGCCGTCCCAGCCCTGGTTTCGACGCTCGCTATCTGCATCGTGTTCGTCCCCATGTTTTTTCTTTCCGGCGTGGCCCGCTATCTGTTCGTTCCGCTCGCGGAAGCCGTTTGCTTCGCCATGATGGCCTCGTACCTGCTCTCCCGCACCCTCGTTCCCACCATGGCGAAATACTTGCTCGAGGCGCGCACCGAAGAAGATCCCAACGCCCCGGCCCAAGCTTCCTCCAATCCCTTCGTGCGCATGCAACACTCGTTCGAAGTTCATTTCGATGGCCTGCGCGATCGCTATCACCGCCTGCTCGAACGCTGCATTCACCATCGTGTAATCTTCGCCATCTGCTTCCTGGCTTTTTGCGTACTTTCCTTCGCGCTGCTGCCATTGCTCGGCCAGGACTTTTTTCCGGCCGTCGACAGCGGCGAATTCAAACTGCACATGCGCGCTCCCACCGGCACGCGCATCGAAGAAACCGCCGCGCTCTGCGACCAGGTGGAAGCGGTCATCCGCAAACAAATACCGCAGTCCGAACTGGTCAGCGTGATTGACAACATCGGCCTGCCCTACAGCAGCATCAATCTTTCTTACAGTAATTCCGCGCCCATCGGCCCCGGCGACGCCGATATTCTCGCCGAGCTTTCCAAGGATCATCATCCAACGGCTAATTACGTTCACGATCTCCGCATCGAGCTGGCCAAGGATTTTCCCGGCGTCACTTTTTATTTCTTGCCCGCGGATATCGTCAGTCAAATTCTCAATTTCGGCCTGCCCGCTCCCATTGATATTCAAATCCTCGGGCGGGATCTTGGCGCCAATCGCGTGTTCGCAGACAACTTGCTCAACCGCCTGAAATTCGTCCCCGGCACAGTGGACCTGCGCATTCAACAAGCCTTCGACTAGCCGAGATTGCACATCGAAGTAGACCGCACCAAGGCCCAGGATATCGGCTACACCACTCGCGACATCGCCAGCAACGTGCTGATTTCGCTTAGCGGCAGTTTTCAGACCTCGCCCAACTACTGGCTCGACCAACGCACCGGAGTGAGCTACAGCATCGCCACGCAAACTCCGCAATATCGCGTGGACTCTTTGCAGGACTTGCAGAATATTCCCGTCACCGGTCCTGGCACGCCGCAATCAGAAATTATGGCGAGCGTGGCTTCCTTCAGCCGCGGCGCGGAGATGGGCGTGGTTTCGCACTACAACATTATGCCGGTGATTGACATCTACGGTGCGGTGCAAGGCCGCGATTTGGGCGGCCTTTCCCGCGAAATCGAACCGATCATCAATGCCAGCAAAAAAGACTTGCCGCGCGGCGCGCAAATCATCGTGCGTGGGCAAATTCTCACCATGGCGTCGTCCTTTTCGGGATTGCTATGGGGCTTGGCCTTTTCCATCGTGCTGGTCTATCTGCTCATCGTGGTGAATTTTCAATCCTGGCTCGATCCCTTTATTATTCTCATGGCGCTGCCCGCCGCGCTCGCCGGTATCGTCTGGTTTCTTTTCATTACGCGCACCACCGTCAGCGTGCCGGCGCTCACCGGCGCCATCATGTGCATGGGCGTGGCCACCGCGAATAGCATTCTGGTCGTCAGCTTTTCCAAGGAACGCCTCGGAGAAGGGAAGACGGCCGCCGAAGCCGCCTCAGAATCCGGCTTTACGCGCTTTCGTCCCGTGCTCATGACGGCTCTGGCCATGATCATCGGCATGTTGCCGATGTCTTTGGGCTTGGGGGAAGGCGGCGAACAGAACGCACCGCTCGGCCGCGCCGTCATCGGCGGCCTGATGTTCGCCACAGTCGCAACGCTGTTTTTCGTGCCGGTAACTTTCAGCATCGTGCACGGCGCGCGCGAGAGGAAGATGGCCGCCCCGGAAGATGAACGGCTGGCGAACTAAGCAGAATGCTCACAAGTTCACGAAGCGCACATTCAAGAGGACGCAATGACAGAACCAGCTGAGAACAAGACGCCGCAACCGAATCCAAATCTCTCGGGCGCCGGTTCCGGTGCCCCAAAATCCGGCCACGGGATATGGATCGCCATCATCGCAGTGGTCGTCGTCATCGCTATCGTCGTGGCCGGAGTCGTGCCGCGCCTGCGCGCCAAAGCCGCCTTGCGCGTCGAGACGAATTCGCTCGCTGTCCCCGAAGTCGGCGTGATTCAACCCAAACGCGGCTCTACCGCCCAGGAAATCGTCTTGCCCGGAAACATTCAAGCCTTCATTGACGCGCCCATCTACGCCCGCACCAATGGCTATCTGAAAGTCTGGTATTTCGACATCGGCGCCCACGTGAAAAAGGGCCAGCTACTCGCAGAAATCGAAACGCCCGAAGTGGATCAACAACTTCTGCAAGCGCGCGCAGACCTGAACACCGCACAAGCCAACTTAAATTTGTCCCAAATCACCTACAACAGATTTGAAGGCTTGAAGAATACCGATTCCGTCGCGGTTCAAGATGTTGACAATGCCGCAGGGGACTACGCCGCGAAGAAGGCCACCGTGGATTCGGCGCGGTCCAACGTGAACCGGCTCGAAGACCTGCAATCTTTCGAGAAGATCTATGCTCCGTTTGATGGCGTGGTTACCGCGCGCAATACCGATGTGGGCCAATTGATTGACTCCGGTTCGTCGGGTGGCGTCGGCAAGGAACTGTTTCACGTTGCTGCGATTCGCACCTTGCGTGTTTACATTAATGTCCCGCAGCAGTATTCCGTCGCAGCCAAGCCCGGCATCCTCGCGGACCTGACACTCGCGCAGTTTCCGGGCCGGAAATTCCAGGGAAAATTAGTGCGCACCGCCAACGCCATTGACCTGGCTTCCCGCACTCTTCTGGTGGAAGTGGACGTTGATAATTCCACTGGAGAGCTGCTTCCCGGCGCCTTCACCGAGGTTCATTTGAAGCTGCCCACCGAAGTCCCCTCGTACATTCTTCCTGTGAACACACTAATTTTTCGCGCGCAAGGCCTGCAAGTCGCCACTGTCGAAAATGGCAACCGCGCCAAACTTGTCACGATTGTCTTGGGCCGCGATTTCGGCGCCACCGTCGAAGTTGTTTCCGGCCTCAGTGACGCGGACAAAGTTATTGTCAGCCCCCCCGATTCGCTCGTGGATGGAGAGCAAGTACAGATCGCGCAACCAAACCAACAAGGAGGCTCCAGCAGTGCACCGCCCCAAGCTCACTGACGCGGGTC
>Ga0187883_10001270_pt1 | contig 15613 bp, 9 predicted proteins | sample June2016WEW_20_1_2_FD_132966 | JGI IMG/M metagenome (GOLD analysis project Ga0187883, IMG submission 132966) | Peatland microbial communities from SPRUCE experiment site at the Marcell Experimental Forest, Minnesota, USA - June2016WEW_20_10 | ecosystem: Environmental > Terrestrial > Soil >...
ACGTCCACGCCGCCGGGCAGGATTACGTCGCCCGCCAGAGTGTCGGTGGTGTTATCGAACAGGGTCGCGTATCCCGCGCGCTTCACTCCCATCGTGCTGGCCGGCACGCTCCAGGTCCCAGCGGTCGGATTGTACACTTCCGCCGTGTTGAGCGTGGTCGCAACGATATCTCCCACTACGGTGCAGACGGCGCTATTGGCCTCGATGCCGCCAAACGCCACCACGTTGCCGGACAGCGAGCCGGTAACCACCTTCGGATCCAGCGCTACCAGCGAGAACAGTTCGCGCGGGGTGGTCAGCGACCCGGTCTGCGTGAAGCCCGGCGGAGTGGCTGCCGGGTTGAAGATGAACGACAGGTTCGACGACTCACCCAGGAACGTTATCAGGTCGCCGCCCGCGATCAGTATCTGGCCGCCGTCGGCCGGGATCAGCGCCGCTTCCTGGTCCACCATGCCGCACTCGTACGTGTTGGCCGAGGAAACTCCACCTGGCGTAGTAGTGGTGCTCAATGATCCGACGGTGGCCGTGTATTGGAAGCTGGTGCCGCTGGGATTGACTTCGGTTACTTTGAGGGCTGATCCGTTGTATCCCACCGGGGTTACGCCGGAAATATCAACGTAGTCACCAACGATCAGGCCAGACGGATTCGCCGTGGTGTTGGCGGTTACCGTTGTTCCGCTTTCAGACAGGCTCACAAGGTTCCCGGCTTCGGCAGTTCCACCGCTTCCAGCGGTCAATGCTGTGCCGGAGGGCACGGTGACCGTGTAGGTGAACGAACTGCTGCTGGGGGTGCCGGATACGAGGTAGCTTCCGTTGTATCCCGTAGCACCAGTGCAATTGGAACAAGTTACGCCGGCAATTATAACGCCCGCACCAATGGTCAGGCCCGGCGGGTTCGCTACCGGCATGTTGACGGTTACATTTTCCTGGGTTGGCACACCCGTAGTCGCAGCACTGGTCGTCGAAATCGCATTCAGAACTGCGGGCAGAGAGCAAACCGAAGCAAGCCCGCTGGTGCATGCCGGCGTCGTCGCCGGGGACTCTCCCGCCGGGCATGGCGGAATCGGCAAGCTTAACGCCGTGAAGGTGTCGGTGACGGGGTTGTACAACTCCCCAGTGTTGAGCGCGGTCTGGGCCGGATTTCCAGTCGGCGTGGTGGTCGCCAGGAACGAACTCCCGGTCGAGCCGCCCATGATCAACACCTGGCCGTCCAGCGCGGTGCCGCTGCCCTCGATCAGGGTTACGCTCGGCCCGCTGCGCGCTATGGTCATCGCGAAGCCGCTGCCGCTGCCGGCATAGGTGAACGCCGGGGTGCCGCTCTCGTTGTACAATTCCGCGGTATTCAGCGCTGCGCACAGGAAGCCGCTGGCGCCGCCAAACGATGACGCTTTGCAGGTCTCGCCGCCCACGATCAGGGTCAGCCCGTTAGGCAGCACAACAGATGCGGCCGACTCACGTGCCGTGTTCAGCGGGCTCGTCGTCAGCGAGAGGGCGCCGACTGAGCCCGTATTCGGGTCGTAAAGCTGGGCCACCGCGCTCGATATCGTCGAGGTCGCGAGGTTGATGGGTCCCAGCAGGCCGCCCGAGTCGCCACCCGCCATCAGGATGTAACCGGCTTCGGGTCCCGGCGTCGGGGTCGGGGTTGCAGTCGGCGACGAGCTGGTCGCGGTCGCGGTTGCCGTCGCCGTTGCGGTTGCCGTTGCGGTCACCGTCGGCGTTGCGGTTGCCGTTGCGGTCACCGTCGGCGTTGCGGTTGCCGTGGCGGTCACCGTCGGCGTTGCGGTTGCCGTGGCGGTCGAGGTCGCCGTTGCCGTCGACGTTGCCGTCGACGTTGCAGTTGACGTTGCTGTCGGAGTCGAAGTCGGCGTCCCGCCGGTCGGGGATGCCGTTGGCGTTGCGGTTATCGTTGGCGTCGCCGTGGCTGTCGAGGTCGCCGTCGCCGTTATCGTTGGCGTTGCGGTTATCGTTGGCGTCGCCGTCGCTGTCGAGGTCGCCGTCGCTGTCGAGGTCGCCGTCGCTGTCGAGGTCGCCGTCGCTGTCGAGGTTGGCGTCGCCGTTGTCGTTGGCGTTGCCGTTGCCGTGGCGGTCGCGGTTGCCGTCGAGGTTGGCGTTGCCGTCGCGGTCGCGGTTGCCGTCCTGGTCGCGGTTGCCGTAGCCGTCGCTGTCGCTGTCGAGGTCGCGGTTGCCGTCGGCGTCGCCGTCGGGGTTGCGGTTACAGTCGGGGTCGCCTTCTTCTGCGTCGCTTTGCCCTTCAGATCGACGACTGCCGCGTTGCTCCCGCTGGACGCGTCACTGGTGATGCTGATGCTTGCGGGGAAGCTCTTGCCGGGTCCGTTGGGAAGGAACTGAACGTCGATCTCCTGGCTTATCCCGCCCGGAAGCGTCAGCGTTCCGCCCGCGGGAGAAACCTTGGGCGGGAATATAATCGAGTAGTCGGAGGGGTCGGTGCCGCCCGGCGCGTTTACCGTTACGTGCAGCGGCAGCGTGCCTTTGTTCGCGATGCTGAAATGCTTGGTCTGGGAGGTCGCTGTGTCAAGGTTGATGCTGAAGCTCAGCGACTTGGGCGAAACAGAAAGTTTACTCGAGGGTGTCTTGCTGTTGTCCGGCACCACCAACGATTGCGCCAGCGCAGGCCGCGCAAACGCGGCAAGCAAAAACAACAACGAGAAACTCATGCACGCGACTGATCGCGTAAGCGACTTGGTGAAACGCATCGACAATGTCCTCCCCAATTAGCCCCAATGGCGGCGACAAAGCCGCAGGCGAAACTAGGCTTCATCGCGCAAATTTGTCAAGCGGAAAAGCTCCGGCATGGCTGTGGCGCGGTTCTCAAGAGCACAAGTAGGGGGCTTTTGAGCCTCGATTCGGGCGCTCCTATTGTCAGGATTTTCCAAAATAACTGCCAGCCAGTTGCTATTTCACAAATAATTCACCTTTTCAATGAATTAAATCTGACCGCATGCCTTGACGATCTGACCGCAGTGCGCCTATAAAGCAGGTCCGGGATTACGATTAGTTATTTTGGCTCGTTGCGTAAGACGGTCTATTTCGCCGCCGCGCGGCTTGCGGTAGAGTCCGCGGGCGTCGTCAGAAAGGAGGTTTGACAGAGCCGCACAGTCCCTCATCGATGGGGCGGGCGCATTTTGGGGAAAAGGGATTCCAGAATTTTTTAACTCAGTAAACGTCTCGGAGGAAGTATGAAAAGATTGCTCTTGAGTTTAATCGTAGCGGGAGGCCTCGCTTTGATGGCAGCCCCGCAAGCCGGCGCCACAACATGGCCAGGCCTGTGCGGAAAAAGTTACGCAGTTCTCATCCAGGGAGCTGACACCAGCCTCACTCCGGATGGACCCGTAACCGGCGCGGTCGGCGTTGGCCAACTGACGTTCGGTGCCGGTTCCGGCACGAGCTGCGCCGTTACCAGCGGCGAATTCATCTACAACGCAGGCGACGTCCAGACCAGCCCGATCGGCGTGTCTTTCGGGCCCTCGGCCTGTTACGTTCCGCTTAGCGGGTTTGACGGAGTCCCGTGCTTCGACGGCAGCAACGACATCGTAGGTGGCACCCTGTCAACCGGCGGCCCCGCGGGGTCGTACATTTTGTCATTTGCCGCGACTTTCACCTATTTTGACGCAAGCGCCACCCCCGGCGCCTGGCCATTCGAGTTCTTCGTGGAGGGCACCCTGGGCGGCGGGTCTGCGGTTGGAAGCAGCCCGGCCGATCCGAGTGGCGTTAACGGCACAGCGCCGGGAAATGGCGCTCCGGTCCTGGGCATCACGATGGAGAAGCAGGGGACGCTGGCCGGGATCACCTTTGGTTCCGCGCCGTTTCATGGGGCGGATGCGTTGCTCTGCTCAGGCTATGGCGCTAATTCGGGCGACCTCGTTGCAGCAGGTCAGGCCGCAGCCAGCGCCTACCAGGGTCAGACGATCACGGGTGCTTTTGGCGCGACCAGTGGATCGTACGTAATCTTCGATCCGTCCCACGCCGACGGAGAGCTGACCTTCAACAGCAACAACAGCTACGTCGTACCGAGCTCGGGGCCAAATCCGAACAACACTTTCTGCCCCTTCGTGCTGATTCCGGGCACCTACCTTCCGGGCGGCGGCGCGACTCAATCGATATTTACTGATGGCACCAGCGACCTGGCGGCCTTGCTGCAAGTCTCCCCGGATTGCGACTCTTCCAATCCGGCTAACCCGGCAAACGCCGGCGCGGGATATTCGGACAGCTCAGTGCAGTGGGGCGCAACGGATACAGACGCGTACGTGATCGTGACCGGTCTGGTCAGCGACGCGACGGGCTTTGTGCCTGCGGGCGAGTCGGCCACCTGCACCTCGTACGAACAAGCCGCAAATCCGCTGACGATTGCGACTCTTACCTCGACCACTCTAGTCGCGATCGGCACTACCAAGACCGGGACGGTCAAGGTGACCAACAGCAACGAAGCGGCCTGTGACGTCGAGATCTCGATGCCCACAGTGACTGGCGGGTCGTGCGCGCTCAGCCTGGTCGGTGGCCCGACAGTGAGCACCGTTGATGTCGGCCCGTCACCTTCCACAACGGTGGCGACCACCAGCTGCACCTGCGGACCTGTTAGTGCGCCGGGCACGGTGACTGGGGCTCTGACGATTTCGTCAGTAGCTTGCCCAATCATGGCGTCGGCCGCGGTCCTGTGCAAGAACTAAGCGCGATTCGAAACTGATAACGTCGTAACCGAACGGCGGGCCAGAAATGGCCCGCCGTTCGCATTCCCGCCCCCGCTTCGTCTTCTTTGTGTCATTTTCTTTGTGTCATTTTTTTCTGTCATTCAGAGCGGAGTCTGCGCAGCGAAGAATCCCGATCTTTCCTCTCCTTTTTTCTGTCATTCTCTTTGTGTCATTTTTTTCTGTCATTCAGAGCGGAGTCTGCGCAGCGAAGAATCCCGATCTTTTCTTCTTCTTTTTTCGGTCATTCTCTTTGTGTCATTCAGAGCGAAGCGAAGAATCCCGGCTCCTGATTCTTTGCTTCTCCGTCATCCTTCCTTGTGTCATTCAGAGCGCAGCGAAGAATCCCGGATCCTGATTCTTTGCTTCTCCGTCATCCCTCCCTTGTGTCATTCAGAGCGAAGCGAAGAATCCCGGTCTTTTCTCCTTCCTTGTGTCATTCAGAGCGCAGCGAAGAATCCCGGTCCTTTCCTACGACTCAGCACTCAAGTCCCGCCACGAAGGGTTTTCCGCTTCGATGAGTGCAATCTTTCTCGCCCGCGATTGCCCCTTGATCTGTTTCTCGGCGGCGATTGCCGCGGCGATGTCGTCGGTCTCTTGAAAATAGACGAGACGGTTGATCCCATAGCGCTTTGTGAATCCAGGCACCGCGCCAGCTTTGTGTTCATTCACACGGCGTTCGAGGTCATTGGTTACACCGGTGTAGAGCGTTCGCGACGCGCTGCTCATTATATAGACGAAGTAGCGCTTGCTGCTCGATGGTTTCCGCACACAGCTACCGGATCCGGGATTCTTCGCTGCGCAGACTCCGCTCTGAATGACACAAAAAAGGGGGATGGGGAAGAATCGCGGACCGAACACTCCCGGCTCTGTGCTCCTTCGCCGGATCCGGGATTCTTCGCTGCGCAGACTCCGCTCTGAATGACACGCGAAGGTGCTCGCGCTTGTGTGCAGACTCGTCCCTCTTCTTCCTTGTGTCATTCAGAGCGCAGCAAAGAATCCCGGCTCCTGATTCTTTGCTTCTCCGTCATCCCTCCCCTCTGTCATTCAGAGCGAAGCGAAGAATCCCGGTCTTTTTTCTGTCATTCTCTTTCTGTCATCCCGACCGCAGCAAAGAATCCCGGCTCCTGATTCTTTGCTTCTCCGTCATCCTTCCTTGTGTCATTCAGAGCGAAGCGAAGAATCCCGGTCTTTTTTCTGTCATTCTCTTTCTGTCATTCAGAGCGTAGCGAAGAATCCCGGTCTTTCTTCTTCTTTATTTCTGTCATCCCGACCGCAGCAAAGAATCCCGGCTCCTGATTCTTTGCTTCTCCGTCATCCCTCCCCTCTGTCATCCCGACCGCAGCGAAGAATCCCGGTCTTTCCTCTCCTTCCTTGTGTCATTCAGAGCGTAGCGAAGAATCCCGGTCTTTTTTCTGTCATTCCCGACCGCAGCAAAGAATCCCGGCTCCTGATTCTTTGCTTCTCCGTCATCCCTCCCCTCTGTCATTCAGAGCGCAGCAAAGAATCCCGGTCTTTCCTCTCCTTCCTTGTGTCATTCAGAGCGAAGCGAAGAATCCCGGTCTTTTTTCTGTCATCCCGACCGCAGCGAAGAATCCCGGCTCCGAAAGTATTTCCGCGCCGCCGGTTTTCGCGTAAAGTGCGCGAACGGCAATGATCTCGAAAATTCAGCGTTTGGAAGGAGAGCAATGGGTATGAAATTCGCACTCACCGCGGCCACTGTGATGGCCCTTGCGATGGCCGCTACCAGCGCGCCGGCCGGGGTTGTGATCTCCCAGGAGACGGTCAACCAGACCGGCGCGCAAAAGACCGATCAGACCGTGATGATCCAGGGTCACAAGCGGAAAGTCATCAGTGGCGATGAGGAGGAGCTGATTACCGATCTCGACGCCGGCGCGATTTATATTATCAAGCCGAAGAACAAACAGTACTATGAGGGTAAGTTTCCGCCCACTGGCGCGTACACGATGAAACTGTTTTGGGACGGAACATTCGTCGGAGTGGACAAGGCCAGCGGCACCGATAAGGTGGCCGGATACGCCTGCCAGAATTACACCGGCTCAGTGACCGCCGCGCGCCACATCCTCACAATGACCAAATGCGTGGCGAGCGACGCACCCGGCGCCAAGGAGTACGTTGAGTTTCAAAAGGCGATGGCGGATAAGCTCAAGGGCACGCACCTGGCGCCCAAGGGCGAAACTCCTGACGGCATCCCGGTTTCATCGATCCGCACGATAGCGCCCGTTCCCTACACGCCGCCGCCCTCACTTCCGCCCGCGGCGGCCAAGAAATTAATGGAGGCGATGGTCAAGGGCAACAAAACGGTCACCTTCAACACCACGGTTTCCAAAATCGAGGTGAAAGACCTTCCGGCTGAGACATTTGCCGTGCCCGCCGGCTACACCAAGGGTGAAACGCAACCGATAACCCCGCACCTTCTGAAGAAGCCCGGGCAGAGTCCGGCGTCGCCAGGCGCCGCCGCGGCACCGGGATCGGCCGCTGCTCCGGCCGCCGCCGCGCCGCCCGCAACTGCGCCCGCGCCGCACTGAGTCTGTCATTGGCGGTTCCGTGCGGCGTTTTTTGGCCGCACGGAACCGCGTCGAACGCCGGGCGCAGGGCCGCAATTGTGAAATCGAAAGAATCGATCGCGCCCCCGCCGCCCAAAGCGTCTCCGGACACATTCGTTTGGGGCCTCAGCTCGCGGGAGGCCGCGATCCTCGCCGCGATCGTGCTCGCGACGATCGCGATCTACCTCCCGAGCCTGCGCAACGGCTGGGTATGGGACGATTGGCCACAAATCGTAGACAACAAGCTGATTCATAGCTGGTCGTTTGTCTGGAACTCATTCATCCATGACGCCTGGTGGTTTCTCGATCCGGCGCGGCTGCCGCAGAGCGCGTACTATAGACCGCTCCAGAACGCATGGTTCGCGGCGAATGCGCTGGTATTCGGAATGCATCCAGCGCTGTGGCATCTGTTGAAGATCGTCTTGCACGGAGTCGCGGTGGTTCTGTGCTTTCGCGTCACGCAGTTGCTCACCGGCGATGTCGCAGTAGGGTTGCTGACTGCGGCAATCTTCGGACTCCTCCCCGCCAACGTCGAGTCGGTGGTGTGGGCGTCCGGGATCTCCAAACCGCTGGCGACAATATTTGAGATGGGCGCGCTGTGCTGCTTCATCAACCGCAAACCCGGCTGGTCGCGCGGCCTGGTGTTCGCGTTGATGCTATATGCCGGTGCGACGTTGAGTCACGAGACTTCGATCCTCTTTCCGCTGATCGTCGCTGCATATGTGTTCCTGTTCGAAGGCGGCGATGAGGGATCGGGAGCACAAGCGCAGACCGCCGGGACGGGACCGCGCATAATTTCGGCGCTGCGCGCTTGTGTGCCATTCGTAGTCGTGGCGATCGCATACATGTGCGCGCGCGTGAACGCGCTGGGGGTTGGTACTTTATTCGGTCTTCATCAGCAAGCGAACGGGATGATCTTGCGAGGCTTCAGAGAAGCACCGCCCGACTACAGTCCGTCACAGATCCTCATGACTTTGCCGGTGGTGCTGATCGCTTATCTTGGGGTGCTGGCGATCCCGGCGATGGCCGCTCCAACTCATGCGGTCCAATGGATAATGCGCCCCGAGCCAATCGTATTCATATCCGCGGTTGCGCTGCTGATTCTCGCGGGTGCGGCTTTCGTGCTGGCGTGGCGCAGTTCCAATCGCCGCATCTATCTGTTTTGCGCGGCGTGGAGCTTCCTCACGATGGCGCCCTCGCTGAATCTCAAATATTTATTCTACCTGATCGCTGACCGCTATCTCTATGCGCCATCGATCGGATGGAGTCTGGCGGTCGCGGTTACCGCATCGAGCATTGCTGCCGCCGGTCCGCGCGCGCGCAAGGCCGTGGGCGCCGCGATGGCGATGCTTTTGGTGCTGTACGCTGCATCGGCTATTCAGATCGAGCACTATTGGCACGACGACGTGACCTTCTTCCAGCGATGCGTGGAAATCGCGCCCCATGCTCCGATTTATCGCCTGGAGCTGGTCGGCGTGATGGACAAGGCCCGCGACTCCGAGGGAGCGGCGCGAGTGCTTCAGCGTGGGATTACTCTCGATCCCAACGACGCGTATCTGCACCTCAGGCTCGCGCAGCAATACCAGATGATGGGCCGGCAGTTGGACTTTGAGCGGGAGTTCCAGAAGTTCACTGAACTTTCCGCGGCAACGATCCAGCGGCAGCGCGCCGCAGAAAGTTCCGGCGCATCGCAACCCCCAGGCGCACCCTGAGCGCCGTCGCGGGCAAGCCTGGCTCTTGCGAGTGCCGCTGCCGTAAATCTATGATCATGGCAAGAACGAAACCGGGGTGAGTAGCGATGAGATCGGAGACGACCACCGCGCAAACGTCGCGCCTGGGGTGGGTGGCGATCGCGGCGATTGTGTTCGCTGTCGGGCTTGCATTGGGGAACCTCGCGCCGGCGCGGGCACAGACCGATGACGCAGCGCAGAACGCGGCGAGCGATCCGGGACAGGATGCTCAGAGCGCACAGCCCGATCAGCAGGCGCACGACGCCGCGGATGCGGCAGAGGAAGCGCTCGACACCGCGACCGACGCGCGCAATCAGCTCGAGAGCGACGGCGCGCCGCAGGATCAGATCGATGCGGCCAACCAGGCGGTAACAGAGGCGCGAGCGGCCAAGGATGCCGCCGATCAGGCAGCGCAAAGGGCGGACGACGCGCAGGACAATTGAGAAAGCGGCAGATGGCTGCTGGCTCATTTCTTGCAAACTTGAAAGCGCGAGACCGAAACGCGCAGATATTAGTATTCTTGCTACTTGCTCGGGCCGCCTGAGGGCAGCCTGAGGTCGCTGGGCGAACCGCTCCAGCTGGGGGACAAGGGTTGAATTCGCAAATCGGGGGCGCAAAAAAGCGCTATCGGCGCAGCTTTGGGATTGCGGGCGCAATGGTTGCCGTCGCGTTGTATGCGGCGATCGTGCTTGCCACCGGCACTACCTCCGACGCGGTGCTGGGCCAGTTGGATTTCGCACACAACGTGCCCAACCTGGTGGACGGCAAAGGACTCAACCTCCCTCATGCGGTGGCGATCGATTCGAGCGCCACGCCAAATCGGGTTTACGTCACCGATGAGAGCAACAACCGGGTGCTGGCCTGGAGAGACGCGGACTCATTCACCAACGGCGCCGCGGCTGACCTGGTGATCGGGCAGCCCGATTTCCTGTCCTCCAAGTGCAACGGGACCAGCGCCGCGGTCAGCGCCTACAGCCTGTGCAATCCAGCGGGAGTCGCGGTGGACGGGGCGGGCAACCTCTACGTGGCCGACGATTACAACAACCGGGTGCTGGAGTACACGGATCCATTCGCGGCCTGCGGCACCTTCCCGTGCGTGGGCGGTGCGGCCAACCTGGTCTTCGGCCAGGGCGCAAGCTTCACCTCGGATTTGTGCAACTTCGACACCGTCGATAGCAGCTCCACGGCGATCGACTTGTGCAATCCAGCCGCAGTCGCGGTGGACGCGTTGGGCAACCTCTACGTTGCCGATGGAGGCAACAACCGGGTGCTGGAGTACAACACCCCGCTGACCACCGATGTCATGGCAGACACGGTCTTTGGCCAGGGCGGTGACTTCACCTCGAATAACTGCGATTTCGACACCGACGCTAGCACCTCCACGGCGATCGACTTGTGCGATCCAAGCGGAGCCGCGGTGGACGCGTCGGGCAACCTCTACGTTGCCGACAGTCTCAACAACCGGGTGCTGGAGTACAACACGCCGCTGACCACCGATGTCACTGCGGATACGGTCTTTGGCCAGGGCGGGGACTTCACGGCGAATAACTGCGATTCCGACAGTATCGATGGCAGCTCCACCGCCATCGACTTGTGCAGTCCAACCGCGGTCGCGGTGGACGCGTCGCAAAATCTGTATGTGGCGGATCAGGGCAACGGGCGGGTGCTCGAGTACAACACCCCGCTGACCACCGATGTCACGGCGGATACCGTCTTTGGCCAGGGCGGCGACTTCACCTCGGATGCTGAGTGCAATTACGACAGCGGTTCTTCCGGCAGCGAGAGCACTGCCAACGACTTGTGCGATCCGGCCGGAGTTGCGGTGGACGCATTGGGCAACCTCTACGTCGCCGATCAAGGCAACAACCGCGTGCCCGAGTACGACACCCCGCTGTCCAGCGGCACCGCCGCCGAACGGGTGTTAGGCCAGGATGATCTCGCACACAACGTGGCCAACCTGGTGGACGCTGCGGGCCTGAACTTCCCTGAAGCGGTGGCGATCGACGCCAGCGCCATTCCAAATCGACTTTACGTGGCCGATGAAGTAAACAACCGGGTGCTTGGCTGGAGAGATGCGGGCGCGTTCACCAACGGCGCTGCGGCCGACCTGGTGATCGGACAGCCCGATTTCCTCTCCTCTATGTGCAACGGGATCACCGCTACGGTCAGCGCCAACAGCCTGTGCTATCCAGCCGGAGTCGCGGTGGACGCGTTGGGCAACCTCTACGTCGCCGATGAAAACAACAGCCGGGTGCTCGAGTACGCCAATCCATTTTCGGCCTGCAACAACAGCTTCCCGTGCGTGGGCGGCCCGGCCAATGTGGTCTTGGGCCAGGGCACGAGCTTCACCGCGAATAGCTGCGATTACGACACCGGCGACGGCAATGTATTCTCCGGCGCCAGCGCAATCGACCTGTGCTACCCAAAGGGAGTCGCGGTGGACGGTGGGGGCAACCTTTACGTGGCGGATGCGAGCAACAGCCGGGTGCTCGAGTACAACGCCCCGCTGAGCAGCGGCGCCGCCGCCGCGCGAGTCTTCGGCCAGGGAGGCAGCTTGACCTCCAACGCGTGCAATTTCGACGGCGGCACCGGTCTCCCCGCGCTCAGACCGTCCTCCGCAATTGACCTCTGCGTTCCATCCGGAGTCGGATTGGACGGCGCGGGCAACCTCTACGTGGCCGATCAAGACAACAACCGCGTGCTGGAGTACGACACTCCGCTGACCACCGATGTCACTGCCGATACGGTCTTTGGCCAGGGCGGGAGCTTCACGTCGCATGCGTGCAACTACGACGGCACCGGCTTTCCCAAGCCCTCCAGTGCCAAGGACTTGTGCGCTCCAACCGGAGTCGCGGTGGACGCGTCGCGCAACGTTTACGTCGCCGACGCAAGCAACAACCGGGTGCTGGAGTACAACACCCCGCTGACCACCGATACGACCGCCGACCGGGTCTATGGCGCCTGCGGCAGTTTCAGCTCGTCGGCATGCACGGGGCTCAGCGCTAACAGCCTGAGCGATCCGAAAGGAGTCGCAGTCGACGCGTCCGGCAACCTCTACGTGGCGGATTTCAATAACAGCCGGGTGCTCGAGTACGATCAGCCGCTGGTGACTCCCACCCCAACGGCGACCGCTACCGCGACTCCAACGGCGACTGCGACCGCCACGGCGACTGCGACTGCCACGGCGACTGCGACTGCCACAGCGACTGCGACCGCCACAGCAACCGCCACGCCGACCCCGGTGCCTGCGTCATTACAGGTGTCGCCCAAGGCGCTGCATTTCCCGACCATAGTGGTGGACAGCACCAGCAACCCGGACAAAGTGAAGCTCTCCAATCCGCGCAACAAAAAGCAGGACTTGCCGATGCTCATCGAGGGCGCGGTGCCGACCGCGCCATTCGCCATCGATACTGCGCTCAGCACCTGTCGGGTCGGCATGCAGCTAGCGCCCAAGAGCGACTGCTACTTCTTCCTGACCTACACTGCCAGCGCGCTGGGCACGCAGAACGGGACCTTTACGATAACCGACGACTCGGAGGCCGCCGCTCACACGGTCGTCAAACTGAGCGGCAAGGGAAAGGCGCCGAAGAAATGAACGATTCGCCTCAAACTCTTTGGATCTTGTCCTGCTTTCGCCCCCGTGCATGTTCAGGAATACCCCTTGACGCGTCAATATTAGCCGATTTGGTCGCCCCTGGGCTTGATTGTTACGTCTCGATGAACTATTTATCGCACCTAACGCTATCTGAGTAGCGTAAACACCACTGTACATGACTTGGATTCGAGCGTCAGGATTTTCCATGCTCGACGACTGAAGATGGCGAACCGAAGCCTTAACGATACAAAACGCTCCAATGCGCGGCGTCGCGCGGTGCTGCACTTGTTGACAGGCAGTGTATTCGGCGGTGCGGAGGAGCACGCACTGTCAATCCTGACCACGATGAGCGCGTACGGATTCGAGCCGTGTCTGGCGGCGCCGGGCGAGCTGATCGCGGCGATGGAGCCTGGCCTTTCGGCGGCCGGCGTCAAATGCCTGCCGCTTGAGTTTTCGTCGCGGCTTGACGTGATGGCGGCGGCGCGCCTGCTGCGATTCATCCGCCGCGAAAATATCGCGCTGGTGCATTGCCATCTGTTCACTGCGAGTTTACTCGGCGCCGGCCTCGCGCGGATGGCCGGCGTGGGCGCGGTGCTCGAGACCTGTCACGGTCCCGAGGTGTGGCGGATGGGAAAAGGCCTGCGCGGCCGCTTCTGGGTGGATCGGCAGGTGGGAAGGCTGGTGGACAAGTATATCGCGGTGTCGCACGCCGCGGCCCGCCATTTGATCGCAACCAAGCGCGTGCCGAAAAGCAAAGTCCGGGTGATTCACAACGGCCGCGACCTGGGCCGTTTCGCTCCAGCGGATACGCGGCGTCGCGCCGCGACGCGCGCCGCGCTGGGGCTCGGCGATGAGCCAACGATTCTCACGCTGGCGCGCCTCGACGATCAAAAGGGCCATCGGCACCTGATCGACGCGCTGGCGATGCTCGCTGCGCGCCGGCCAAAGCTGGTGACGCTGCTGGCGGGCGAGGGTCCGCTGGAGGCTGCCTTGCGCGCGCAATGCGCGGCGCTGGGGCTGGCGGACCGCGTGCGATTTCTCGGCTACCGGCGCGACGTGCCGGAGCTGTTCGAGGCGGCCGACCTGGTGGTGCTGCCGTCGCTGTACGAGGGGCTGCCGCTGGTGGCGATCGAGGCGCTTGCGGCCCGACGCCCGATGGTTGCGACGGAAGTTGACGGCACACCCGAGGTGGTGATCCACGAAAGAACCGGGCTGCTCGCGGCGCCCGCGAATCCGCCCGCGCTGGCGGCGGCGATCGAGCGCCTGCTTGACGATCCCGCGCTGGCATCGCGGCTGGCATCCGCGGGATGCAAATTCGTGCAGGAAAACTTTGCCTTGCAGCGGCAGATCGAACAGACCGCCGCGCTCTACTCGGAGCTGATCGCAATGGGGAAACAAGGAGAGGCTGCTTAGGGGACGCGCGTCGGGGGACGCAAAAATTTTGACGGGCTTGTTTTACATTTCAGGATTCCTGCTGCTCTACGCGTACGTGCTGTATCCGATAGTGCTGATCGCACTGTCGCGGTCGCAGCCGCGTCGGGCCGGCTCCGATGACGAAAGGGTAGGAAGTACCGCGGCGCCGTCGCTGTCGGTAATCGTCGCGGCGTACAACGAGGAGCGTTGCATCGCGCACAAGATCGAGAATTTTCTCTCCTGCCAGTACGCCGGCGAGGCCGAGATGATCGTGGTGTCGGACGGATCGAGCGACCGCACCGCGGAAATAGCCGAATCGATGGCGGGCGAGCGGGTGCGGGTAATTCGCCAGCCGCAGCGCCGCGGCAAGGGAGTCGCGGTGAATGAGGGCGCCAATGCCGCGCGCGGCGAGGTGCTGGTGTTCACCGATGCGAACGCGATGTTTGCCGCCGACGCGCTGGAGAAGGTGGCGCGTCCGATGCGCGACAAATCGATCGGATTGGTGACGGGAGTGTCGCGTTACCCGGGCCAGACGATCGGGTCGACGCATCAGCGCTACGAGCAGATGCTCAAGGGGCTGGAGTCGCGGCTGGGCGTGGTGGCAGGAGCGGACGGCGCGCTCTACGCTTTGCGCCGCGATCTGTTCAAGCCGCTGGACCCGGCGCTGATCAACGACTTCGTGCACCCCATTGTCGCCTCGCTGGCGGGTGCGCAATCGGTTATGGCGGGCGACGCTTTTGCGCTGGAGGAATTTTCGGAGGCGGGCGAATTCGCGCGGCAGGTTCGGATGGTCTCGCAGGCCGCGCTGGTATATTTCCGGCTGCTGCCGGAGCTCATCAAAAAGCGGCGCTGGCGCTCGATCCTGGTATTGACCTCGCATAAAATGCTGCGCTGGCTGACGGCTCCGCTGCTGGTAATCGCGGTAATCGCGACCGTGCCGCTGGCCGGGCGTGGGGGAACTTTCCGGGTCGTGCTGGGCATGGAGATATTGTTCGGGCTGATCGCGGCGATCGGTATGGTCGCGAGCCGGCGCGGCACCGAAGGCAAGGCGACCATCGCGTATCAGTTCGTCGCGCTGAACTGTGCGCAGGCCGTCGGGCTGTGGCGATGTTTTTCCGGGGAAGTTCCGGTGGTCTGGAAGCCGAGGAACCTTTAAGGCGGGGTATCAGGGTTGAGTGTTGTAGTTTGCAGCGAGAATCGGCGGGCGGACTGGGACGAACTGATCGCGAATTGCGCTGACGCGACCTCGGGCCATCTTTGGCAATGGCGCGAGGTGGTCGGTTCGGCGTACGGATTCGATTCCCATTACCTGCTCGCTCAGGACGGGCGCGGCCGCCCGATCGCCGCGGCGCCATTTATTTTTGTGCGCAGCTTTCTTTACGGCAGCGAGCTCGCGTCGATGCCTTATATCGACTACGGCGGGGTGTGCCACGCCGACGGGCTGGATCCAGCGGCTCGCGACGCGGCGCAGGCCGAACTGATTGCCTACGCCCGCGAGTTGGCGGCAAAGCTGCGCGCCAAGCGGCTGCACATCCGAAGCCTGCACCAGTTGGGGGCGCCGTTTGAAGTCAGCACGGAGAAGGTGGCGCAGCATCTGGCGCTCGC
>Ga0187883_10001271_pt1 | contig 15613 bp, 12 predicted proteins | sample June2016WEW_20_1_2_FD_132966 | JGI IMG/M metagenome (GOLD analysis project Ga0187883, IMG submission 132966) | Peatland microbial communities from SPRUCE experiment site at the Marcell Experimental Forest, Minnesota, USA - June2016WEW_20_10 | ecosystem: Environmental > Terrestrial > Soil >...
GAAAGGTCATGCCGATGCCAAGCTGTTGCGCCTGCGGCTCCATCATGGCCTGGCATTCGGACATGACCTCGGCCAACGACACGGATTCCGTCGATAGCGACACCTTTCCGGACTCGATCACCGAGAGATCCAGAATTTCGTTGATCAACTTTAGCAGATGCCATCCCGCCTGGAGAATCTGGGCAATGCTTTCCTTCTGAGAGTCCGTTGGCAACGGGGAGGCCAACTCCATCAGTTGGGCGAAACCGAGGATCGCATTGAGCGGGCTACGAAGCTCATGGCTCATGCTGGAGAGGAAATCCGATTTCGCGAGGTTGGCTTCCTCCGCGGCGGACTTGGCGCTCGCCAGCTCGATGTTCGTTTCCTGGAGCGCCTGCTCGTTGCGTTTGAGCTCCGTGACGTCCCGCGCGATGGCCAATACGCCCTGCAGCGTCCTATCCCGGTCGTAGAAGGTAGTGGCGTTGTAGGATACCTCCGTTTTCTTGCCATCCCGGGCGCGCGCGGTGAGTTCGTAGTCGGTGACTTTTTTTTCGCGCAGCACCAGCTTGATGGCCGCTTCGGCCCGCTCCGGATCGGTAAAGTAGTTCTTTGACGGCGCGCCGATCAACTCATCGCGCGTGCAGCCGGTGAGCGCCTCCATCTGCTTGTTGACGTCGGTAATAATGCCGAGCGGATCGGTGGTCATCAGCGCGTCGATGTTGGATTCGATGAGAGAGCGCGTGTAGAACTGCTGGTCGCGCAGGCGCTGATCGAGCTTTTTCTGTTCCGCTTCCCCCTGCTCGCGCGCGGTGGCTTCGGTCTCCCTCCGAACTAGCTTCTCGCGGATACGGCGGTTCTCATCCTCGAAGTATTTGCGGCGAAGCTGAGCGCGCAAGCGGGCCTTGAGAACGTCGAAGTCGGCGGACTTGGCAATGTAGTCGTCGGCGCCGGCGTTGATGCCTTCGATCATCGCATCCCGATCGTCGCGCGCCGTGAGCATGATGAGGGGGATGTCGCGCCATTCGGCTCGCTGTTTGATGCGCTTGCACGTGTCCTGGCCGGACAATCCAGGCATGACGAGATCGAGCAGAATGCCGTCCACCGGCCGAGCCGCGAGGAGTTCCAGCGCCTCCTCGCCGGAGCTTGCCATGACCACATGGTAACCTTCCCGGCGAAGCTGGCTACCGAGCTCCTGAAGGTAGGTGATGCTGTCGTCGACGGCGAGCAGGCGCTTGGGGCCGAGGAGGCTCGGGCTCGTCTCGCCACCGGTAGCAATCGCGCCGCGCAGGAGCGCCGCGAGGCGAACCAGGATGACGCCGAGGTCCTCGCTCTTGCGCACATAAGCATCCGCACCCGCCTCGAGCGCCCGCAGTCCGTCGTTGGTACCCTCGGCGCCTGTCAAGAGCAGACACGGTGTGCTTCGCAACGCCGTGTCCGACTTGAGACGGCGTACCACGGTGGCTCCATCGATGCCCGGGAGTATGCCGTCCACGACGACCGCGTCAGGCCGGTCGGCGGCAGCCAGCGCCAGGCCCTCTTCCCCGGTGGCGGCTTCCCGAACGTGGTACCCGGCGCCTTCGAGCGATTGTCTGAGCTCGTCGCGGAAGGTGACGCTGTCGTCGATCACCAGCACGCGGCGGCCCAATCCAACCCCACCACTCGCATCCGCTTGCGTGAGCGCCCGTGCCCTCGCGACGAGCAGTCCGAGGTCATAGGGTTTACCGATGTACTCGTCGGCGCCCGCGCCCATCCCCCGGACGCGGTTCTTGGCGTCGGCCTCGGTGGAAAGCAGCAGCACCGGGATTTGGGCTGTCGCCGGCGAACTCCTCAGCTCTTTGAGAAAATCGAGCCCATCCCCGTCTGGCAGCAGGATATCGAGGACGATCAGGACAGAGCCTTCACGGGCGAGCGCCTCTCTCGCGCTTCGAAGGTCGGCGCACAGAACCGTGTCGAAGCCGGCCGACTGGAGGGCTTCGCCGATGTCCATTCGCACCGTCAGGCTGTCGTCCACGATGAGGACCCGTGGCTTCATATCCGCCTCCCTGTATCCGCGCCGCGCGCCAGCGCGCCAAGCACCGACGCAATTTTCTCCAGAGGAAGGACCTGCTCGGCCGCTCCGAGAAGGATCGCTTCCTTCGGCATGCCGAACACCACCGACGTCGATTCGTCCTGGGCAATCGTCCTTCCGCCAGCACGTCGTATGGCCAAGAGTCCCTCGGCTCCATCCCTGCCCATCCCCGTGAGGAGGCAGGCCGCACAGTCGGCACCGAGCTCCTGCGCCAGGGAAGCGAAGAGAACATCGACCGACGGCCGGCAGGAGTGTCGTTCCGGATCCTGAGTGAGCCGGAGCTTGCCCTGGCGGAGCACGAGGTGGCTGTCGGGACATGCCACCAGCACTTTCCCCTCTCCGAATGGAGGGAGAGGATCGCCATCGGCCACGTAGGCAACGCGGAGGGGGCTCTGCCCATCCAGCCATTCGGCGAAAGCGGGGGCGAAGAGCTTCCCGATATGGATGACCAGGAGAATGGGAAGCGGGAAGCCGTGGGGCAACCCGCGCAGGATCTCGATGAGCGCCGCTGGCCCGCCCGTGGAGACCCCAATCGCGACGGCGCGCAGACAGCCCTCTCGCTGCAGCGCCTGGCGTTCCGCGACGGGCGCAGCGAGCGCCGTGCCGCGGGCAGCGGACTCAATCGAAGCAGGGCCACCCGGCGGCCGTCCCATCGGGCCAAGCCGGGCCCGTGGATGCATGATGACCTTGATGCGCGAGATGAGCTTGACGGTGGAGACGAGCTTCTGTTCCCAGGTATCGTCGGACTCGTTTCCCAGAGGCTTGTCGAGCACGTCCAGGGCGCCGGCCGCCAGGGCTTCGTACGTCTTGAAGAGCTCTCCCCGGTTCGTCGAGGCGGACACGATGAGAATCGGCGTCGGGCAGTAGGCCATGATGAATTCCGTGACCGCCAGGCCACTCATCACGGGCAGCATCATGTCCAGGGTGACGACGTCCGGCCGCAGGTGCTGGCACAACTCGATTCCGCGCTTGCCGTCGCCGGCTTGGCCAACGATTTCGATGTCGGGATCGGCGGCCAGCACCTCCAACATGCGCTTTCGAACCGTCAGGGAATCCTCGATCACCAGAACACGTGTCTTCGCCATGGCTACCCGATCAGCGTTCGAATGGTTTGCAGGAGCTGTCCCTGGTCGAATTCGCCCTTGACGAAGTAGGCCCGAGCGCCGACCTGCTCTCCTAGCCGCCGGTCCTCCACGCCGTTCCTGGAGGTGACCAGGATGGCGGGGATATCGCGCAAAGCCGCGTCGGACCGGGTCTGAGCCACAAACTCGAAGCCGTCCATGCCGGGCATCTCGACATCGACGATGAAGAGGCTGTAGCGACGATCGTGAGCCTTCGTGAGTGCATCCCCGGCCGAGACGGCGAGCTCGACCTCGTAGCCCGCCGATTCCAAGATGCTCTGCTCCAGCACTCGGGTCGTCAGCGAGTCGTCGATGACGAGGACCGGCGCCCGCCGCGGGCGGGCTTCCTCGGAAGTTGCGCCGCGACCGCGCTCGGCGGCCGCCACGAGACCTCCTGGGTCCAGCACGAGCTGAGGGTTGCCCTCGGCATCCAGAGATGCGCCCAAAACCACTGGATCGGCCTCGACCACGCCGGGAAGCGCCCGCATCACGATGTTGGAGGTGCCAAGCAGCCTGTCAACTCCAACCGCGACGCTCCGGTCCCCGGCTGCGACGACCACGGCCGACCAGACGCCACGGTTCCGGCCGGCCGAGCCCGAGCGCCGTAGCATACGGTCGAGCGGCAAGAAGGGGATGACGTTGCCGTTGTGGAGAATCGAGTCGCTCTCCGCCGAGCGAACGACCTCTGAATCGCGAACTCGAAGCGTCTGCCGCACGGCGTCGAGCGGGATCGCAGCCAACTCGCCTGCCGCCTCGACGACGATCCCCTGCAGCGATGCGATGGAAATCGGAACCCGGACCTCAACGGTCGCACCGCGCCCCGGCTCGCTACGAATGCTCATTTCTCCTTTCAGCCGGGAAATGGTCGCCCGCACGACATCCAGGCCTATTCCCCTTCCCGACAATTCGGTGACGTCGTTTGACGTCGTGAGTCCGCCGGTGCCAAGCAGCGCGATGATCTTGTCTGCCGGCAGGGACTTCGCCTCGGATGCGGGCACGAGCCCTCGATCCACCGCGGCCCTTCTGACCGCCTCGACGTCGATGCCCCGTCCGTCGTCGCTGCATACGAAAGCCACCCGACCGCCGCGCCGCAAGACCTCCAGCCGCACCTGCCCGGCCGGGGACTTCCCAAGCGCGACACGCTCGGCCTCGGTTTCCACTCCGTGCGCGACGGCGTTGCGCACCACGTGCATGAGCGCATCCCGCAGCGATGCCAGCACGTTCGCGTCGAGGCGCACCTCGCCGCCCGAAGCCTCGAAAACGACGCGCTTGCCGAGCGTCTGGGCTGCGTCACGCACGGAGCGCTCGAGCGACGGAAACACGGTCTGAGCCGGGATCAGCCGAAATCGATGCGCGACGTCGCGAATCTCGACAAGCTCCCCATCGACGCGATCAAGGTCGACAGCAAGGCTGCGCTGAAAGCGATCGAGGCTTGACCGCAGTTCCTCCGCGAGGGAGTGCGCGCGGACCATGCCCGCAGAGGCTCCGGCCACGTTCTCACCGGGACGCGCGACGAGCAGATCCACTAGTAGGCTCGTCAAATCACGAAGGCGGTCGGCGGCACCGAGTCCCTTGCGTACAGCGCCGAGCTGCACGCCGGCCTCGGTGACCGTGCGAAGCAGCGAGTCCATCTCCTGGATCTCGACCCGCAAGGTTTCCAGTGGCTCCTCGGCTGGCGGGCGAGCGGGGCCGGCGACCACGACGTCGCTCGCGGGCTCGAGGGCCGAAAGACGCGAGGCGATCTCGTCCAAGAGGCCCAGTAGCTCGCTCCCTTGCTCCTTAGATAGGGGCTGTCCGGCCTCACGATGGGTCGTCAGAATGCCTTCGACGGTGTGCGCCAGCTCGGCGATCCCAGGCTGCTTGACCACACGGGCGGCGCCTTTGAGCGTGTGCGCCAGGCGCAGCAGGCGAGCCATGACCTCGGGCGCGGGGGTATCCTTCTCGAGCTGCAGGATGCCCTGCGACAGCCCATCGAGGAGCTCCCGCGCCTCGACACGGAAATACTTGTACGGGTCCTTCGCCATTCGGCTACCCGTTCGCCTGGGGCTGAACCAGCCGCATTAGGTCCCGTGAAAGGTTGGCGAGCTGGGACGCTGTCTGGAGCGTCTGGCTCGAGCTGGCCTCTGTCTCCCTGGTCGCCTGCGCGACGTTGGAGACGGCGATGTGGACCTGCTCGACCGCCGTCGACTGCTGCTTCGTGCTGAGCTCGATCTCTCGAGCCGCCTCGGTGGTCGTGCTCACGAGGCTTACGATCTGCCTGAAGGCTGTTGCCACGTCCGAGAACTGACGGGCGCCCGCGTCGACCGCCTTGGTACCGCCCTCGGTGGTCATCACGGTCGTATTTACGGCGGCGCGGATCTCATCGATGAGCCCACGGATCTCCTTGGTGGAACCCCCGACGCGGTCGGCGAGCTTACGGATTTCGTCGGCGACCACGGCGAAACGCTTGCCGCTCTCGCCGGCACCGGCCGCTTCGATGGTAGCGTTGATCGCGAGGATGTTCGTCTGTTCGGCGAGCTCGTTGGTGATTTCGAGAATGCCGCCGATCTGCTGGGACTTCTTCCCGAGGTCGAGCATGTGGGTCACGATGAGGTCGACGTTTCGTTTGATGCTTCCGATCGCGTCGTTGGCCTTCGAAACCGTCTGTTCTCCGGAGCGCGCGCCTTTGGCCGTTTCCTCGGCGATCTGGGCCACGCGCTGGGCGCTCTCGGCGATCTGCTTCGACGTCGCCCGCAGCTCGCTCATCGTCGTCGTGATCTCATTCATCGCGGTGGACTGCTCCTTGGCGCCTGTCGCCTGCTGATTGGCTGCGGCCTGCAGCTCGCCGGATGAGCTCTGCATGTGCTGAACCGCTGCTCCGATTTGACTCGTCAACGACCGCGTGATTGTAAAGCCAGCGGCGGTTACGACCAGCAGGCACAACAGGGTCCCAATCGTAATGGCAATGGTCGCACCGGTTGCCGCGGCTCGCACTTCCCCGGCGCGTTGTTCGAGTAGATTTCGTTCTTCCCGCTCCATCTCCGCAAGTATGCCGCGAAGCTCATCCATGAGCCTTTTCCCCTCTCCGGCCTGTATGGCTTTCATCGCCTGGTCGACATCCCGGTTTCTGCGCATCTCGATGACTCGCTTCAGCTCGAATAGCTTCGCCGCGATGAGGGGTTCCGCTTGGCCGATCCGCTTCTGCTGAGCGGGATTGTCGGAGGTCAGCTCCCGGAGGTCGTTGACGGTTGTCGCGATCTCGGGGACCGCTGCCTGATAAGGCCCGAGAAAGCTCTCATCGCCGGTGATGATGTAGCCTCGCTGTCCGGTCTCTGCATCCTTCAGCAGGCTGAGCACGCTGGCGATGCGCTCCAGGACAACGTGCGTGTGCGCCACCGAGTAGCTGGTTTGCGAAAGTGCGTTGATGCTCCGATACGCTATCGCTCCGATCGCCGCCAGGAGTACAAACGACAGCGCGAAGCCAGCCGCGATCTTCTTTCCAAATGTCCACGAACGAGCCATTGGTCACTGCTCCTTTGCCAACCGGTGATGGCCGATGCGATTCCGGATTGTTGCCACAATAAGTGGAATGCCGATAACAGCGCGAGCTTCAGCCTCCGTGCTCGCGACTTGGTTCACGTATTGGCGTGTGGCGCGAAGGTTCTCATCCGCATGGAGAGAGGACTTCGGAAGTCGCAAGTAACCCTCGAAGTCGGAGAAGGCCAGGGCGATGGGTTCCTCCGCTCCGCAAAGGATCATCCACCGGAGCGAACCGGGGACTTGTCCGTAGCCGAGGATCGACGCCAGTCCGAACACCGGGACGACACCACCGCGGATGCCCGCCAGACCGAGCAGGTCGAGCGTGACAGCGGGGACGGGGGCCACCTTGCGTCCCGCTACTATCCCGGCGATATCGCGAAGACGAATTGCGTAAGGATTGCCCGCCACGCGAATCGCGAGGAGGTCTTCGACCTCCTGCGACGCCGGTGGCGGTGGCAAGGCGAATGACTGGTCGAACGCTTGACGAAGCGCGGCGGCCTTGCTTTCGACGAGTTGGGGCTCGTTCATCCTTCACCCCCAGCGGCGCGCAGCTCCGTACGGCAGAGCTGCAGGAGGGTGTCCCGAGAGAACCCGCCCCCGAACAGAAGAAGTCGGGAGGCATCCTCACGGCCGAGGAGGATCAACGCCTGCCCAAGTTCACGCTGCGCGGTCGCGGCGTCGCCCGAGCGTTTGGCCATGATTCCCAGGTGAAGGTGGGGCATTGCAAAACCGGCGTCGAGATAGATGGCGGTCTGGCCGTGCTCGATGGCGCCGGTCGAATCGCCGGCATGTTCGCGGCAGAGGGCCATGAGGTAATGAGCGCCTGCGTTGAGCTCATCGACAGCGAGGAGACGGCTGCAGACTTCCTCGGATTCATCGAGCCTGCCATTGTTCGTGAGGAGGACGGCTCGCAGGAGCAATGCGTCGGGGTCCTCGTGGGAGTCCGGGGGTAACGAGCGGATGAGTTCCAGCGCGTCCGAAAAGCGTTCCTGCCTCAGCGCCTCGAGCACGAGCCCCAGGTCCCACGCGCGCGGGGCAGCCGTCGCAGCGGCCTGACCGGCCGGGGTGGTGAGCGGCGCGTCTTGGCTCGGCGAACCAGAACGGCCATCGGCCAGAGTGGCGATTCGCTCTGAGGCTCGTTGAATGACGTCGACCCAGGATGCCGTCGATTCGACGACTGCGGGGAGCGAATCCTCCGCTTGCTCCCTGGATAGTCCTACCCATGTCGCCGTTGCCACCACAGCCTCGGAGGCATCGCGCCGCCGGTAGTAGAACGTGTCGTGGGTATGGCAAAGATGGAACTCCTGCGTGAGCCCCCGAAGTGTTTCCGCGTGGCCCAGGAAGAAAAATCCGCCCGGAAGCAGCGCCCCGCCGATGCGGCGCACAACGTCACGCGCTTTGTCGGGCGTGAAGTACATGAGAACGTTTCGACAGAAGACGACGTCGCAGGCGAGCGACTGCCAGAAGAGAGGGTCTTCATCGACGAGGTTACGCTCCTCGAAAGTCACCATCTTCTGGATTGCGGGAGCGAGCACGAAGTCCGGACCGTCTGCCCGAAAGTAGCGGCGCTTGGCGTCCTCCGAGGTTGCCCGAAGCGACCAGGCGGAGTAGCGGGCCTGGGCCGCCTTCGCGAGGACCGCCGGGTTGACGTCGAGGCCGATGATCTTCACGTCCCAGTTTCCGAGGTCGGACAACGCTTCGCGCACCAGGACCGCCAACGAATATGGCTCCTCACCCGAGGCACATCCGGCCGAGAGGATGCGAAGTCGCTTCTCCCGGGTCTTCGCGCGAATCCGCTCGGGAAGAACAGTCTCGGCAAACGCCCGGAAGTTGTCGGCGTTGCGGAAAAAGAACGTCTCGTTGACGGTGAGCTCCTCGGCGAGCGCCCGAAACTCATCGGAGCCCTTGGGCGAAGAAATCAGACACTCGAGGTAGGACTCGAAGCGGGTGCTGCCCACCAACTCCATACGTCGACGCGCGACCTCGGCGAGGTAGTCGAGCTTTCCGTCCTCGTACTGCAGCCCGAGACGGCGTGCGATGATGGTCCGAAACTGATCGAGGCCGGTTCGGTCGAGGACCGGCGTCATCGCGTCGCCTCCGCCGCCGCGAGGGTTGTCCAGACTTCATCGGGAACGATGCGCGCAGCACGAAGCACAACGAGGAGCTGCGCGTCGCGGGTGCCGATCGCCTCGATGAGGTCGGCGGCGACATCTCGCAGAATCGGCGGCAAGTCTCCAAGCTGGGCCGAATCGAGGTTCGTCAAGCCGACAACGCCATCCACGCCGATGGCCACCCGCCGCTCTCCTAGCTTTATGGTCACAAAGCGACCGTAGGTTGCGCTGTTTTCGCCGTCCTCCAAGAGCACCTTCAGGTCGACGACGGGAGTCGGCGCACCACGGATTACGGACACGCCCCGCACGAAACCTGGCGTCCCGGCAACGGGCTCAATCGGGAGAGGGCGCATGGTCTCCGCCACGTGGTGCAGCGGGATGGCACAGGCACGTGCGCCGGCCATGACGATCAGCACCGGGCTTCTTTCCCAGGCGTGGACGATCACTTGGCGCTCCGCCTTCTCGCCGCGGTCATAGCGGTGTTATCGGCGCTCCGGCAGCCCAGGAACCAAGTCTTCACCTGGCCCTTGCCCTTGAGGTTGATGACACCCCGCTCCTCGAGCAAGAACGGCTCACTCTGCCGCCTGTTTGGAGATGTGACGCTTCTCCTTGTTGGAGTGTTGCATTTTGGCGGAGATTTCCACCGGCATTTCTGCTTTGGGCTTCTAGCCGGAATTTCCGATATGGACCTCCAACTATCTTCTCTGAGCAAGTTGCATGCCGCGCACGGAGTGAGACCTTTCACTCACTTGCCGGGATAACGCGCCTGCACCTTCCGTACGCAAAGTGCAAATCTTGCATCAACTTTCGAACGGCGTTGCTCCTGTGACACGCCGACTACAGAATCAACCCCGCCTTATTGCGCTGCGTTTAGAGCCCAGACCGGCAGCGTGGAGGATACCGAATCCGGGGGCTGACTCTCCCGGTCCCAGTATTTGCTTGATGTCCTCAACCACCCCGAGGTAACCCGCGGACCCGCCAAGGTGGCAAGATCGCCAACGACGATCGGGTCGACTGGTCCGCCGCTTGGGAGTTGTTTCCCGGCGATGTCGCCTACGTCTGGCATGCGGGCATTCACGCCGCCGAGGTGGAGTTGGGCCTGCAGTCCTGCGGGTTCCAAATCCGCTCCCAGATCATCTGGCTGAAGCAGCACTTCGCCACCTAGCTTCGCAGTGGTGATCGTTCATCGCACGCGCCGCTTAATCTGGATCGAGCGAGCCCGCGAAGTGCTCTCATGACCAGCCGGACAACGGCCGAAGGAACTTCGACTCCGGCCGCCTCATGATTCCCTGCTGAGGATTCCTCATGAGTAGCCGCGCAGCGTTTAGGAACGTTTTCCGCCCGCGATTGATGGTTCCGGGCGAGTCACGCTAGATCTCTATCGGAAGCGGCCCGGCCGACGATGCTTGGGTGAAACGGGCGTGAGGCAGAGGCCGGGCCGTTTCGGATAGAGTCGTAAGAAGGAAGCGACTGGCGCGGCGCCTGGGGTGCCGCGAAATATGGGTTTTGAATGCTGATGTCTCCAGTGGAGTCCGGGATAGAGTACGGCTGACGGAGGTTGCAGGACTGGGGCGGGGCGAGATCCCGGCTGGAAAGGGCTGCGGCAATACCGTTGTCAGGCAATGCGGGCGACGAAAAGCAGTCGTGTGGACGGAGCAGACACACGCGAAGTAAGGTGTCGCCGAAGCCACGCCCAGTGAACGAAAGTGGTGCGGTGTTAAGAGCTGTCAAGGCGTTTGACCGGGCGACTTTCCTCTCGGCGTAGTTGGCTGGCCGTCAGCCGTTCGACGACCCGCATGGGTCCCTGACAGCAAGGGCACAGCCAGAGCATCGGCGCCACGGCCGGCTTTATCGGAACCGGTGTTGGTTGGAGGGCCAGCAGCGTACGGCAAAGCGGCAGGAGCGCTCCACGCCGGCGGTTGGCAAACCACCCGAAGTAGCGGATGCGGGGAAACCCGCGAGGCAAGACGTGCTGGAGGAAACGCCGCAAGAACTCCTCGTGTGTCAGCGTCATTACGCGGCGCTTGCTGTGGTGCGCATAATCTTTCCAGCGGAAGCTCACCTGAGTATCGGCGATCTCGACCAGGCGATGATTCGAGATGGCGACGCGATGCGTGTAGCGGGCAAGGTAGTGGAGCACGTGTTCCGGCCCGCCGAAAGGCTTCTTAGCGTACACGACCCAGTCGTCGCGGAATAGTGTTCGCAGGAAATCATAGAACGCCTTCGGCTGAGCCAGTGATCCGCAGGTTCCGAAGAAGACGAGCTTCTCCTGGCGAAAGGCTCGTCGTAGCCCCGCTACAAACTTGCCGCGAAAGACCCGGCTCAGCACCCTAACCGGCAGGAAGAAGTGATTGGGCGCACGGATCCACTGTTGATGATCCGGCGACAACCCGCCGCCGGGCACCACACAGTGAACGTGGGGATGCGGCTGTAAGGTCTGGCCCCAGGTATGCAGAACACTCAGGAAGCCGATCTCGGCACCGATGTGCTTGGGATCGGCAGCGATGACGTTCGATGCGTACCTGAATCCCGCGGGAGGCGGCCTGGTCTTCCACTTTTGCCAAGTGCGCAACAAAGTGCGTGGAGAGGAAATTCCGGAAACGGCGATCAGCAGAAACCGGAATGGGCCGAGAACTCGCTGGGTCTTCAAGGCCCATTATCGCGAGTACGGGGCAATGGCGGAACTATCGCGGTTTCATGCAGATCCAGTTTCCGGACACTACGCCTTTTTATCGGTAGAATACGTAATTCCATTAGGGTGTGGATCCCGCCGCAATCGGTCCCAGCCGGCCAAGTTCCAATGCATACAGCGGATTCTCGGGAAAATCGTGGCATAGGCCGTCCAGCAGACTTCGGACCTGGTCCTGGTGGTGGTCGCGCAGCGCCGCCACCGCCAGCAGCAGCCGCGCAAAGGGCGCCAGGTAGTGGCCCTTCTCTGCCGCCAGCCGCAGCTTTTCTAGGCCCAGCGCCTTGTCGGTCTGGCCACCTCCCACCCGCAAGAGAAAGCGCACCGGCGCCGGTCTCACGCTCAGCATATAGTTCTCCAGCCCCACCGCCACCCAGGCATCATAGTATGTGGGATTGGCCGCCAGCAGTTTCTCGGCGCGCGTGCGCGAAGCCTTCATTCGCGCAAAGGAGGCCGCATAGCGCTTTTCGATCAGCGCCATATAGTCGGATTCCAGCCCGTCGCACAGCACCGCGGCGAACTCGGCCGTGGATTCCCTGGGGTTGCGATTGGCCAGCCCGCGGCTGACGGCCAGCGCTTCCCGGAAGCGCTGCTTCCTCGCCGGATCGGGCGTCAGCTTGTGGTCGGTGATGAAGTGTTGGTCGTGAGTGAAGAATTCCGACTGCAGAATGTGCATCCGGTCGAATTCCGCGAACAGGTACTGCGCGGCGTCCGAAGCCGCCGCCAGCGGATCGTCCGGATGGATCCCTTCCCAGTCCCGAAACGTCTCATGTGCCTGCGCGAATTGCAGATTGTACATCTGGCGGTAACCCGCTTCGAGGGTTGCGGGCCGCGCCTCGCTGATGGCGTCGGCGTGCAGCGCGCCGCCCGCAACGGAACCAAGCAGGCCGGAGATCAATAAAATTCGTAACATCGATTGAATAAGAAGCATGTGCCTGGCCATTCCCAGCGCCTCGCTCCAGAAGGCCGTCAGGGAGCCCCTGAGAGAGTCCGAAGCCACCGCAGCAATTATTCATTAGCTGCCGGTCTCCTGGCTGAGATAAACCTGAACGGGTCCGACCCCTCTTTCTACCTTGTACCGTTACGATCAGGAGGGCCGCGGCACCGCACTGCAATTCCACATCCCATCCGTGCGATGGACTTTCAAGGCCACCTACACGTGGGATAATCAAGGCGGGATGACCTCGCAAGTCCTATCCGGCGCAACGGTTTACCGGCCGACACCCTTGAGTTGCCAGTACGGCTCGATGGGCCGCCTGTCAAGCATCACGCAATGCTCCTGCCTGTACTATGCCGCCCGACAATGATTGTACGACGATGCGACGCCCCGCGAAAGCCCTCGCAGATTCATGTCATCGTACCGATCCCTGGCCCAGTGCATTAGGATTCCGGATGCTAAACGGGGTTTCTGGAAAGTGGATCGGCGACGTCCACAACAAAACCTTTCTGCCGGAGCTAGCTTGAATTCTTCGAGAATTGCTTTCGAAGTTCGGCGATTTCTTCACTGGATGGAGTCCAGTCCGTGTCGCATGTATTACAGTGGAACACCAACGTGTCGGATTTCAACGCCGCGTCGAATTCTTCCGGGCTAAATCTAACTGTCTGGTTGTGATTGTTGGGACAGACAATATCAAACTCCACGCGGTCGCTCATGAATCCTCCGGCTGGCTGCAATTCTCGTCGATTTGCTTGCGCCGGCCCTGCATTGCGCTGCCGGGCACTAAAGTCAACGTCCTGGTGCTCGGCCGATCCGGTGCAGCGCCTGCTCGTCCAGGCTTGTCAATTCCCGATGGTAGCGCAAACCCGCGTCTGCAGACCGACGACACCCAGAACCTTCGGGAGGATTGCGGGCTGAGGGGAAGTTGGACATCCGATGCGCCGTGAGTTTTTTCGCCTGTTAGCGACCCAAGCTGGCAACTGTATCGGAAAGTTCTGCAAAAAAAGGTACCGGTGCGCTAGTTGAATTGAAGCCGCTCGGCGGTCTTAGATATGTGAATCGTACGCTACTGGTCCTTTTTCTCTTTACTCCAATCGTTTTTTCCCAACCCCGACTTGAAATGGGAGTGCGAATCGATGCACCGATCGTAGGGCCGTTAACTACTTACTCCTACCCCGAGCTTTGTGCGACCGGTGCGCAATGCGGGTATTACCAGAGCGCGCCTCTCCACCCAGCCATTGGGCTTTCAGCTTCAATTCCGATTGCGCCGCGGCTGCGAATTCGCTTCGACCCGGTCTATCAACGTGTCGGGATCAGCGCTGCGAGCTACATTGACGTATATCAGTACGGGGTGAACAGCCCGCTTGGCGAGGCAGTGGGCAAAACGTCGAGCACCGCAAACCGGTGGCAATTCCCCGCCCTGGTTGAGGCAGAACCGCTTCGGCATTTCCGGTTCTGCATGGGACCCGCGGTCTCGCTCCTCACGGGCACGGAAGGCATGGCCAAGCTTGTAGATCCGTTCTCCGGAACTTCTACCTCCGTGGACAACTACTCCTTTCCCGTCTCCCGCCAAGCGATCGCGGGAGCAGCCGCCGCGCTGGAATTCCCGTTCCGCTTTGGAAACGTGACGGTCGCTCCCGAGCTGCGATACGAGCCCTGGTTCGATAAACACTACGGCGGCAATTGGATGATGGACGAGTTTACCGGCGGAGTTGCAATCCGGTTCTCGCGCTAATTAACGGCCCGCACAGCGTGCGATCTTCGCCACCGCAACAGCTTGCTCCAGCTTCAACGCTCCACGCCGCAATCGCGCCGCCAGCGCCTCGCCTTCCACTAATTCCATCACCAGGTAGTTCGGCCCGACATCGTACAACTGGCAGATGTTCGGATGGTTCAGCGCGGCCACTGCGCGGGCCTCGCGCTCGAAGCGGTCGGAGAATCGTTCCTGAGAAACTTTGATGGCGACGTGGCGATTGAGGCGCGGATCGCGTGCGCGATACACTTCTCCCATGCCGCCCGCACCTAGCGGCGCGAGGATTTCGTACGGACCAAGTTTGTCGCCCGGTGACAGCGGCATAGAAGGGGTTCAGCTAAGTTTAGCCGATCAGAAAACGGATGGGGAACGTGTTACGCGCTACTCGGAAACAGCGCAGCGGTCGGCTTGCTTGTGGAGTTGGCTACCGATATCGAACCATATCGCTCGCGCGGAACGGGCGTCGCTCATGGCAGGGGAACACACGCATCCCTCTTTGGTATCGTGAAGGAGTTCCAATTCTGACCGCGTGTGAGCGCGCCAGAATTAATCTTTCATAAGAGGAGCTCAATTCCATGAATCTCTTCGCCCGTTCCGCCTCACTGCTGCTCTTGCTGACTTCCGCAATCGTCCAAGCGCAGGAGCCCACCGCCGCCCCCCAGCCCACGACGGCAGCTCAGTCTCCCACACGTGACACCAGCTACATCGACACCCAGGGCACGGCGCACGTCACCCGGATTGTTCCGGTTCCGAAGACCATCAGCGCCGAGGCTCAGCGCTCGTTGAGTCGACAAATGCCCGACCAGGGCCCCCCGCAATCTCTAGCCGAGCGCCGCCGGGGCACCGATGGCTACACGGCCCGTGCGCGTGTGGAATGGAGCCGGCTCTGCCCCAATCAGCTCGTTGAGGACAAGATCGCCGCAGTTCCGGTTCGCGTTGTCACCCCGGAAGGGCTGCCCGAGGCCAACCGTGACAAGGTCCTCCTCAACCTGCACGGTGGCGGCTTCAACTCAGATTCCGGCTCCTATACGGAGTCAATTCCCATCGCAGGCTACAGCAGGATCAAGGTGGTAGCCGTGCTATACCGGCTGGCGCCGGAGCATCCGTTTCCCGCGGCCGTCGATGATTCGGTCGCCGTCTACAAGGAGTTGCTGAAAACCTACAAGCCCAGCCAGATAGTGATCTATGGCACCTCGGCCGGGGCCATTCTGACCGCAGAGGTGGCCGCTCGCCTGAAGCAACTGGGCCTGCCGCTGCCGGCTGCACTCGGCATCTTCAGCGGGATGGGCGACTTCGCACGCTACGGCGACTCGGAGGCGGTTTACGGCTTGCGGGGCTTCTCGGGGCATCTGGATCCGCCTGAGCCAGAACCTCATGACTCGGAGTACGCAGCCGCCACTGACCGACGGGATCCCTTGCTCTCGCCGATCTTCTCCGAC
>Ga0187883_10001275_pt1 | contig 15593 bp, 14 predicted proteins | sample June2016WEW_20_1_2_FD_132966 | JGI IMG/M metagenome (GOLD analysis project Ga0187883, IMG submission 132966) | Peatland microbial communities from SPRUCE experiment site at the Marcell Experimental Forest, Minnesota, USA - June2016WEW_20_10 | ecosystem: Environmental > Terrestrial > Soil >...
AGCCGCGCGCTCCGAGATGAATCGTGTGACTCCGACCGTCGAGGCGTGCGCGCGATGTGCGGAGCCGAAGCCGTCGTTCACATAGACCTGTTTGTGGCGCGCCAGTTCGTGCGAGAAGTCGCGATCGTTGGCTTCCTCTTCTTTGTGGAAGCGCAGATTTTCGAGCAGAATCGCGTCGCCCGGCTTGAGCGCCTCGATCATTTTGCCGGTGTGATCGCCAATGCAGTCAGGCGCAAGCGCGACCTTCTGCCCGAGCGCCTTGGATAGATACTCGGCCACGGGCTTGAGGCTGAGCTCGGCGCTGCGCTCTTTGGGACGCCCCAGATGCGAGCAGAGCACGGCCGACCCGCCATGCTCGAGGATGTAGCGAATAGTGTCGAGGCTCGCGTCGATTCGCGCCGGATCCTGGATCTTCCCCTCGTGGATCGGCACGTTGAAATCGCATCGCACGAGCACCTTCTTGTCCTTAAACTCAAGGCGCGTGATCGGTAACACAGGCATCGCAGCCACTCACTCCCGGTTCAGCTCGGTTGCCCGCGCGGCTAAAGCTGGGCCGCGACGAACGCAGCGACATCCGCGAGCCGGTTCGAGTAGCCCCATTCGTTGTCGTACCACGAAAATACTTTCACCAGCCTGTTTCCAATCACCTTGGTCAACGGCGCGTCGAAGATCGACGAATGCGGATCGCCGTTGAGATCGACCGAGACGATCGGCGCCTCGCTGTAGGCGAGAATCCCCTTGAGCGGCCCATCGGCCGCCGCTTTCATCGCGGCGTTGACGGATTTTACGTCAGCGTCCTTGTCAACCGTCACGGTCAGATCAACCAGCGAGACGTTCGCCGTCGGCACTCGAATCGCGAGTCCGTCGAGCTTGCCCTTGAGTGCGGGCAGCACCAGGCCGATCGCTTTCGCGGCGCCGGTCGAGGTCGGGATCATCGAGAGCGCCGCGGCACGCGCGCGCCGCAGATCCTTGTGCGGCCCGTCCTGCAGGTTCTGATCCGAGGTGTAACTATGCACGGTGGTCATCAGGCCGTGGACGATTCCGAAACTGTCATGCAGGACCTTGCCAACCGGCGCAAGGCAGTTGGTCGTGCATGAGGCATTGGATATCACGTCGTGCTTTTTCGCGTCGTAAGCATTCTGGTTGACGCCCAGGCATAGCGTGACGTCGGCGCCGTCGGCGGGCGCGCTGATTACGACTTTTTTGGCGCCTGCGGAAAGATGCATCGCGGCCTTGTCGCGCGCGGTGAACAGGCCGGTGGATTCGACGACCACCTGCACGCCGAGTTTGCTCCACGGCAATTTGCCGGGATCGCGTTCCGCCAGCACCTGGAGCGGCTTGCCATCGAGGAAAATAACCCCGCCTTCGGCCCTGACCTCATGGCGCAGCGTGCCGTGAATGGAATCGTATTTGAGCAGATGCGCGAGCGTGGCCGCGTCGGTGATGTCGTTGACGGCCACGATCTCGAGTTCCTTTTTGGCCAGGGCCGCGCGCAGGAACATTCTGCCGATCCGGCCGAATCCGTTTATCCCGACTTTTATCGCCACCGATCAATCCTCCCGAGAGTGCGTTGCGTACAATTCAAACCGTGAACCCGTGAAATACAACGACCCGAACCTTAAATAAGTCCGGGTCCGATGTGCAAGGGCGCCTTCAACTGTCAATTCTACGCCGAGAAGGGTCGCGAATGCAGTGGGCAGGGGGCAGGGGCAGGGGTGACCCCTGCACCCAGTATTAAGGCCGCGCTCCGTTGTCGCGCGCGGCCCCTGCCCACCTTAGTATTCCTTAGTATTGAGAAAAGATGCGGCCTGACGGCCGGTTAGAAGGGGTGAAGGGGAGAATTCACGGTGCCGGCGCGGGCGACGGCGTGCGGGTAATCGAGCGCAAATACACGAAGATCGCGCCCGCGAACAGCACCGTGTCCACCACGAGCTCTATCCACATTCTCGGTCGCGACGGCGCGCCCACCCCGAAGCATCCGCAGTCGAGCGTGAGACCTCGAAGCAGTGCGGACGCCAACGCCGTGAAAAACATCAGAGAAACGACGGCGACCGCGAGCGCTCCGACCCGCCTGGTCGGCGGCACAAGCAGCAGGACGCCGCACGCGAACTCGAATGGCGGCAAACCCATCACGAACAGGTTGATGAACACCGCAGGCAGGATCGCGAACGCGGCAGTGCTATCGGCGAACTGCAGCGGCTCGCGGACCTTGCCGAGGCCCGCATACATGAATACGGCAGCCACGGCTATGCTGACCGCAAGCACCGCATAGTTCCGGCGCGAATTATCGTTAGGCATTATCGTACGCTCCCTTTGGAGGCAGGCAGCCCCGCCGCCGACCACGCATCCCACCCTCCCGTGAAGACGCTGACGTTGCCGAAGCCGAGACTCAGCAACGCGTTCGCTACGAGCCGGCTGTCATGACACTCACCGCCGGAGCAGTACACGATGATCGGCTTGTCGATCGCGGCCTGCAGCACGCCGGCCAGGTCCCGATAGTCGTGCGCGAAGTCGTCTCGCGCGAGATTAAGCGCTCCCGGCACGTGCCCCTGTTCGAAGAACAGGGACGGCCGGGCATCGAGGATGAGCGCGCTTTTGCTCTCGACGGCTGAACGGAACTGGTCAAGCCCGACAGTTGCGGCCGGCGCGATCTTAAACGGCGGCGCCGCAACCAGCGTCGTCAGCTCGGCATCGAACCGCTGCTCCGGCGTTTGATAGACGACAGGAAGTGGATGGGCCGAAGACCGGTTAATCACGAGTCCAGCCGCCAGCGAGACGATCGCGAGGATCGCAACCAGGCCGAGATCGCGCACGATCTGCCATGCGAGACTCCTCGCATGAGGCAGGCCGGCCGGCTCAGGGGTGGCGATCGACACTGCTGAGGTCTGCCAGTTGCGTGGGTTCAAGTCGGAGTTGGGCACTGGTTCAATTTAGCAGGCTGTTGTGTCGGTCTGGAGCCGGCGGCGGATATTGGCTCTTTGCAAATCGCCGCGCGGAGATCCCAATGAGACAGTAAAAGACCGTCAACAGGATTAATGGAACGATCCCGAGAACGTAAGGCCATTGGCGCATCAGGGGTAGATAAGCGTTTGGGTAAAAGAGCTGGACTAAGATTGTGATTAGTCCAACCGCTGCAAGCGCAAAACAAACCCGGTGAAGCGGCAGGTTTTTCAGGGGATCGAACGTGACCACGTCCGCTCTTATAGCACGTATTCCGGCAAGTGGGCTCATCGGCGGGCCAAGGCCGATGCGGGCGCATGGACCGGCTTCCTGCCGTGATGGTTTTGGTCGCGCTGATAGCGTTATAATTGGTCGATTCCCAGCCGAATGATTCCGGCGAGTAAGCTCACCTGCTGGCGAGGGGCAACGCGGGCACAGCACGGGCTCGGAGCGTTGGCAACGACCAGAGGTGGCCATGCTGGTATTTCTAATCCATATTCGCGATCCGCAATTTTACGCCGTGCCGGCCGACGGACGCGCGAAAAACGGCAACCTGCGCATCATGGGGTTCCCGCCGATCGGGATCATGTCGCTCTACGCGGTGCTCAAGCGTGCCGGCCATGAATGCGTGATGTTCGATCAGGCCAACCTCGAGACTCCGAACCAGGTCATCATCGAGCAGATTCGCATCCGGCGGCCCCAACTGGTCGGGTTGAGTTTTCTGAGCACGACCAGCTATCCGTACGCCAAGATTCTCGCCCGCCAGATCCGCGCCGTCGATTCCAAGGTCAAAGTCGCCGTCGGCGGCGCCTTCGCGACGCTGAACGCGCAGCTGGTGAAAATGCAATGCAGCGAAGTGGATTTTGTCTGCCGCGGTGACGGCGAGCAGTTGATTCTCGACCTGCTCGAGCAGCTCGACAATCCCGCGGCCGTCGCCGGGCTGACCTGGACGCGAGACGGCCAGGTGGTAACCAATCCGGACCGCGCTATCGAGCGCAACCTCGACCAGTGGCCTTTTCCCGACCGCGAGAGCCTGGCGCTGGACTTCATCGAGTCGATGCCGCTGGATGTGCCCGCGGTTCTGTCGATGGACCGTTTCACCACGATGCAGGCGTCGCGCGGATGCCCGCAGCACTGCGTTTTCTGCGACATACCGAGCTTCAACCAGGGCAAATGGCGCTCGCGCAGCCACCAGCACGTGCTCGCGGAATTCAAACATCTCAAGGAGCAAGGCTACGGTGCGGTGTACTTTGTCGACGATCATTTCCTGCTGCAACCCAAGCGCATCGAAGCCATCTGCAACGGGCTGATCGACAGCGGCCCGACCATCCACTGGGGTTGCGAGGGCAGGGTCGATTCGGTCGCCGCGCATTTGTATCCGTTGATGGCCAAGGCCAATTGCCGCACGGTGATGTTCGGAATCGAGAGCGGCAGTCAGAAGGTCCTCGACCGGATCGAGAAGGATCAGACCCTCAAGGAAGTTGAAACCGCGGTCACCAATGCCAAGCGGGCGGGAATCGAAATCGTGCACGGCTTCTTCGTGGTGGGCAGCCCCGGCGAGACCGTGGCCGACCTGCGGGCGACTTTTGATTTTGCCGCAAGGCTTCCGCTCGACACGTTCAACTTCAACCGCCTATGCGTCTATCGCGGCACTCCGTTGTGGAATGAATACATCCGCCGCAACCTGGTCGACGAGGACCGGGACTGGTTCAAGTTTTTCAAGTGCTCCGAGATCGATTCTTCCTGCCTGCCGGGCGAGGTGATCAACCGCGAGCGCAGCGCCGGTTTCCGCAGAATATTCCGTTACAAGCTGCTTCATTATCCGCTGCAGACCATTCGGCTCCTGCGCCGTTTCACGCGCTTCATGCCGATACGCGACGTGGTTCACCTGATTCTCAAGCCCTTCCTCGGCCAGCGTAGCGGACCGACGGCGGCTGAGACCCTTTCGCGCACCGTCGAGCATGCGGAACTTAAGGACTCGGCGGCGGCCCTCACCCAAGTCAGCGACGCGATGTTCGAGCGGGCGCTGGCCGAGTTGCAGGCCGCACGAGCCTTGGTTCGGCCCGGGTCATGAAGTCCGGATAAATCGCGGGCGCGCCAGCGGACAGATGACCGTGCTGGTTTTGGGCGCGTCGATATCCTTATAATAAACGGATTATTCGGCCGAATGGCGGTTTTATGCTCCATCAGGTGAGTGGTGCAGGCGGATTGGGTGTGGTGGAACTGGTGCTGGGCACGGGCCCGGTGGTCGCAGTCGTGTTGTGGCTGCTGGTGGCCTTTTCGATCGGCAGCTGGGGTATCATCCTTTACAAACTGATTCAGATTTCGCGAGCGCGGCGCCAGTCCGAAGGCTTCATCGCGATCTTCTGGGAATCGAAGAACCTCGCCGCGATTCATACCGCCAGCGTCGGCCTCAAGCTCAGCCCGGTCGCGCAGGTTTTCCGCGCCGGCTACCAGGAGCTCCTGCAACTCACCCGCGCCAAGCGCCAGGCGGTCGGAGCGGAAGGCGGCTTCTCGACCGATCTCGGCGGAATCGCCAACGTGATGCGCGCGATGAAGCGCCAGGAAAACGTCGAGCTGACCAAGCTCGAATCCGGCATCACCTTCCTGGCCACCACTGGTTCGTCGTGCCCGTTCATCGGACTGTTCGGCACGGTGTGGGGGATAATGACGGCGTTCCTGGGCCTGTCGGCGTCTCATACGTCGAGTATCCAGGCGGTCGCGCCCGGAATCGCCGAGGCGCTGATCACGACCGCGGTCGGCCTGGTCGCCGCGATCCCGGCGCAGATGTTCTACAACTACTTCATCGCGCGGGTGCGCGTGCTGGCGACCGAGATGGATAATTTCACCGCCGAATTTTTAAACATCGCCGAGCGTCATTTCCTTTCGTAGGCGGCATCGCAATGGCATTCGACCCAGGACAGCGCGGCCAGATGGTTTCCCAGATCAACGTCACGCCGCTGGTGGACGTGATGCTGGTGCTGCTGGTCATCTTCATGATCACGGCGCCGATTATTCAGCAGGGCGTCGAGGTCACGCTGCCCAGCGTCAAGGCCGAGGCGCTGCCCGGCAAGGAAGAGCAGTTCGTCGTGTCGATCACGCGCGACAGCCAGATTTATCTCAACGACGCGAAGCTCTCGGCCGATGACTTGACCGGCAAACTCAAGGCGATTGCCAATGAGCGTCCCGACCGGCAGGTCTTCATCCGCGCCGACGACCGGGTGCCGTACGGCGAGGTGATCCGCACGATGGCGGCGATTAAGGCCGCGGGAATCGAAAACGTCGGGATGGTGACGGAGATGCCGGCGGCCAGCGGCACCGACGCGGGCGCGAAGTGAGCGCTGAGCGTGGCATCGCGCGACCATAACGGTGACGAGCAGCCGTCGCGAATCGGATATTTCGCGGCGATCTTCGTCTCCGCGCTCGGGCACGCAGCGCTGTTCGCGACCGTGTTGTTCATCGCGCCGCGCTTTTTGCATCCCGAAGAAACCGCGCCGCCCGCGTACACGGTGAAAATCGTCGATAACATTCCAGCCGGCGACCTCGGAACGCATCTGCCGCGCATCAATCGGCACCCGGCGGATGAAGCGAAGGAGGCGGCGCCCAAGCCCGAAGAATCGAAGGTCAAGACCGAGCCGCCCAAAACGGAACTCGCGCTTAACGACGATAAGAACGCGCTCAAGATAAATGCGAAGGCGAGCGACGCTCCAACCGCGACGCCCACGCCGGCGCCGACTGTTGAAGCGACGCCAGCGCCGTCGATCGAAGCGACGGTAGCGCCGACTATCGAGCCAACGCCACAGCCTACTCAGGAGCCGACGAAACACGCGACGCCAAAACCCACGCCCGACAAGGCGTCGCGCAATCCGCCCAAGTCTGAATCGACGGCAGCAAAGGCAAAGATCGCGGTGACGCCAAGCGTCGAGCAGCGGCTCGCGATGCTGAGACGCCGGTTGCTCGCGGAGCACGTCAAGGAGCTGGCGAAGAATCCGCCGCCTGAAGATGAAGATGACGACGATACCGACACGCCCGACACGACGACGAAGGGTCCGGCAGGGGGAGGACCCGTCGTGGCAAGTAACGCGAGTGAAGGAGCGGGCTACGGAGTCGGCGCCGGCAAGGGCAGCGTCGGGATTCTACAGGACCCGGAATTTATCCTGTACTATAAGACCGTGCAGGAACAGATTAAAAAGTCGTGGACGTTTACCGGCGGATCGAACGATCTGACCGCGACCGTCAATTTCGCGATCGGCCCCGACGGTGCGCTGACCGCCGTGAAAATTGGCACGAGCTCGAACGACTCGGCGTTCGATGATTCCGTGATTCGCGCGATTCGCCGGGCAGCGCCGTTTCCCGCGCCGCCGGAAAAGTTTCGCGACCAGTTTTCTTCCGGGATCAAAGCCTTGTTTCAGCTCGGCGAACTCAAGTCCTGAGGTTGTGATGTTGCAGGAGGTGCGGATGAACTTTTTCAGTGTTCGTTTTCTCAGTGTTAAAACATGAGGCGGGAGACTCAAGCTTGCGCGATCGCGTGCGCGATTGTTTTGGCGTCGATGACGGGCCGGGCCGTGGCGCAGCCCGCTGGTGGGGGGCCGATCACAATCACGATCGCGGGACCCGGCTCGCAGCTCTCGACGATCGCGGTGTCGGGGCTCAAAGATCTCGGCGGCGACGACGACCATCGCGTCGGCAGCGCGTTTGTCGGCACGCTTCGGCGCGACCTGGAGCTTTCGGGCTATTTCAGAATTATCGATCCGCACGCGTACATCGAGGATCCGCAATCGTCGGGCTTCGAGCTCGGCCAGTTCAATTTCGCCGATTGGCGATCGATCAACGCCGACTTTGTCGTCAAGGGTTCGGTCTCTGCCAGCGACGCGGGCGTGAAACTGACGGCTTTTCTCTACGACGTCGCGCAGCAGCGGCGGATGATGGGCAAGAATTACAGCGGCGACGCGGGTGACGTGGCGCGGATGGCGCGCCGATTCGCCGACGCGATCCTTGAAGCTGCGACCGGGCAGCGCGGTCCGTTCGATTCCAAGCTCGCATTCGTCTCGACGCGCGGCGGCCGCTTCAAGGAAGTCTATACGCAGTCGATAGACGGCCAGGACCTGTTCAAGCTGACCGGCAATCCGACGATCAACCTGTTCCCGAGTTTCGATCGCAGCACGCGCTACGTGCTGTATCTCTCGTACAAGAGCATGGCGCCGGCGCTTTATCTGGCCGATCTCAGGGAGCAACGCGAGGCGCGGCTCGACAGCCCGCACGGCCGCGTGATCGGCGGAACGATCTCGCCCGACGGCGAGCGCATCGTCGCCGCGATCGAGCGTGACGGCGTCACCAATCTGTATCTGATCACGCGCGAGGGCGCCGAAATTCGCCAGCTCACCGACACCAACGGAATCAACGTCAGTCCGGCGATTTCACCCGACGGCGCCACGCTCGCGTTCACATCCGATCGCTCGGGCACGCCGCAAATTTACGTGATGAGTCTGACGGGCGGTGCGCCGAAACGATTGACCTATAGCGGCGATTACAACACCACGCCCGCGTTTTCGCCCAAGGGCGACAAGCTCGCATATCAGAGCCGCAACAACGGACGTTTCGACATCTGGACGATTCCGGTCGGCGGCGGTGAACCCGTGCAAGTGACAGATGGCAACGGCTCCAACGAGTATCCGAGCTGGTCGCCCGACGGACGCTATCTCGCGTTCAGCTCGACGCGCAGCCACAATTCGCGAATCTATATAATGATGGTCGGCAACCGGAAGATCATTTCCGCTTTGACGGAGGGTAATGGTAATGATTCCTGTCCAGCGTGGTCGGGGTGGTTGGGTGAGTAGTCGTTCGACGATCGCCAGAGCTGTTGCGATTGTGGGTGTTGCGGTGATGCTGGCGCTGGCCGGATGCTCGTCGAAGAAGCCGGCCCCGATAGGCGGCGATACCAATCCCGGCGGAAGCCAACTTGGTGAAAATGGGGTTGACAAGAGCGGCGGCAACTCGCTCGAGGACTGGAAGAGCGGAAAATTCGGCGCGCAAGGTCCGCTCAGCGACATTCACTTCGCGTACAACGAGTACACGATTCAAGAGCAGGACGGCTCCGTGCTGAAATCCAATGCCACCTGGCTGCAAACGCATCCGCAGACGCGGGTCCAGGTCGAGGGTCATTGCGATGAGCGCGGCTCCGAGGAATACAATATCGCGCTGGGCGCCAAGCGCGCGCAGGCCGCCAAGGATTACCTGGTGACGCTCGGAATCGGCGGCAGCCGAATCTCGACAATCAGCTACGGCAAGGAGCTTCCGCTTTGCACCGAGCACGACGAAAGCTGCTGGTCGCAGAACCGGCGCGATCACTTTGCGGTAAGTGAAAACAAGGAATAAGAGCGTGCGAAAAACGAACTGGCCGATCGGCGCCATCGCCGTCTTTGCCGCGGCATTGGCGCTGGCGGGATGCGCCGAGCAAGGCGACCTGGCGCAGCTCAATCAAAACGAGTTCACGCTGCGCGGGATGATTGCGAGCGACCGCCAGCAAATCAACTCCCTGAAGCAGCAGATTCAACGTCAGAACGATCAGATCGAGGAACTCAAGCACGGCGCCACCGGCGCCGGCGGCGACGCGTCGTCGATGAACGATCGAGTCGCGAGCCTCGAGGCCGAAGTGAAAGCATTGCAGGCCGGGATGGCGGCGACGCCCGGCGCGATTCCTCCTCCCGGCGCGCCGGCAGACTCCGTCGGCGGGGCGCCCGCGCCGGGAATGCCATCGGCAGAGGCGCCGCCGGGGGGTCCGGCTCCGCCCGCCGCGCCCGCCGAGATCGCTCCAACCTGGCCGAGCGAACTCGATCAGGAAATTGCGGACGCCGCGACCTCGAACGAGCCGGGCGTGAAGATCTATCGCGAAGGCCTCGACGCGATGAAGGCCGCCAAGTATCCGCTCGCGGTCACCAAGTTCACCAAGCTGCAGCATGCGTACCCGAAATCCGCGCTGAGCGAGCCCGCCGAATACTTCGCCGCCAACGCGTTGTTTGAAACCGGCGGTTACGACCAGTCGATTTTGCAATTCAACGATCTCGTGATGCGGTTTCCCAAGGGCAAATATGCCGGCGCCGCCTTGCTGCGCGAGGCGCAGGCATTTGTGAAGCTCAACGATCGAATCGACGCGCGCCTGACACTGCAGAAACTGGTCGCCGATCACGCTGGAACTCCGGAGGCGGAGGCCGCGAACACGATGATGAAAGACCTCGCGAGCGATTGAGGCAGCGCCTTCGCGGACGATTGAATGGAAATAATCCGCGACTTGGAAGCGCTCGCGCGCCATCCCTACCCGGTCACCGCGATCGGTAATTTCGACGGCGTTCACCTCGGACATCGCGCGATCCTGAAGACCGCAATCGATCGCGCTCGCGCGGCCGGCGGCACCGCGTTCGCGCTCACGTTCGATCCGCTGCCGGCCAAACTGCTCGCTCCGGACCGCGCTCCGCAGTTGATTCTGGCCCCGGATGACAAACTCGAACTGCTGCAGCTGTCGGGCATCGACGGCGTGATCGTGCTGAACTTCACACTCGAGCTTAGCCTGCTCGCGCCGCGCGATTTCGTGCGCGACTACCTGCGCGGAAAGATTGGCGTGCGCGAAGTGGTCGTCGGGCACAGCGTAAGCTTCGGCCACAATCGTGCGGGGAACGCGGCCATGATGGTCGAACTCGGCCGCGAATTCGGTTTCGATGTGGACGTGGTCGGGCCGGTCAAAATCGGCGGCATCGAAGTCAGTTCAACCAAGGTGCGCGAGTTGATCGGAACCGGCGACCTGCGCGCCGCCGCCAGGCTGTTGGGCCGTTACCACTTTCTAAGCGGCCAGGTCGTGCGCGGACGCGAGCGCGGACGGACGATCGGATACCCGACTGCGAATCTCGCCAGCGAAACGGAATGCATTCCGCCCGACGGTGTTTACGCCGCGCGCGTCATCCTCAGCGATGGCGCCTACCCGTCGATCGCCAACATCGGAATGCGTCCGACATTTTCGGAGAGCGCGCGATCGATCGAGGCGCATATCTTTGATTTCACGCGCGACATCTACGGGACGCGAATCAAGCTCGAGCTGATCGAACGAATCCGCCCCGAGCGCAAGTTCGACAACGCCGATGCGCTCAAGGCGCAGATCGCTCTCGACCTGAGCAAGGCGCGCGAGATCCTCTCCGCGGCCTAGGCGCCAGGGATTTTTGCGTCTGCCGCGATTGCCGGCGTTTTGGTGAACTTGAGCATGAAGCGATCGGTCTGACCGCGATGCTTGAACACAATCCACGTGCGATCGTCTTCAGGGTGGCGCAGCGCGCTCGACGCTCCGGACAGCCTGAAGCCCGCCTTCTCCACGTCCTTGATTAGAAAATTCTCGTCGATTCGGTGGAGCGTGGTGGTCACCGTATCGTTGGTTCCCGGCTGGGCGCTGTGATCGACGATCCCGTAAATCCCGCCCGGCTTGAGCGCCTTGAACACCGCCGCGTTCACGTTCTCGCGATTGAGCTTGAAGCCGACCAGGTCGTGGTAATTGAGATGGATGATCACGGCGTCGAGCGACTCCGGCGGCACCGGCAGCAGGTCCGGCGCATCGAAGCGTTTGCTGACCTTGACGACGTTCTTGAGCGCCGGCTCTTTCAGCCGTTCGTTCCATGTATCTTCGCTTTTCTTGAACTGGTCGGGGAACGGACCGTTCTGCGAGTAAACCGTGCCGGTCGATCCGACGATTCGCGCATACAGCTCGGTCATGTACCCGCCGCCCGCGAATATATCGGCAATCTTCATCCCGGGCTTGATTCCGTAAAACGCCATGATCTGATCGGGCCTGCGTCCTGCGTCGAGCGTCTTGTCCGCGGCCGGCCGATCGGGCGAGTTGATCGCGTCGGTAATTTCCTTGGGAATCTGCGAGGCGGGAACTGGTGCGCTTTCAGCCACGCTGGCCGCAACCGGCGCAAGCGGATTCTGCGCGCGCGCCGGTTGCGGCGAGATCCACGCGACTCCGGCGAATGCGACTATCGTTGACAGGACCAACCGGCAGGTACCAATACGCATTCTCATAGTCACCTCGATTCTCCGCGTGACGTTTGATTCCTCTTCCACGACGGACAGCTAACACACCGGTCGCAAAACGGGCAATGCGGCTTCTCCCGCTCGTCCTGCGCACCCGCAAACCGCAAAGGCAGGAGGCCGGGGGAGTGGACGCGGGCATCGTGCGCGCGGCAAGATTAACGATACGGCTTTTCGTTGCTCGCCATGAACTCAGAGACGGAATCCAATTCCTGCGAGACCTCCAGCTTCAGATGAACCCAGAGACAGAATCGAATTCCTCAGACATCACCCCCGGCTTCGGCGGACTTCGCGTCGTCGCGTTCGAGAGCCGCATGGCGGCCGAGGTCGCGACGATGATCGAGCGGCGCGGCGGCGTCGCGATTATCGCGCCGGCGATGCGCGAGGTGCCGCTCGAGGACAATCACGCTGCGCTGGATTTCGCCGATCGCTTGCTGGCCGGCGAAAGCGAATTCGAGGTGGTTATTTTTATGACCGGCGTCGGCACGCGCGCGCTGTTCCAAGCGATGGAAACGCGGCATCAGCGGGCGTCGATAGTGGCGGCGCTGGCCGCAATCGCAACCGTGGCGCGCGGGCCAAAACCGATTCGCGCGATGCGCGATCTTGGGATCGAACCGTCGATCGTCGTGCCGGAGCCGAATACCTGGCGCGAAGTGCTGAGCGCGCTTGCTTCGCAGGTCGAGCTCAAGGGCAAGCGCGTCGCGATCCAGGAATACGGGGTCTCCAATCGCGAGCTGACCGCCGGGCTCGAGGCGCGCGGCGCCCGGGTCACGATTATTCCGGTCTATAGATGGACGCTGCCGGCCGATCGCGCGCCGCTGCGAGCGGCGTTGAACGCGATCGCGGCGGGCGCGGCAGACGTGGCTATTTTCACCAGCTCGAACCAGGTCACCAACGTCATTCAGCTCGCGGAGGCCGAGGGAATCGGCGACGGCGTCAAGCGCGGATTCGCGCGCATGGCGGTTGGCTCGATCGGGCCGGTATGCTCGGAGCAAATCCGCGCCTACGGGCTTCGCGTGGACTTCGAGCCGGAGCATTCGAAACTCGGCCATCTGGTTAAAGCGGCGGCGGCGCAAGCGGCTTCGATTCTCATCGCTAACCGCGCGGACACGCACCGGATTGAAGCGGGTGCGGCGCCACCTTCGCGTCGGCCGGCGATTTCCAACGCGCCGCGATCTCCGCTCGCCGGCCATCCGATGCTCAAGGCGTGCCGGCGCGAAGCTGCCCCCTACACTCCTATCTGGCTGATGCGCCAGGCGGGCCGCTACATGCCGGAGTATCGGCGCGTTCGCGAGCGTCACGGTTTTCTCGAGATGTGCCGGCGGCCCGAGTTGGCCGCCGAAGTCACCGTCACGGCGGTCGAGCGCCTCAAGGTGGATGCGGCAATCATTTTCGCCGATATCCTGCTGCCTTTGATCCCGATGGAAGTCGGGCTGCATTTCGAAAAAGGCGACGGGCCGGTGATCGATCGCCCGATTCGCACCGAGGCCGACCTCGAACGGATTCCCGCCGTCGATGTGGCGGCGCTCGGCTTCGTTGGCGACGCGATCAAGCTGGTGCATCGCGCGATCGGCGCGACGACTCCGCTGATAGGGTTTGCCGGGGCGCCGTTCACGCTCGCGTCGTACCTGATCGAAGGCGGCTCGTCGCGGCAATACCAGGCGACCAAAACTTTCATGTACATGCAGCCCGAAACCTGGCATCGCCTGATGGAGCGGCTGGCGCGCACGACGGCGGATTATCTGAAGATGCAAATCGCGGCGGGCGCCGACATCGTCCAGATTTTCGACAGCTGGGTCGGCAGCCTTGGCCCGGACGACTATCGGCGGTTCGTACTGCCGCATACCGCGTCGGTGATCGCGGCGATTCCCAAGCACGTGCCCGTAATCCATTTCGGGACCGTGACGGGAAATCTGCTCGGGCTGATGCGCGAGGCGGGCGGCGACGTTTTAGGGCTCGATTGGCGCGTCGATCTCGCCGACGCGTGGGCACGGCTCGATTACAGTGTGGCGGTACAGGGCAATCTCGATCCGATCGCGCTGTTTGCGGATGTTTCCGAAATCCGCACCCGCGCCCGCGCGATCCTCGATCAGGCCGGCGGACGCCCCGGACACATCTTCAATCTCGGCCACGGAATACTTCCGGATACGCCGGTCGATCACGTAATCGCGCTCGTCGATGCGGTTCACGAGATGAGCGCGCGCTGACGCTATGCCCGCGAAGGCAAAGTGCGACGCGGTGTTGATGATTGGATTCGGCGGACCGACGTGCGCCGGCCAGGTGCGGCCGTTTCTCGATGGCATGCTGCGCGGGCGGCCAATCCCGCGCGAGCGCTACGAGGAGGTGGTGCGTCATTACGATCTCCTCGGCGGGCGCTCGCCGTACAACGATCTCACGATGCGCCAGGCGGCGGCGCTGCGCGAAGAGCTTGCGAAAAAAGGCGCGCGCGTGCCGGTCGCGGTCGGGATGCGCAACTGGGAACCGTATGTTGCCGACTCGATTCGCGCGCTCGCTGACGGTGGAGCGCGGCGCGTGCTCGGCTTCATCATGGCCGCGCATCGCAGCGAAGTCAGCTTCGAGCGTTACCAGGCAACCGTCAACGACGCGCGCGCTGCGTTGGGCGAAGCGGCGCCCGAAGTCGTGTATCCCCAGCCGTGGCACGACCATCCGCTGTTCATCGCGGCGGTGGCGTCGCGCACGCGCCAGGCGTACGCGAGGCTGGACGAGCAAGCGCGATCGCGTGCGCGGCTGATCTTCACCGCGCACAGTATTCCGCTCGCGATGGCGCAGGCCGGGCCGTACGTCGAGCAGCTTACGCAGTCGGCGCGGATGGTCGCCGCGGAGCTTGGAATCGGCACCTGGCAATTCGCGTATCAAAGCCGCAGCGGGAGTCCGCGCGAGGCGTGGCTCGAACCCGACATCAAGGATACGCTTCGGAGCCTGGACGCGAAGGCGGCGGTGGTCGTGCCGATCGGTTTTTTGTGCGATCACGTCGAAGTGCTGTACGACCTCGATATCGAGGCGGCGCAAATCGCACGCGCGGCGGGAATCAGGATGGAGCGCGCGCCGACCGTCGGGGACCATCCGTTGTTTATCGAGATGATGGCGTCGATAATCGCGCCGTACGCGCGCGGCTGACGGATCGATCGAGGGAGAAGCTCAAACGAACTCCGGCACACAAATCAAAAAGGGAATTCTGTTTTTTAAGTGAACCGCCGTTTGATAAAATGCGGGCGAAGCCCCGATGGATGTGGGTTTGGATGCGAGTGGGGTGGCTGAAGCCTTGCCGAAGGAGACCGTCGGGTCTGCAGCGGAGCGGTTGATCGGCGACTCGAAAAGGTCCATATCCGGAGATTCGGCTAACTTTAATTTTTGGCCCGCTTGGCGGCCGTCTCATGGGGGGAACTGATGAAGGCATCTTGGGGAAAAGCACGGATAGGCGCGATCGCGATCTTTTGTGCGGTCGCGTTGGCGATGGTCGGGCTTCATCGTTTTTCAGGCCGCGCCTATAGCCAGTCGCTCCCGCCCATCCCGCCGCTCTTCGTTGCGGACGCTTGCACCGACGCCGTGACTGCTTATCCCGC
>Ga0187883_10001277_pt1 | contig 15584 bp, 20 predicted proteins | sample June2016WEW_20_1_2_FD_132966 | JGI IMG/M metagenome (GOLD analysis project Ga0187883, IMG submission 132966) | Peatland microbial communities from SPRUCE experiment site at the Marcell Experimental Forest, Minnesota, USA - June2016WEW_20_10 | ecosystem: Environmental > Terrestrial > Soil >...
GCAGCGTGCCTTCCAGCTGGCCCTGGTTCTTGGGGTCGGCGGCCGAGAGGTCAGCGATGTCGACGCCGTGGCGGGTCAGCCAGGCCTTGAGCTCGCCAATCGCGGGCCGGACCGACCCGGCGCGCAGCAGCCAGCGCACCAGCCAGCCGACCATCAGCCCGCCGAACAGCACGATCACGACGGCGAACGGGGTCAGTGTGTTGACGGCCAGCCCGGTGAGCAGCAGGGCGGCGGCGGAGACTATGCACCATCGCGACCAGCGCGAACGCCGCCTCATGTCGCTTCCGACCAGGAACGCCACGTAGGCGCCGTCGACCACGAACAGGGTGGGGTTCTTGCCGTGGGTCACCGCGCGCGCTACGGCGCCGTTCTCTGCCTCCCAGATGATCCAGGTCACGATCGCGGTCGCGGCGGCGGCGGCCGCGGCGGCCGCGGCGTTGCGGGCGTCCCGCCACTGGCTGCGCACCAGGACGAACAGGATCGCGACAGCAAACAGGAAGCAGCCGACCCCGGCGATCACCGAGGCGATGGACGACAGCCAGCGCGGGATGTGCTCGAGCCAGTGCGAGACATCGTCGGCCACCTCGGTGCTGCCCAGCGGCAGCGCCCGGATCGACCCGATCACGATCGCCTCGACGGCCAGCGACAGGACCGCGAACAGCAGGTCCAGGGGACGGCGCACGCGTACCTGAGCCGCTGGCTCCGCTGGCGGGGAGGTCACATCGGCGGTCTGCTCCGCCTTGACGGCATCAGGACCCGGCAGTTCCGCCCCTCCCTCCGGCCATTCTCTATTCCGGTGAGTTACCCGTTATAACACTCGGCATTCCCGGTATCGGGCGGGGCAAAGATCTCTCTCTCGTAACGTAACGTACAGGGCGATCAAGTCTCTTCCTGGCCAGGCCCAATGTCGCGCTAGGGATCGCCGGGCACAACCACGCCGGTCTCGTAGGCCAGGATGACGGCCTGGACCCGGTCCCGCAGCCCGAGCTTGGCCAGCAGGTTGCCGACATGCGTCTTGACGGTCGCCTCGCTCACGAACAGGGCCGCGGCGATCTCCGCGTTGCTGCGGCCGCGGGCCAGCAAGGGCAGGACATCCCTTTCCCGGACGGTCAGCGACGCGAGCTGGGACGGCGACGGGGCGGCCTCGGCGGGCCGGCGCGCGAACGCCTCGATCAGGCGGCGGGTCACGGAGGGGGCCAGCAGGGCGTCGCCGGCCGCGGCCGCGCGGACGGCCGCGATCAGGTCGTGCCGGGGCGAGTCCTTGAGCAGGAAACCGCTTGCGCCGGACCGCAGCGCCTCGTACACGTAGTCGTCGAGGTCGAAGGTGGTGAGGATGACCACCTTGGGCGCCGGCGAGCACCTGGTGAGATGGCGCGCCGCCGCCAGGCCATCCATTCCCGGCATCCGGATATCCATCAGCACCACATCCGGCCGGTGGGCCGTCACCGCGGCGATCGCGGACTCCCCGTTGGCGGCCTCCCCCACCACGGTGATGCCGTCGGCGGCCTCGAGGATGACGCAGAACCCGTACCTGACCAGCTCCTGGTCGTCGACCACGAGCACCCGGATCGGGGACGGCGCGCTGCCCGCGGGCCCCTGCCCGGTACCTGCCGCGGGCCCGTTCATAGCGCTGGCAGCCGGGCGGTGACGGCGAAGCCCCCGGCGGTCGTCGGGCCCACGGTGAGGTTCCCGCCGCAGGAGGCGACCCGCTCGGCGATGCCGGCCAGGCCGAGTCCGGCTCCCTCGAGCGGTACCTCGGGCGCGTCCCGGCCGTTCCCATCCGCGCCTGGATCCCCGGAATCGGTGACGCACACGGTGATGTAGCCCGGCTCGTAGGTGACGGTGACGGCCGCCCGGTCGGCGTGCGCGTGCCGGATGGTGTTGGTCAGCGCCTCCTGAACGATCCGGTATGCGGTGAGGTCCACGCCAGGAGCCAGCTGGCCGGGGGTACCGACGACCTCGAAATCGACGGGCAGTCCCGCCCCGCGGACCTGTTCGAGTACGCCGCCGATCTCGTGCAGTGACGCCGACGGCGCGGTCTGGCGGCGCTCGGACGGGCCGCGCAGTACGCCCAGCAGCCGGCGCAGCTCGGTCAGGGCCAGCCGGGCGGTGTCGCCGATGATGTTCACCGATCGCTCCGCCTGGGCCGGCTGGCCGGGCAGCAGCGAAGCGGCCGCTTCGGCCTGCACCGCAATAAGGCTGACGTGGTGCGCGACGACATCGTGCAGCTCGCGGGCGATCTTTGCCCGCTCGGCGGCCGCGGCGCGGGAGGACTGGCGGTCCAGTTCCGCCTCGGCGCGCTCGGCGCGGCTCTCGGCCGCAGCCAGGTTCGTCCGCTTCGCGCGGCTGAGGACGCCGGCCGCACCCGCGGTGAGGAAGATAAAGGCCTGCGTTATGCCTTCGTACGGAGCACTGTGGCCGGGGGCCGACAGCGCGACGGCGACGCCGATGACGGTGAAGGCTATCGTGAGCGAGCGCCAGAGCCGGCTGCTGCGGTCGATGACCGTGTAGAACGCGATCGCTGGGCCCAGCGGGAACGGCGCGGATCCGAGGCCGAGCTGATCGTAGGCGACCCGGGCGCCGCCGATGATGATCACCGCGAGGACCGGGTGGACCCGGCGCCAGGCAAGCGGGACAGCCTGCATGACGACCAGGATCTCGGCCAGCCACAGCGGATGCAGCTGCGACCGGAACGGCAGCAGCGACAGCGCGTTGACGACGGCCAGTACCCCCGCCAGGGCCAGGTCCTGGACCCGTTCCTGGCGCCGCGACGGCAGCTCCGCCACCCGCGCGGCCAGCACCTGAGGGAACCGGGTGACCCGCGTGGCCAGGCTGTGCACGACCTGATCGTACGGCGCGAACCCCGGCCAGGGATCAGCCCCGCGGTTGAACGCGGGAATCGCCCGCACGGCCGATGTGCGGGCCCGCCCGGGTAGGCCACGATGTCCGCATGAGCACAATTGCCGAAAGACCCGGCGGCCGGGCACCCGCCGGCCATGGCCAGGCGTGAGCACGGGGACGTCGAGCGGCGGTCGGCCCGCTGGTGGGTGGCAGCCGTGGCCGCAGGTTCGTTCGGGATAGAGATGGCGGTGAGCGCCCGCTACGGCTACGACCGCGACGAGCTGTATTTTCTGGCCGCCGGCCACCACCCCGCCTTCGGCTACGTCGACCAGCCGCCGCTCACGCCGCTGCTGGCGCGGGTCACCGCGGCCGCCACCGGCAGCACGCTGGCCGGTTTCCGGATCCTGCCCGCGCTCATCCTGGCCGCGCTGGTGGTGCTGACGGCGGCGATGAGCCGCCGGCTCGGCGCGAACCGGACAGGCCAGGTCCTCGCCGCCCTCGCCACCGCGACGTGCGGTGAGTACCTGGGTGCGCTGCACGAGCTGACCACCACCACGCCGGACTTCCTGTTCTGGACGGTCACGCTGTACCTGGTCGTGCGCCTGCTCGCCGGCCGGGACCCGCGCTGGTGGCTCGCGGCCGGGGCCTGCGCCGGGATCGGATTCGAGGCCAAGTGGAACATCGGCTTCCTGGTCCTGGCCCTGACGGCCGGTTTCGGCATCACCAGCTTCCTTGATCCAGGCGTACGCCCGCTGCTGCGCAGCCGGTACCTGGTGCTCGGGCTCCTGCTGGCCGCGGCGATCGCGGCGCCCAGCGTCGTCTGGCAGGCCACCCACGGCTGGCCGCAGCTCGACGTGTTCCATGCGCTGCAGGGGCAGGCCGGGCACAACCGGGCCACGTACTGGGTGGCCCAGATCCTGTACACCGGGCCGGCCCTCACGCCCGTCTGGATCGCGGGTGTGGTCTGGTCGCTGCGGAACCGGGACGCCCGGGCGTTCCGGCCGATCGCGCTGGCTAGCGTCATCGTGATCGTGCTGCAGTTCGTGCTGGGCGGGAAGCCGTACTACTCGGGGGCGGTATACACGTTCCTGTTCGCGGCCGGGTCGGTGCCCATCGGCCGGTGGGTCGCGGCGCGAACGTCGCGCGCCGGGCGGGCCTGGCCCGTCGCCGTCATCCTGCTCGCCGCCGCGATCGCGCTGCCGATCTCGCTGCCGGTCCTTCCGGCCCGGGCGCTGCACACGGTGCCGCTGCAGAAGATCAACTACGACCTGGCCGAGACGATCAGCTGGCCGCAGCAGGTGGCGCTGGTGGGCCGCCTGTACGACTCGCTGCCGGCCCCGGAGCGCGCACGGACCACGGTCCTCACCGGCAACTACGGGGAGGCGGGCGCCGTCGAGCGTTACGGGCCGCAGTTCGGCGTGCCCACCGCCTACAGCGGGGCGAACAACTTCTGGCTCTGGGGACCGCCGCCCGCCGCGGACACGGGCGCCATCGCGGTCAACGTGGACCCGGGACTGCTGCGCCGCGAGTTCACCCACGTCCGGCAGGTCGCGACGTTCTGGAACGGGCTCGGGGTCAGTGACGACGAGCAGGGCGTGCCGGTCTACCTGGCCACCGGGCTGAAGTCGTCCTGGGCGCGCGCCTGGCCCGCGTTCCGCGACTACGGCTGAGAGCCCGCGCTGCCTTTGGCCGAGGGCGTGGCCGACTGGCCTAGCCTGCCGGGAGACTGGTGATCACGCGCAGGGTTGGCGTGGCGCGACCGGCGCCGCCTCCGCCAGGGTGGCGAGCGTGAGGGCTCAGCGGCGCCAGAGGCGGCCAACGCGGCGCCACGGCCGGCGCCACGCTGGAGCCGTATCCGGGGCCTCCTGATCCGTGGCCACCGGGCCGCTCCCCCCGGCCAGGTCCGCGGACCGCGCCTGTTCCCACCGGCTGACTATGGTTTCCTCGTCCACCAGGGGCACGAAGATGGGCGGCCCAATTGAGTTGCGCCGCCAGTCCATAATCCGCCGGTTGAGCTGCTCGACCGTGTCCCGCACCGCCTGCTCGGAGGGCAGCCCCGGCAGGGCTGCGGTCAGCCGTTCGGTTTCCTTGCGCAGCTTGAGCGGAGTCGGCAGGAGCTCCTCGGTCGAAACGCCCTCCCGCCGCAGGTAGTCCCGCAGCCAGGCCTGGGTGTAGTCCGTTTGCTCCGTGGCCGGGATCGGCTTGCCCGTGCCGGGCAGGTTGTCGAACACGCCTCGCTTCTCGGCTTCGATGATCTGCTGGTCGATCCACGAGGCAAAGCTCTTCTCCGGCGGCCTACGCTCTGTCATCCCCTTGCATCCTCATCGGCACCCGCGGTCACTCGCGCCCCTTCCCGGTCCTCATCTGCCCAACACTCCGGCGGCGGAGAGAATGCCGGGATGGGTGCCACTACACCGGGGCGTGACCGGCGGACAGCGGGCCGGCCTGAGCGCTATTGCGGGCGTCGAGCCCCTGGGCGCCATTCATTACCGCTCACCGGACGACCAGCGTGCCGCTCCGCATTAAAGGTCTGCTAATTGGCACGGGCCTGCACGGTGCAATTAACGCTCGGATTGACGCCCACGTAGTTGAGCGGCCCGGCGGCCACAGTCGCCGCGATGGTGCCGGCCTTGGTGCAGGTGCCGATGGACCCGTTGTAATAACCTCGCTGCCCGGCCGCGATACCGCCGATGACCAGCCAGATGATAAGAAGTACCGACCCGATGTGCATGGGGACCTCGCTCAGAAGATCTGTTACACATAAAGAGACGGCCAGTTATACTGGCCTGCTTTTGGTGTTATCCTGGCGCCAGAAAACAGCGTACCCGGACGCGGCGATGCTTTAGCACGGACGCGTTACCTCGGCACCTTTTTCCAGGAATCTGGAATATGGCCGGCGGCGTCGGCCTAGTAAGGCAGCCGCACCTGGTGATGTGAGCCGGTCGGCTCCCAGATCCCCCGGGAGCCGACCGGCTCAGCCGCTCACCTGGATTGAGCTCCTGCCTCACGTCTCACGTCTCACGTCTCACGTCTCACGTCTCACGTCGTGGCTACGTCGTATTCGGAGGACAAGTTGCGGATGACGACCAGTGAGACGATCTTGCCGTCCCGGACGGAGAAGTAGTTGCTCATGATGAGCTCGTCGGGCAGGTTCGTCTTGTCGTACGTGCCGTCGTACCGGCCGCGGACGATCGTGTCACCATAGTGGTCGAGCACCTCAACGGGCTCGATGGTGACGCTGTCGCCGACCAGTTCCTTGTTCACCCAGAGCCGGATCGCGTCGATGCCGCGGATCTCGCGGCGGGCATCGTTGACGTAGGCGTCATCAGCGAAGGTGGCGACGATCGCGTCGGCGTCGAAGTCGTTGACGGCGCGGACGTGCTCGGCAACAACGCCGGTGAGCTGGGTTGCGGTGGTCATCACGGTTGTCCTTCCTGTTAGTTTCCGGCGCGAGCGTCCGGACTGGATGGTTCTACCGTCGCCGCTGCCGGCGCAGGAGGGTCAAGCAGGTCATCGCGGGTTGACTCTCCTGCTGGGGGAGACTTGAATCTGGGACCGTGCAGACGATCATGTCCATCGGAGACTTCGCCCGCGCCACGCACCTGAGCGTGAAAGCGCTGCGCCACTACCACGAAGAGGGCCTGCTTGAGCCCGCGGAAGTCGATCCCGTCTCGGGCTACCGCCGCTACGACCTCGCGCAGATTCCCACGGCCCAGGTCATCCGCAGACTCCGTGATCTGGACATGCCGCTCGAAGACATCCGGGGCGTCCTGCACACCACGGACCTCGCCGCACGCAGCGAGCTGATCGCGCGCCACCTGCGCCGGCTTGAGCAGGAGCTCAGCCGCACCCAGGGCGCCGTCGCATCGCTTCGCGAACTGCTCGAACACCCCGCATCGGACGTCCCGATCGAGCACCGGAACATCCCGCACATGCAGGTCGCGGCGATCAGCCAACAGGTCACGATCGCCGACGTCGGCCCTTGGTACAACGGCGCGCTTGGCGAGCTGTACGCAACGCTGCCCGCCCAAGACACCGCGCTCGCCGGCGACGCGGGAGCAATCTACGCGGATGCACTGTTCAGCCATGAGCGCGGACAGGCGACGGTCTACCTGCCCACGAACTCGCCCTTCCACGCCACGGGCCGGGTCGAACCGCTAGAGCTCCAGCCAGCCGACCTCGCGGTTATCGCGCACGACGGCCCGCACGAGAACGGCATCGACCGCGCCTACGGGGCCCTGGCCGACCACGTCACCCGCCACGCTCTGGCCGTCGACGGGCCAATCCGGGAGTTCTACCCGGTCAACAGGCACCACACCGGCGACTCCTCCCGCTGGCGGACCGAGATCGGATGGCCCATCTTCGAGACGGCTGCCCGCTAGGCCACGACCCCAGGAAACCCAGATGGACACCCGCCAGAACTTTTTTTCGCGACTGCTACCCAGTCCCTTATCCAGATGGCGCCGCCAGGCGGGCGCGCATGCGGCGGAACCGGCCCGCCAGCCGGTGCTGACCCGCCGCGTCCAGCCGCACGATGTGGTCGTCGAGGTAGTGCCGGTACAGCGGCAGCAGGTCCTGGTTCAGCAGCACGGCCGCCGCGCTGGCGGCCGGCGGTTCATGACGCCAGGCCAGGGCCGCACGGATCAGCCCGGTACCGGGGACCCCGGGGCTGGCCAGGTACCGTTCGGCGGCCGCGGCGTTGGTCCCCACCCGGCCGGTCTGGGCGGTGAACAGGAAACGGACCGGGAACAGCACGACCTTGGTGATCCGCCGGGGCCCGCGGGTGGCCAGCCGCGCCGGGTCACGGATGTCGGCCAGCGCGCCATCGTTCCCGGGACGCACCCGGACCCAGGCCACGGCACGCCCCGGCAGCGCGGGGGCCCCGCCCAGGTAGCGGAGCGCGAACTCGGCGCCGCCCACGAGCAGTTCGGTCTGCCCGGGGCGGGCCAGCCCCTCCCGGGCGTCCCGCCCGGTGAGCAGGCGCCCGTGCTCGAGCAGATCCAGCCGGTCCAGCGGGGGGAACCGGCCGCCACGGGCCTGCCCCCGAAGGGCCGATGGCGTGGCCCAGAACACCGACAGCCGCTCGTGCAGCGCCGATCCCCCGGCCCGTACGCCCCGGGCCACCGTACGGACCGTGAGCCGGTCCGAGATCCGTGCTGGATCTTCCATAATGAGCCCGAGATCGACGTCACTGACCAGCGGGCTGAAACCGCCGTGGGCCAGGCTGCCCAGCGCGTAGGCGGCGGCGAGACGGGTGCCGAGCGCGGCCCGGTAGGCGGCCACCGCGTCCGCCAGCACCGCCTCACCGGAGCCCGGGCCGGCGGTCCCTTGTGCCGCGTCCACTGATCACGAAGCCATCGGAGGGCTACCAGACGCGGGCCCGGTTGGGCATGTTACGGGCGTTACCAAGAACGGACGGGGACCAAAGATGGCCGTGGCGCGACACATGCGTACCTCGCGAAGACGAAGACGGTTCTTTCGGCAGCGTTGCCGTCTGCGGCCGAGGACGCGGCCATCACCAGCGTGACACACAACCCGGTCAGGGGCATCGGGATCGGCGGCACCCGGCCTGAGCGCCGAAGGGGATGTCAAGGGGTGAGTTCGGCCAACTGCCGGCCGAGATCCCATCCCACTACCGACTGCTGCTGCCCACTTTCGACTGCTGCTGCGGACCCATCGCGGGCAGAGGTATCCGTATCGGAGAGGCTATGGCCCTGCGCAACACCGACCTACCACCAGCCCAGCTAGATCCCGATGACGGCAGGCTGGTCCGCGAGCAGGCTGGGGAGCCCACAGATTCCCCCGGCCACCCAGCGCAAAGTTGCTGAACGTCCATCGACTGTCACGTTAGGTGACGTTTGCCTCTAACTTCTTAGGAATTCTCCTCTAGGTACCAGTATGCACGGTTCGTAGGCTTCTCATAACAGAAAGTGAAATGAGGCCTTTCTGTACTGGGGAAAGGCAAGACAATGAAACTCAATAAGAAGCTCATCGCAGTCCCGGCCATCGCATTGGCGGCAAGCCTCAGTCTCGCCGCGTGCGGCAGCCAGGCCGCATCGCACGCTGCACCGGCCATCACCCAGACGGTGACCGCACCGGCCACTACGCCGAAGCCAGCACACACGGGTGGCGCAGCGCCAACTACGCCAGCACCCAGGGTGATCGTCGTGCCCACGCCTGTCTATGCGGCACCCGCACCAGTACCCGCGCTAACTGCCTGCGGCACGGGCTCACAAGGCGAAGAGGTCTACGCGAACCAGGACACAAGCTGCCCGTTCGCGCTGACCGTCGAGCAGGACTACGCAAATGGAGGGTACTGGTATCAGATCGGGACCTCTCAGTTCTACTCCTACAGTCCGGTGACTGGTCAGTCCTACCTCATGACATCCAGCTCGACCGGCAATCCTGTGGTGGTCACGGGTGGGAATAATGCGCTCGTCCAATTCAACTACTGACGCCAGGACAACGCAGGGGGAGCAAGATCATGAACGACTACATCCCGCAGACGGAAATACTGCCGCCAGCCAGAGATAACTGCCGCCAGCCAGAGATATCAGCATCAGCACGAGAGTCGTCAAGGTCATCGCTTTGAGTCTGGTGTTGCTGCTGGCCATCGCCGGTACGACCCTTGGCACGATTGCGCTAGTGCAGCTCACCCATACGCGGAATCAATTGACACAGACACAGCAGTCGCTCAGCCGGACACAGGGTCAGCTCAGCACCGCCCAGTCGCAGCTTAATTGCATGTCCCCGACCATCGATTACCTCAGCCAGTTCAATGGGTGGTTTCAGCAGAACAGCACCGACGCCAACGGCAATGTGACCGGCACCTGGTATCTGCCCGCATCAAACAGCGGTCAGCCCACAGCCAGCGACGATATGTCGTCGTGTGACGGCTGAGACCCACACCTGCAAGGAGAAAATCATGTACCCCAACCCGCCGATAGACAGCACCCCGCAAGCGCAAGCTTCACTGAAGATCACGCTGTCTCGTAAGATGGTGGTCAGGGTCCTGGCAGTCTTCATTGTCGCGGGCCTATCAATGACCGACCTCTGGGTCGTCGCGTTGCTCGCAGGCTCAGGCGCTGCCTACGCAACGACATACATCGTCCTCAACCTCCTGAGTTTCATTCTTGCTCTCGCGCTCGGCGCGGTCCTGTGGGTCCTAGCCGACCGCTGACCGTGGCGCCCTTCGGGGCACTGCGAAGAGCCCACCGGGAACGCGATGAGTTCAGGCATGCCGGACGCATCGATGGTGGGCGCGCTGCAAGGCCTCCCGATGCGCCCGTCCAGTGGAGTTGGCTCCAGCTCGCACCGGCCATCCCGCCGCCGTGATACCTCGCCAGCAGACGCTGCTGGCCGTCACGAATGGACGGAGTACACCCCGTCGCAGGAAATCTACGAGGCGTGGCAGGCGCTGCCCCTGATCGTCCTCGCAGGACTCCGCTGACTTCCGTCACAACCCGCGTTACCGGTAGGGCCGGGCATCAAAGGACCCGCGTCCCCAGGATGGCCGCTACCGGCCCGTGAGCATGGCCTGATGTCCCTGGGCCCCGTCCTAGGCCCTCGGTGTCTCCCGTGCGGGACATACTGGACGCTATGAACGAGGCAGAGAAGATCGGGCGGGCATTCGTCACGTTGGTGCTGACCTCGCGGGCGTTGGGTCACGCGGACATCCGCGACACCGCGCGGGAATACCTGCTGCCGGACGCCAGCGCCGACTGTAGCCCGGAGCAGTTGTTCGTGCTGGCCGCCGTCGCCGGTCCTGCTGGTGGCGGCATGCGCCCGGACGATCTGCTGCCGGACGACGACGACGTGCGGACCAAGGAACTGGCTTACGTCCCGCTGCCGCCCCTCCCCTCTGCTCCGTCTCACAAACGATAGTCTGCTGACCCGCTGAGACGAGCCGCTGACCAGCCGGTTCTACTGGCCTGCGGAGTATCACAACTCGTCTCAGTATCAAATTGACGAAACTGACCTTAGATGAGACACCTGGGGTCAGGAGGCAGTCATGAGCAAGGTGGGATACGGCAGGGTCAGCACCACCGACCAGCACTCGCGCGGGCAGCTTGATGCGCTGGTGGAGGCCGGCGTCGACAAGGACATGATCTTCATTGACGAGGGCGTCACCGGCACCAAGGCCTCGCGGCCCGAGCTGGACAAGTGCCTGGCGATGCTGCGGCGCGGCGACGTCCTAGTCATCACCCGGCTGGACCGCCTCGGCCGCTCGGTCTCCAGCCTGGTGGCGCTTGTCAAGGATCTCGGTGACAAGGGCGTCGACCTGATCGTGCTGACCCAGGGCATCGACACCTCCACCCCCGGCGGCAAGCTGGTCTTCCACATCATGTCCGGCATCGCTGAGTTTGAGCACGACCTGATCGTGGAGCGCACGAAGGAGGGCCTGAAGGCGGCCAAGGCACGTGGCAAGGTGGGCGGCCGGAAGCCCAGCTACTCCCCCAACCAGGCGCAGACCGCGCAGGCCCTGCACGCCAAGGGCGAGCTGACGGCCGAGGAGATCGGTGACGTGCTGCACGTCTCGCGCGCCACGGTGTACAGGATGCTGCGGGAGCAGGCCGCGTCATGACCACCTTCACCTGGGACGACGCCAGCACATGGCATGCCGACCCCGAGCAGGCCGAGGATGAGCTGGCCGAGGATGAGCTGAGCTGGTGCTCGACGTGCAGGGAGTGGAGCCTGATGACCCCGCTCACCGATGACGTCAGCGAGGAGCCCATCGACCCGGACTTCCCCCAGATGCTCTGTGAAGGCTGCGGGTACGCCACCCCCGCCGGCTATCAGCCCGAGCCCGAGGTGCCGCACTACGTTGTTGGCCAGGAGAGTCCCTACTACCGCGTGGTCCGCACGTAGGGCAGGCCCCACCACACCCCCAGCACGAGCCCGGTACGCAACCAATGGTGCCGGGCTCTCGCCATTCCCACGGCCATTCCAACGAGGCATTCGGGGAATGGTCACGCCTCGTTCAGCGGCCATTGAATGGGGTGGTCGCGCCTCGTTCAACGGCGGCCTAAAGTCGAGGGTGGCAATGGCAGCGTCACCCGGGGGGGCACGGGAATGGCGGCGATGCTGACACAGAAAGCGCCCCCCCGGACCATCAACTCGCAGCGCTGGCTGGCTTTCAGCCAGGGCATTCAAATTTCGCAGCACGATGCCTATCGAGACAGTACACAGTGCCCTTTAAAATTTGGCGCCACACGGGGACCGGACAGTACGCGACCTGTCCGACGGCTACCGGCTCGTGCAGGCGTGGGGGAACGGCACCGGCTTCGATGCGGTGGCGCCGACGTCGCCGGACTGGTTCAACTCCGATGAGCAGCCGGGGCTGTTCCCGCTCTTCGCGGTGGAGCACCCGGCGGGCAGATGGCATGTCATCATCGCCTGCCCGGCGGGGGACGGCTTCACCACCCGGCCGACAACACTGGCGCACGGGTGGGGGCTCGCGTGCGGCCATCTGGTCGCTCAGGGCGTTTACCCCTGACTTCCTAGTCATTTCTCCTCTAGGTACCCGGATGCGCGCTCCGTAGGCTTCTATTAACAAAGAGTGACATGAGCTGTTTCTGCACTGTAGGGGGCAAGACAATGAAACTCAGCAAGAAGCTCATCGCAGTCCCGGCTATTGCACTCGGCGCTGGAATGGGTCTCGCAGCATGCGGGACAACCAGCACTCACGCACCGGCTGTGACTCACACGGTCATTGCATCACCCGCACCGACCACACCGAAGCCCACCACACCTGCGGCTACTACGCCAGCACCGGCCCCGGCTAAGACTGTTTACGTCCAGCCTGCCGCGCCTGCACCGGCTGCGGCACCGGCGGCGCCTGTGTATCAGTCCAGCGGCAACAACTGCGGTGGCGGCGTGAACGCTGGCCCCAACACGAGTTGCCCGTTCGCGGAGAACGTCGCAGCCGATTACAACGGCCCAGGCTCGGACGTGGAGAATGTCTACAGCCCGGTGACCGGAGAGTCCTACACGATGTATTACACCCAGGAAGGGAGTGTCGTCTACGCTACCGGCGGCAACGACGCATCCGTCCAGTTCGATTACTAAGAAGGGGGAACGAAAATGTCAGACATCATAGACACCACGCCCGCACCCGTAAACGTCATCCACATTCGGAGCGGGGCACTGAAGTGGACTAAGAGGGTTCTGGTCAGCCTGCTTATCACCACTAGTGCGTCACTCACAATCGTCATGATGTGCCTCATAGGCCATGATGACAGCAACGGCGCTGTCCCTGGTGCCGTGTTCTTCGAGCTGATCGGCTGGGCTATTCTGTCGCTCGCGTTGGCCATAGCTCTGCATCTCTGGGTGCCTGACCGCTGACCGCTGACTATCACGCTCCAAGGAGCGTGGTGGTTAACGGCTCAGACTGAGCGCATTTTCGGGGGGAGAGACATCATGAATAAGAAGTTCATAGCAATTCCGGCCATCGCACTCGCCGCAGGCCTCGGCCTTGCCGCGTGCGGCAGCCAGTCCGCCAGTCACGCCGCTGCCCCGGCCGTCACTCACAGCGCTGCCGCTGCACCGACCACCGCAGCGCCGAAGCCCGCGCCGAAGCCGACCGTCAATTACGGCCAGCAGTACCTCACCGACGTGGCTGCGGCCAACACCGCTATCAAGGCAGTGAACGTTGACCCCACCGTGCCGTTCACGTCGGCCGTCTACGTCACTGCTGGCAACGACATGGTGGCCGTCTCACAGACGCTGCTAGGTCAGACGTGGCCCGCCAACGCGCAGGCCGACATTCACACTCTGGCCACCGATGGCATGAAGGTTCAGGTGGATATCCACACAGGTGACGTGGCCGCGTTCAACGCCGATGAAGAGACGTTCGGCTCGCAGGCTCAGGTCGTCCGTGCGGACCTCGGTCTCCCTGCGAACGGCAACTGACCTCCAGCGCTGACCGCCCATGACACATCGGCTATGACCTCCTGGGCGTTACCAGGCAGCTTATTTACTCTCCTGGACACACTGTGTCCCCACCGAACTACCCGGTATGTCCAGTTTGCCTATGGCATAGGACCTTCGGAAGATCGCCCTTGGCACAGCGGCCACGCCAGCGGGGGCTTGACCAGGGCAGGAACGGCCCCGGCGTTACCAAATCCGTTACCAAGACTGCTCAACAGCGGTGTTTGCCCAGGTGAGAGGCTGATAGGCTGGCTCCTGCCACAAGAACCAGACCGGGGTCGACTGCGGCTGCCCGGACGGGGTGACCGTGGTCAGCCAGATGATCGACTCTGATTTCAGGCGGCCGTCGGCCGCAGCGTGCTTGGGCTTGTCCGGATCAAGGATTGTCATGCCGGCTCCAAATCTGTTGGCTGCCGACGATTATGGCGGGCGATGATTACTGCGGGCCGGTGGGTGCGGCGGAAAAGAACCAGTTACTCAGCTGCTGCGGTGTCTGGCTGGTGTCGTTCGCGGCAGCGAGAATGTCCAAGCTGGTGCTGGTCCAGATCATCTGGCTGGTGCGGTTGATGTCCTCGTAGCAGGCCCACGTCCCGCCGATCGGTCCGGTGGCGAAGGCGTAGGTCCCGCGCCGGCCGCCCCGATCGCAGGTTCCGCTCTCGCTGACCCCGCCGGCGTAGTGGCTGAACGCGGCGTTCAGGTCGGTGACGCTGCCGTAGCGGTAGTACTCCACGTGCAAGGGAGCCCTGCTGCCGCTCGGGACGCAGGTGATCGCCGTGACCAGGCCGGTCATCGGGGCCGCGGTGAAGGAGCTGCAGGTGCCGGCGAAGGCGGGCGGCACATACGCCGCCAGAGCCGCTCCGGCGGCACTGAGCGTCCCGGGGGACGCCGACGGTGCGGAAGTGGCGGATGAAGAGGCACCGGACGGCCGGGCTGACGCCCGGCTGCGAGCCGCCGCAGGCGGGCCGGCTATCAGGTGCGGGAAGATCGGAGTGAATATCCCGGCCGCTGTGATCCCGAGCAGGACCACGCCCCCGACGGCGAGCAGGGCACCGAGCCCGCGCCGGCTGCGGCCGCTCCCGGCGGGCCGGGCGGCGGGCTGGGCGTCGGGCCGGGCGGGCCGGGCGGCGGCCGCTACCTCAGACCCAGCGACGGCCCGAATGGCCGCGATGGGCTGGGTTTCCGTCTCGTCGATCAGGCTCAGCCGGGGCGGTTGAGGCATGGCGGTCGTCTCCCTGGCGGTCGCGCGCGGTCCGGAATAGACCGTTACTAGCCAGAGCGCGCCGGCCCAACCGTGATACAGCCCAGCCGTGATATACGGCCTGGTTTATTCGCTGGCTGTCGCGCTCAGCGGCGTGCCACCCTGGCGGCGGCTGCCCGCCGGCGCCCGCCACGATCTGGGCAGCGAATGCCCGGAGCTTGATGTTGCGGTTCTGTGATGTCGTCCGCAAGATCGCGAACGCCTCAGCGGCGGTAATCCGCCGCTGCCCCATGAGCACGCCGATCGCCTGGTTATCCGGCCGTCGCGGCCACCCTACGCCGGGCGGACCGGCCGCTACCTAGCCCGCATCCGGTTGTTGCGCGCGTTATGCTCCACTTCGGCGAGGCCAAGTGCCTCCAGCACCGGGGGCACGTAGTTCCCGAACCGGCCCCGCAGGCCCCTCTTTAGCCCGTACCAGCCGCCCACCGGGTTACCCGGAGAGCGGCCCCACGCTTCCACAGTGCCCTCGGCGGCCGGCTTCTGCTCGTCGGCGTTGCCGAGCGGCATCCAGCCGCCGTGCTCCTTCAGCATCGCGTGCAGGTCCTCGATGCAGCGC
>Ga0187883_10001282_pt1 | contig 15559 bp, 10 predicted proteins | sample June2016WEW_20_1_2_FD_132966 | JGI IMG/M metagenome (GOLD analysis project Ga0187883, IMG submission 132966) | Peatland microbial communities from SPRUCE experiment site at the Marcell Experimental Forest, Minnesota, USA - June2016WEW_20_10 | ecosystem: Environmental > Terrestrial > Soil >...
CGCGGGAAATGTCGTAAGAAGGGCGCCGTGGGCAGGGGCGTATAGAGTCGGGTTGATCACCCCGGATCGCGGTGACGGCCGCTCACAAGTAGGGGGCAATCATGACCGTCCGGCCAGACTTTGGGCCCGAATACGGCGACGAGGAGCGGAAGCGGTTCGAGGAGCACGACCTCCCCGGGCCTGAGGTGGCGGAGGAAGAGCGGGAGTTCCAGGAGCGCGAGCGCGAGGACGAAGAGGTCGAGTTCGTCGATGCGGAGAGCAACGAGGCGCACGCGGCTGGCCGGGTCTGCGAGCGGTGCGGGCAGGTCATCACCGCCGCGGAGGACGCCCGGCGGCGGCCGGACGGCCAGTGGGTCCACGAGGAGTGCCCCGTGGTCCCGCAGGCCTAGCGGCCCGCGGGGGCTGAGCGCTCGCGAGCCTGGCGGCCGGGCCCGCTCCAGACCGTCAGCGGCGCAGCCAGATGGCCTCCCACTGCGGCCACTGGCCCCGTCCGGGCGACGTCCGCCGGGTGACGCGCTGGCGGGGCGGCAGCACGGAGTCGAAGGCGCCACCCCGCCAGGGGATACCCAGGACTAATTCGCCGGCGGGACGGGGCCGCGGAGGTTCCAGCCTGGGCTGTTCACCCGGACCGGCAGCGGGCCGGAGGCCTCGGCGCCGCAGTGACGGCAGACCAGCACCGAATCGAGTTCGTGATCGCCGTGCATCAGCGTGGCCGGCGGCTCGTCCGACGCCCAGCGATCGCCCCACGCCAGCAGGGCCCGGAGCACCGGGATGAGATCGCGGCCCGCGGCGGTCAGGCGGTACTCCGCGCGCGGCGGCGTGCTCTGATACTCGCGGCGCTCCAGGATCCCGGCCTCGACCAGGGTGTGCAGCCTGGCGGCGAGCCGGTCACGGGGCGCGCCGGTGTTCCGCGCGATCTCGTTGAACCGGCGGTTGCCGAAGGAGATCTCGCGAATCGCCAGCAGCGCCCATTTCTCGCCGATCAGGTCGAGGGCCCGGGCGATGGAGCAGGGGCGGCCCGGGAGATCCGGCTGCGCCAGGCGCCCCGGATCAGGTGTTTCGTCGACGGATGAGGTCCGATCCATCCTCCAAGGTTGCCATATCAAACCTACTAGCGCTACCGTTCTGGCATGGCAGTTGGAATATCAAACCGTGAGGCAGCCGTGCCGCGTGGTGCGGGACCTCAGGCCGTGTTCACGGTGGTGGTCGCCGCGATCTTCATGTCCAACCTGGACCTGTTCATCGTGAACGTGGCGCTGCCCAGCATCGGCCGGGATTTCGGCGGTGCTTCGCTGGCCGGGCTGTCCTGGGTGCTCAACGCCTACGCGATCGTGTTCGCCGCCCTGCTGGTGCCGGCGGGAAGGCTGGGGGACCGGACCGGGCAGCGCAAGGTGTTCCTGGCCGGGATCGCGATCTTCACGCTGGCCTCAGCGGCCTGCGCCGCCGCACCGGATCTCGCCGCCCTGGTCGCGGCCCGGGTCGTGCAGGCCGCGGGCGCGGCGGCGCTGATCCCGACCTCGCTGGCCCTGCTGCTGGCGGCTACCCCGCCGGCCCGGCGAGCCGGCCGGGTCCGGGCCTGGGCCGCGGTCGGCGGCATCTCGGCCGCTCTGGGCCCGGTGGCGGGCGGGCTGCTGGTCCAGCTGGACTGGCGCTGGGTGTTCCTGGTCAACCTGCCGATCGGCGTGGCCGCGCTGCTGGCCGGGATCCGGGTGCTGCCGCATCCGCCGGCCCGGGACAGCGAGCCGTTCCCCGACCTCCTCGGTGTGGTGCTGCTCACCGCAGGAGTCGGCGGGTTGACCGGAGGGCTGGTGGAGGGTCCGACCTGGGGCTGGTCTTCGACCGGGGTGATCGCCCTGCTGGCCGGGTCGGCGGTAGCGATCGCCTGGTTCCTGTGGCGCTGCTCGCATCACGAACGGCCGCTGGTGGAGCTGCACCTGCTGCGCATCCCGGCGTTCCGGTCGGCTAGCGCGGCGGTCTTCGTATTCAGCATCGGGTTCGCGGCCATGCTGCTGTCCAACGTGCTGTGGTGCCAGACGGTCTGGCACTACTCGGCGCTGCGTACCGGCCTGGCCATCGCCCCCGGGCCGGCCATGGTCCCGGCCCTCGCGGTGGGGGCGGGCCCGCTGGCCCGGCGGATCGGCGCCGCTCCGGTCGCCGCGGCCGGGAACCTGCTGTTCGCGGCGGGGATGCTGTGGCGGGTGTTCGCAATCAGCGTCACCCCGCACTACGCCGTCGAGATGCTGCCCAGCATGCTGCTGACCGGGATGGGCGTCGGCCTCACGCTGCCCACGCTGATGAGCGCGAGCACCACAGCGCTGCCCGCCGCCCGGTTCGGCACCGGGTCCGCCCTGGTGAACATGGGCCGCCAGGTCGCCTCTGCGCTCGGCGTGGCCGTGCTGGTCACCATCATCGGGGTCCCGGCCACCGCTGCCGCCGCCGAGACCGCGTTCCGGCACCTGTGGCTGCTCATGGCCGCGGCCGGCGTGCTGGCCGCCACCGCGGCCGCCTTCGTGCGCCGTCCGCCCGCCGCACCAGTCCCTTCAGCCGCGCCAGCCCCATCGGCTCCATCAGCTCGCCCGGCCGCCTCGTGATCAGACGATTGGTGTCGCCGGCGCGACACCAATCGTCTGATCACAAAGCATTAGCCGCCCAGACCCGCCCTATCGCCCGGGGGACCCCGGGCGTTAGGGGTGGAGGCTGGGCCGTGACTTGGCTGGGCCGTGGGCTGGCCGGCGGGGGCTGGGCCGTGGGCTGGCCGGCGGGGGGCTGGGGTGGGGGCTGGCCGGCGGGGCAGGGTGGTACGGCGGGGGGCTGGCCCGGCTGGTGATGAGCCCAGGAGTAGGTCCGCGCCGGACCCGCCGGTGGCAGGCTCGGAGGGCGGCGGGGGAGCGAGGAGCCTTTACCTGCGCGGACAGGCCGTTAGGGAAGCGTTAAGGTCCTGTGCCGCCGTGTTAAGTCCGCGTGAAGATCAGCTCGGGGCGGCCCCGCGCGCGGTGAAGTGGACCCGATGGACCGCAACCGTTTTCCGCGCGGGCTGGCGGCGCACTTCGCGCTGCCCGCCGGCTTCACCGCGTTGCTGCTGACCGGTGCGCTCGCCGCGGGGCTGGGGGGCCGGCTTCCGGCCACCGGGGTGCTGATCCTGGCCGCGGCGGTGGTCCTGGCCATCTCCGCGGTAGCGGAGCCCCTGGTCGCGCCGGTGCTCGGGGTGATCGGCTGGCTGACGGTGGCGGGCTTCTCCCACCCGCCGTACGCCCAGCTGCGGATGACCGGCCCCGTCGCGGTGCGCGCCGCCGTGACCATGGCCGGGTGCGTCCTGGCCGGGGCCGGGATCGGCCTGATGGTGCGCTGGCTGGCTTCGTCGTTCAGACTAGGGATTGTGCACGTGCATGGCGAGCGGCCCGAGGGCAGCGCTGCGGGCCGGACCGGGACCTCCGCGCCGCTGGGCCAGACCATGCGGGCGGGCCTGCGCGGCAGGCGGCAGGCCGGCGGGATGATCCTGCTGGTGGCGGGGCTGCCGCTGCTCACCGTGGTGCTGGTCGCGTTGCGCCCCCACCTGGACCTCGCCAACGACCTGCTGCTCTACCTGGTGGCCGTGGTCGCGGTGGCGATCGTCGGCGGCTTCTGGCCCGCGGTGCTCGCCGCGATCACCGCAAGCCTGCTGCTGAACTGGTACTTCACCCGCCCGCTGCACACCCTGACCATCGCTGAGCCCCGCAACATGCTCGCGCTGCTGCTGTTCGTCACCGTGGCGGTGACGGTCAGCAGCGTGGTCCACCTGGCCGCGCGCCGGCAGGTGCTGGCGGCCCGCAGCGCCGACGAGGCCGCGTCCCTGCTGGAGCTGGCCCAGACCGTGCTCGGCGGCGCCGACACGCCCACCGCGGTGCTGGACCACCTGACCAGCGCCTGGGGCGGCCGGGCCGAGCTGGCCGAGCGGGTCCGGGAGCACTGGGTGCGGGTCGCGGTCAGCGGCACCACGCCGCCGGGGGCGATGGCGACCCGCGTCCCGGTCAGCGACACGGTGGCCCTGGTCGTGGCCGGGCAGTCCCGGCCGCTCACGGCCCGGCTGCTCGACGGGTTCGCCGCGCAGGCCGGCGCGGCGCTGGACCGGGACCGGCTGCGCACCCAGGCGGCCCAGGCCGAGGCGCTGGCCGAGGGAAACCGGATGCGCACCGCGCTGCTCGCCGCGGTCAGCCACGACCTGCGCACCCCGCTGGCCTCGATCAAGGCCAGCGTCAGCACGCTGCGGCAGACCGACGTGGAGTGGACCGCGGCCGACGAGGCGGCACTGCTCGCCACGATCGAGGACGGCGCCGACCGGCTGGACGCGCTGATCGGCAACCTGCTCGACATGAGCCGGCTCGCAACCGGGTCGCTGCAGCCGTTCCTGCGGCCCACCTCGGTCGAGGAGGTTGCGCCGGCCGCCCTGCTCGGGCTGGCTCCGGCCAGCAGCGTGCGGATCGCGGTGCCGGACGACCTGCCCCTGGTGCGCACCGACCCGGTGCTGCTGGAACGGGCGCTGGCCAATCTGTTCTCGAACGCGCTGGCCCATTCCCCCGAGGGGCAGCCACCGGAGTTGCGCGCCTGCCCGGGGGACGCCAGCGTGCGACTGGAAGTGTGCGACCACGGCCCGGGGGTGCCCGACGAGTTCAAGCTGCGCATGTTCGAGCCGTTCGAGCGGCTCGGCGACCGCGCGGCGGGCAACGGCGTCGGCCTCGGGCTGGCGGTGGCCAAGGGCTTCCTGGAGGCGATGGGCGGCACCATCCACGCCGCGGACACCCCGGGCGGCGGGCTGACTGTTCAGGTGAGCCTGCCGGTGGCGGCGGCCCCGGCCGCGTCGGCCGCGCCGGCCGAGCAATGACCAAGGTCCTCGTCATCGACGACGAGGAGCCGATCCTACGCGCCCTGCGGATCAACCTCACCGCCCGCAAGTACGAGGTCACGACCGCGGCGGACGGCGCGTCCGGGCTGGCCGCGATGGCGCGGGACCGCCCCGACGTGCTGATCCTCGACCTCGGCCTGCCCGACATGGACGGCACGGACGTGATCCGGGGGGTGCGCGGCTGGACGTCCACCCCGATCATCGTGCTGTCGGCGTGGGGCCAGGAGGGGCAGAAGGTGGCCGCCCTGGACGCCGGCGCGGACGACTACGTCACCAAGCCGTTCGGCATGAACGAGCTGCTCGCGCGGCTCCGCGCCGCGGTCCGCCGGGCGACGCCTGCCCCCGACGAGCCGGTCCTGGTGACCCCGCACTTCACCGTGGACCTGGCGGCGAAACGCGTCATCCGGGGCGCCGGCGACATCCGGCTGACCCCGACCGAGTGGTCACTGCTGGAAATTCTCGTCCGCAACGAAAACCGGCTCGTCACCCAGAAGCAGCTACTGCGGGAGGTGTGGGGCCCGCAGTACCAGACCGAGGCGAACTACCTTCGGGTCCACGTGGCTCACTTGCGGCGCAAGCTGGAACCCGACCCGTCCCAGCCGCGCTACCTGCTCACCGAGCCGGGCATGGGCTACCGGTTCCAGTGTTAGCCCGGGGGCCCGAGCCCGGCGACGACCCCCAGACCCCGCTACTCGCCGGCGAGGCGGGGCCCGCCGGAGGCGGGTTCCCTCCCGAGCCGGCGATCAGCCCTGCAGTTGCAGCAGATGACGTGCATACGGGAGCGTGCACGTTGGGGGTTCCGGGGGCTCGGGCCCCCGGGCTAGCAGAGCTCACTCGGGGCCGGGCTGGAGCTGGTAGCTGGGGTTGTAGATGGCCCGCTCGTCCTTGACCTGGGCGACCCGCCCGTGCACCGTGATCCGCCGCCCGGGCCGGATGCCCGGGATGTCCCGGCGGCCCAGCCAGATCAGGGTGAGGCTGGCGGTGCCGTCCCACAGGTCCGCCTCCATCGTGAGGCTGGTGCCCCGCGGGCGGAGGGTGACCGTGCGCAGCGTGCCCGCCACGTCCACGTATTCGTGGGCGGCGGTATCGGCGATCGGGGTCGCGCCCTCGTCCCGGCACTCGGCCTGCAGGTCGGCAGCGTGCAGTGCGTCCGGGTCGGCGGTCAGCTTCACCAGCGACGGCATCGAGGCCGCCCCGCCCGTCGGCGAGGTGTCCACGGCGGTCGGCAGCTGGACGCCCGCCGGGTAGCGGTGGGCCGCGGAGCGGAGCTGGTAGGGGACGCTGGCCACCACCACCCCGGGCAGCAGCAGGAGCCGCGACTTCAGCCGCAGCGCGCTGTGATTGTGAAGCAACTGCTCCCACCAGTGCCCCAGCACGTACTGGGGCACGTACACGGTGACGATGTCGCGGGGGCTCTCCCGGCGCAGCCGCTTGACGTACCCCATCACCGGCCGGGTGATCTCCCGGTAGGGCGAGGCGACCACGGTCAGCGGCACCGGGATGTTCGCCCGCTCCCATTCCTCCTTCAGCCGGAGCGTCTCCGCCTCGTCCACGTCCACCGTGACCGCCTCGAGGTGGCTCGGCTGGGTGGCCCGTGCGTAGGCCAGCGCGCGCAGGGTCGGCAGATGCAGCTTGGACACCAGGACGATGGAGCGGTTGCGGGCCGGCAGGGTCAGGGTGAGATCCTCGGCCGGGGTGAGCTCGACCGCGACCTTGTCGTAGTGCCGGTGGATGCCGCGCATGGTGAGCCAGATGATCGGCATGGCCACCACCACGATCCAGGCTCCGCTGGCGAACTTGCTGATCAGCACGATGACCAGCACCACCGCGGTGAAGCACGCGCCGACCGTGTTGATCACGCGGGACCGCATCATCCGCCGCCGGGCGCCCTTGTCGGTCACGGTGCGCAGCAGCCGGTTCCAGTGCCGGATCATCCCGGTCTGGCTGCACACGAACGAGACGAACACGCCGATGATGTAGAGCTGGATCAGCCTGGTGGGGGAGGCCTGGAAAATCACGATGAGCAGGACCGCGAACCCGGCCAGCAGCAGGATGCCGTTGGAGAAGGCGAGCCGGTCGCCGCGGTTGTGCAGCTGGCGCGGCATGTTCCCGTCCCGGGACAGGATCGAGGCCAGCACCGGGAAACCGTTGAACGCCGTGTTCGCGGCGAGGACCAGGATCAGCGCCGTGACGAACTGCAGGACGTAGAACAGCGGCGAGCTGTCGCCGAACACCGCGCGGCCGACCTGGGCGATGACCGTGCGCTGGGTGGTGCCGCGCGGCATGCCGATCAGGTCCTGGGCGGGTGCGTAGTGCACGTGGCTGGCCAGGGCCAGCGCCGTGACGCCGGCGAACATCGACACCGCGACCAGGCCGAGCATGGCCAGCGTGGTCGCGGCGTTCTTGCTCTTAGGCTTGCGGAAGGCGGGGACCCCGTTGCTGATCGCCTCGACCCCGGTGAGCGCGGTGCAGCCGGAGGAGAACGCGCGCAGCAGCAGGAAGATCAGGGCGACCCCGGTGTACTCGCGGCTGGTCCTGATCCGGTAGGCCGCGCTGTCGGACTGCAGGTGATGGCCGAGTCCCAGCCGCGTCAGACCCCAGATGATCAGCAGCGCGACCACGCCGATGAAGCAGTAGGTGGGGATCGCGAACGCGGTGCCCGACTCCCGCACCCCGCGCAGGTTCATCAGCGCGATCACCGCCACCACGATCACCGCGATGAGCGTGACGTGGGAGTCCAGGGCCGGGAAGGCCGAGGCCAGGTTGGCCACCCCGGCGGAGACCGAGACCGCCACGGTCAGCGTGTAGTCCACCATCAGCGCGCTGGCCACCACCAGGCCCACCCGGGGCCCAAGGTTGGTGGTGGCCACCTCGTAGTCCCCGCCGCCGGACGGGTAAGCGTGCACGTTCTGCCGGTACGACGCGACCACGACCAGCATGAGGACGCCCACCGCGAGCGCGATGTAGGGGGTGTAGTGGGAGAACGCGATGCCGCCGACCGACAGGACGATCAGGATCTCCTCGGTCGCATAGGCGACGGAGGACAGTGCGTCACTGGCGAACACCGGCAGCGCAATCCGCTTGGGGAGCAGGGTGTGACCAAGGCGGTCACTGCGTACCGGGCGGCCTAGCAGCAGGCGCTTAACGACCCCGAGCATCATGGGCACGACCGCGATGGTAAGCCGACGCTAGGGTGTGCGCTAGCCAGCGGGGTCCCGCCGGGTCCCGGCGGGACCCCGCTGGCTAGCGGTCCCGCTGGGTCAGTTTCCGAAAGCGATGTTGTGCCCGGTGATGTTGACCAGCGCACCCTGGGACGTGAGTGTGATGCTCTGCAGCGTCATGCCCATCGGCAGGTTGGGCAGCCGGATGGTGAAGTCGCCGAGGCCGCCGAGCACCGAGGTCGGGATCCCGCCGGCCGAGATGAGCTTGACGTGGATCTTGTTGCCCGACTGAGTTACCCGCGCCACCCCGCTGCCGGAGAAGATGCCGGCCACGTCCGCCGTGATCTTCGCCTCATCGTCGCTGATCCTGGCGATCTTCAGGTCGGCCACGCCGGCCGCGCTGGACCCGGCCTTGGCCAGGCTGCCGAACGTGATCAGTCCGGTGCCGTTGATGCTGGACACGGTGCCGCTGTTGAAGCCCGAGTTGAGCTTGATGTCCTTGAGCGTCGCGTTGATGTTGTCGATCGTCACCGGCCCGGTCTTCTCGCCGGTGGCGGTGATGTGGACGTCGTTGAAGTTGCGGGCGGCCAGCTGGGTGAGGAACGGGAAGCCTTTGATCGTCACATCCGGCTTGCTGCTGAAGCCCTGCTTCTGGATCTGGGTGGCGAACTCGTTGTCCGCGTAGCGGACAGCCACCCGGTCGGCGACCACGAACAGGGCGGCCAGCGCCACCAGGATAACGAGCAGCACGAGCGGCCAGCGGCGGCGCCGCCGTGGGGTGAGGCGGTCACGTGCCTTGGGATCGTCGAAGAAACCACCGTGGCCGCCGTCGTTTCCGTGCTGGATCGGCAGGCGTTGCGTCGGGTAATCGCTCACGGAAGCCGCCAGGTGCTCGTGTCCCGGCCGGGTGCCGGGCAGCGTTGCGCAAAATGCTATGACATGACCGCCCAGGCCGCAGGGGCTGACGCCGGCACGGTAAGCCGGCAGCCATCCGCCATGGACGGTATCTGCCCTGCTGACAACCGAGTCATCCAGGTTTCTGGGAATTGAATGATCCCAGCTGGGATACATTTACGGCCTCCAATTGGTGCGAGGCCGAATTCGTGATCAGCGCGGTGCGGCCGCCGGGCTCCACGGCGAACTCGCGAGGCAGGACTCCCGCCCCGATCACGCCGACGAATGCCGGGCGGCCGGCCAGCGCCGCGGTCCGACTCAGCCCGCAGGACGTTGATCACGCTGAGCGTGCCCTGGTCAGAATTCCGGTCCCGCTTCTGGGCGGTCACGTATAGCCATCCGCCGTTGGCGGCCACGGTGACCCCGATCGGGTCCGGGAATCCCCAGGGCCAGGCGTCCCGGGGCAGGGCGCCGGCGGCGGGGAAGGGGCCGGCCGGGAACGGCCCGGTGGGGGAGAGCCCGGCGAGCGACGGCCCCGCGACCGAGGGCTCCTCGACTGAGGGCCCGGTGGCGGAGGACGGGTCCGTGGGCTGGCCGGCCGGATAGGACGGGTCCGTGGGCTGGCCGGCCGGATAGGACGGGGTCAGTGGCGGGCTGGGACAGCGTGCCCGGCGACGCTAACGCTTCCACCCAGGCGGCCACGGCGGGATCGGCGGACGGGCCGTCGCCCCGTCGCCCCGTCGCCCCGCCGGTCCAGCTGGAGGTCGTACGCGCGCTAGACGACGGCCATCCCGCCGCGGCCGATCTGCTCATCGAGGCGGTACCCCGCGACCGCGCGGCCGGGACCGGGCTCCCTGGCCACGGGGCCTCGTCACTCGCCACGCCTCCAGCGCTCGCCTGCCCGATACCGCCCTCGACCGCACTCCCCCGGGTACGTGCCTCGCATTCTTCTCGTTACCGGGTCGTTCCCGCTGGAGGATTAAATTTCGGGCATTCCGGGACATGTCCATGCCGCCCATAAGCGGGCAAAGTCCGCGAAACCCCACAGACCGGATGCCGGGAACAGCTATATTGCCGTGGGTTGAATCGCCTTAGACTAGGCAAATGAACGAGCGTCTTGTCTCGCCGCCGGATGCCCCGGTGCTTGTGGTGAAGACCCAGGGAACCGACCAGACGCTGCGTGCTGGCTCGCAGTACCGGGTCGGCCGTGATCCTCACTCCGACATCGTGATCAACGACTCCCGGGTCTCCTGGCGGCACGCCGTGCTCCGGGTCGACCGCGACGCGTGGATCCTCGAGGACGCCGGGAGCACCAACGGGACCTTCCTGGGCACCCGGCGCATCGGCAAGGTAGAGATCGCCCAGAACTGCATCCTGCGGCTCGGTCATCCCGATGACGGCCCGGTGATGATGTGCACCGTGGACCGGGGCAGCGGGCAAACCGCCATGAGCACCGAGATGAGCAGCGTGGACCGCCGCCCTACCTCGGTGAGGCGCGCGCCTGCCAAGCTGCTGCGCATCGGCCGGGATCCCTCGAATGACCTGGTGATCCCCGACCTCAGCGTCTCCCGGGAGCATGCGGAACTGCGCAACCTCGGTGACCGCCGGTACGAGATCGTCGACCTGGGCAGCCACAACGGCACGTTCGTGAACGGCCAGCGGGTCATCGGGGCCACCAGGGTGACCGAGCAGGACCTGATCGGCATCGGCCGCGCCACGTTCCGGCTGTTCGGCGACGAGCTCCGCGAATTCATCGACGAGGGCGACATCTCGCTCGTCGCCCAGGACCTCACGGTGCGCCTGTCGGGCGGCAAGATCCTGCTCGACCACGTGAGCTTCCCCATCCCGGAGAGATCCCTGGTCGGGGTCATCGGCCCGAGCGGCGCCGGCAAGTCGACTCTGCTCGGCGCCCTGACCGGCATGCGCCCCGCGACCGAGGGCACCGTCCTGTACGACAACCGCGACCTCTACACCCACTACGCGGAGCTTCGGCACCGGATCGGCCTGGTACCCCAGGACAACATCTTGCACTCGCAGCTCAAGCCGCGCCGGGCCTTGCGCTACGCGGCTGAGTTGCGCTTTCCTGGCGACACCTCGTCGGCGGAGCGCAGCCGCCGGGTGGATGAAGTCATCGACGAGCTCGCGCTCACGGCGCACTGCGGGACCCGGACCGGGGCCATGTCTGGCGGCCAGCAGAAGCGGGTCAACGTCGCGCTGGAACTCCTCACCAAGCCATCCCTGCTCTTCCTGGACGAGCCCACCTCCGGCCTGGACCCGGGGCTCGACAAGTCCGTGATGGAGCTGATGAGCGGCCTGGCCAAGGACGGCCGGACCGTCATCATCGTCACGCACAGCGTGGCCAACCTGGGCGTGTGCGACCGCCTGCTCGTCCTGGTCCCGGGTGGCCGGGTGGCCTACTACGGGCCTCCCGCCGAGGGCCTGCGCTACTTCGGGAAGACGGACTGGGCCGAGGTCTTCCAAGCCTTCGACGCCGAGCCGGACCGGGACTGGGCCGGGGACTTCAAGCGGTCGCCGTACTACGCCGAGCACGTGGCGGGTGGGCTGGCCCAGCGGGTCCCCGAGGGCGCGCGCGAGTCGCCGGGCCGCCCGCCCGCGCCACGCGGCGCGCTCGCGCAGATCTCCACGCTCTGCCGGCGCTACCTGGCCGTGATCGCCTCCGACCGCAGCTACCTGGCGGTGCTGGGGATCATGCCTATCGTGATCGGGCTGCTGCTGCGGGCGGTCCCGTCTCCGGAAGGCCTGGCCGGGCGCCCGGGAACCAACGGTGACGCCGAATCCCTGCTCCTGGTCTTGATCATCGGGGCCTGCTTCATCGGGGCGGCCAACTCGGTCCGCGAGCTGGTCAAGGAACGGTCCATCTACGCCCGGGAACGGGCCGCCGGGCTGTCGTCCGGCACCTACCTGTTCTCCAAAATAATCGTGCTGGGGGTCATCAGCGGGGTTCAGGCGCTGCTGCTGGTGGTCCTGGGCCTGTTCGGGCGGCAGATGCCCGCCCACGGCTCCCTGCTGAAGTCGCTGCCGTTGGTGGAGATAGCCCTGGCCATCGTGGTGCTGTCGCTGGCCTCGATGGCGCTGGGGCTGCTGGTCTCCTCGATCGTGAGCACATCCGAGAAGGCCATGCCGCTGCTGGTCATGCTGGCCATCGCCCAGGTCATCCTGTCCGGCGGCGTGCTGCCGCTCAACGGCAAGGTCGGGCTGAACCAGCTGTCCTGGATCGCCCCGTCCCGGTGGGGCTTCGCGGCCACCGCCTCCACCGTCAAGCTGAACGTGATCTCGCCCCCGGTCAGCGGGCTGCCCGACCCACTCTGGGACCACAAGCCAGCGGTCTGGCTGATGGACATGGGCCTGACGGTGCTGCTAGGCCTGGTGTTCACCGTGATCGCGTGGCGGCGTCTGGTCGGGCTCAGCCCGGGCCGCAAACGGCGCTGATCCGGTCCCGCGCCGCTGTGGTCCCCGGGCCGGGTGAAACGATCGTGAGGTGACGACACCCAAACGGGCGCCGCAGCCAGCGGACCCGCCCGCCCCGGGAGCCCCGGCCCCGGGAGCCCCGGCCCCTGGTGAGCCGGCGCCTGGTGAGCCGGGCAGCGCCAGGCCTGGTGCTGCCCGGGCCGCTGGTTCAGCGCCTGCCGGCGTCGTGCCGGCCGGGTCTGCTGCTGGTGCCGTCCCCGCTGGTGCCGCGCCGGCTCCCGCCCCGGCAGTGGTGGTCGAGGATCAACTGGCCCGCCGGATCCGCCGCCCAGGCGATCTCCTGCGGTGTGCGGCCGCATGCCTGGGGATCGCCCTGGTGGTGGCGGCCGGCCTGCTGGCCAAGGCCACCACGACCGGCGTGGAGACCGACGTCGTCAAGGCGAGCCGCCGGCTGCCGGCCGAGATCCTGTCCACGCTCCGCGTCCTCGCCATCCTGGTCCTGGTGCTGCTGCCGGTAGCCCTGGCCATCCGGCAGATCGTCCGCCGCCAGCCCCGCCGTCTGGCCGAGGCGGTGATCACCGGCGTCGCGACGGCCGGCGTGGTCGGTCTCGCCGGTCTCGTCCTGCGCAGGGGCATCGGTGACCAGCTCTACCGTGCGATCGCCATGTCGCCTAGTGCGGGCCACTTTGCGCTGCTCGACGGATACCTGGCCGGGCTGGTGGCCTTCACCACGATCGTCGACCTGAGCGGGCGGCCCCGCTGGCGCACCGCCTTGTGGCTGACCCTGGGGGTGTACGCGGTGGCGAGCCTGGCCACCCTGCGCACCACCGTGCTCTCGGTGCTCATTACGCTCCTGCTGGGCCGCGCGATCGGGCTGGCGGTGCGCTACGCCGCAGGTTCGATGTCGCAGCGGCCCAGTGGCGAGGCGATCGCCGCCGCGCTCGGCACCGCCGGCCAGCAGGTGACCGAGCTGCGCCGGCTGGACGCGGCCGGAGCGGCGTCGCGGCGGTACGTGGCCATCACCCGGGACGGCGAGCAGCTCGACGTAAGGGTGTTCGACCGTGACCAGCAGGCGGCGGGGGCGATCTACCGCGTGTACCGCTCGGTCCGGCTGCGCGGGCAGGTCTCCCGGCGGGCGCCGCTGACCACCGACCGGGCGGCGGAGCGCACGGCGCTGCTCACCTATGCGGTGGAGGACGCCGGCGTGCCGACGCCCCGGCTGCGCGCCCTGCTGCGGGCCGGCCCGGAAGCTCTCGCGCTGGCCACCGAGGAGCCCCACGGGACATCCCTGGCTGACCTCCACGGGACGCTGACCGATGCCCAGCTGGAGTCGGTGTGGGACGCGGTGCTCCGGCTGCACGGGCACCGGGTCACGCATCGCTCGCTGACCGCGGACCGGATTCTCATCGACGACGCTGGCCAGGTCATCCTGCTCGACCCGGGCAACGGGGATGTGGCCGCCAGCGATCTGCAGCTCCGGCTGGACCTGACCCAGCTGCTCGCCGAGTTCGCCGCGCTGGTCGGGCCGGACCGGGCCGCGGAGCTGGCGCTGCGCAGGCTCGGGCCGGCGGAGCTGGTGACCCTGGTCCCGCTCCTGCAGCCGGTGGTGCTGGCCCGGTCCACCCGGTCCACGCTGCGCCGGGACAAGGACGTGCTGCCCGCGCTCCGCAAGCGGCTCCTGGCTACCGCCCCCGATGACGCGCCCGAGGTCCCGCCCGTTCAGCTGGAACGCATCCGGCTCCGCACCCTGGTCACGCTGGTCGCCACCATCCTCGCGGGCTACCTGCTGATCGTTCAGCTCGGGCGGGTCAACTTCGCGACCCTGCTCAGGCACGCCGATCCGCTCTGGATGCTGGTGGCCTTGGGCCTGTCGGTACTGACCTACGTGGCCGCGGCCTTGTCGCTGTCCGGGTTCGTGCTGGAGCGGCTGAACTTCCCCCGGACCATGCTCGCCCAGCTGGCCGGGTCGTTTGTCACCCTGGTGACGCCGGCGGCGGTGGGCGGCGCCGCGCTCAACATCCGCTACCTGCAGCGCAACAAGGTGCCCCCGGCTGTGGCGGCGGCCAGCGTCGGCGTCGTCCAGGTGGTGGCGTTCGTGCTGCACATCGTGCTCCTGGTCACCTTCCTGGCCATCACCGGCGCCCGGAGCCACTCACTGCGGCCCCCCACCTGGGCCTATTTCGTGATAGCCGGGCTCGTGGTGGCGGCCCTCGTGGTGGCGGCGCTGCCGCAGGGCCGGCGGCTGCTCCGGGCCCGGCTCGCACCGGCGCTGGGGCAGGTGCTGCCCCGCCTGCTCGAGGTGATCCAGCAGCCGCGGAAACTGGCGGAAGGCATCGGCGGCGCGCTCATGCTCACCATCTGCTACATCCTCTGCCTGGACGCCTGCGTGCGCGCGTTCGGCGGGTCCCTCGCCATCACCAGCGCCGCCGTGGTGTACCTGACCGGCAGCGCCCTGGGCTCCCTGGTTCCTACCCCCGGCGGTCTCGGCACGGTCGAGGCCGCCCTGGCGGCCGGACTCACGGCGACCGGGATGGCGGCAGCCACGGCCGTCAGCGCGGTGCTCCTTTTCCGGCTGCTCACCTTCTGGCTGCCGGTACCGGCCGGCTGGGCCGCCTTCAGCTACCTTCGCCGGCGCCAGGCCCTCTGAGGCCCGTGTGCCGTTCGGCGCCCGGTCGTGTGACTTTAGTCCCTCGTGCCCGCCCCGTTCCGATGGCTCACTTAGGGACATGTTCGCGAGCCACGAGGTCATGCTGAGCATGAGCTTTGCGCGGGCCCGAGCCCGGCTGGCGGTACTGGGCAACGGAAGGTGGCTGAGCGGCCCGTCGGCGAAGGCTTACGCGGACGGGCTGGACGGGCTGATCCGGGTGGGACCTTTCGGCGCAGCGCTGGGCGCGTCCAAGCTGGTCCGGGTGCAGTTGCTGGAGCCGGTGCCGCGAGACGACACCGTGGTGCTGCCGCTGCGCTGGGAGGCAACCGGGGCGGCCGGGCACCTGTTCCCGGTCCTGGACGCCAACCTGGTCCTCACCCCCAGCGGCGAGGAGCACAGCACGCTGACGCTGACCGGCGCGTACCGGCCGCCGCTGGGCAGCGTGGGCGCGGCCCTCGACCGTGCCCTGCTCAACCGGGCCGCGGCCGCGACCGTCAGGTCGCTGGTGTCCCAGGTCGCGGACTCGATGGTCGCCGGGGACGCCGCCGC
>Ga0187883_10001284_pt1 | contig 15548 bp, 17 predicted proteins | sample June2016WEW_20_1_2_FD_132966 | JGI IMG/M metagenome (GOLD analysis project Ga0187883, IMG submission 132966) | Peatland microbial communities from SPRUCE experiment site at the Marcell Experimental Forest, Minnesota, USA - June2016WEW_20_10 | ecosystem: Environmental > Terrestrial > Soil >...
CTCGTGCAGCGCAACTACTCGCTCGGAAAATTCACCACACCCAAGAACGGCAAATCGCGCCGCGTCGATCTCTCCCGGCAGCTTCGGAAGGTCCTACTGGAATTGCGGGACAAGCGACTGCTCGACGCCTACCTGAAGGGACAGGCTTGCATTTCTGACGATCTAGTGTTCCCGTCGCAGGCGGGGACGCCGATCGCGCCCGATAACATCGCGGTGCGCTACATGAACCCGGCGCTCGAAAGGGCTGGCCTCCGAAAGTTCCGCCTGCACGATCTGCGGCACACGTTCGGCTCACTGTTGATTCAAAGCGGGGCCTCCCTAGCCTACGTAAAAGAGCAGATGGGCCACAGCTCCATTCAGATCACGGTTGACACCTACGGTCATCTCATTCCGGGCGCGGACATCAAGTGGATTGATCGGCTGGACGAAACAAGTCCGAAACCAAACGCAACGCCCGCGCAACCACGGCAAAGGGAGCGGGATGTGGAATTGACGGAAGTGATTGAAAATACTTGGCTGCCCCCCAGGGATTCGAACCCCGATATGCTGATCCAGAGTCAGCTGTCCTGCCGTTGAACGAGGGGGCAGTGACTTAATTATCAAGTAGCTTAAGCATTTCAGTCAAACATACGAAACCGTACAGATGAATCCAGGCGGCATTGGCCTGGTTGAATTTATCGGCATCGCGGTGCCGATCAAGATGCCGCTCATTGGACCGCCGCAACAGCCCCAAGGGTTACGATTGTGACTGACGCCAAAACGGCCCGTTCATTCCGCAAGCCTGATCTGTACAGTTCGAACGCGCCCCGGACCTTGGAACTAGGTAGAATGAAATGCACGAACTTAATGTCACGGACTTAATGTTCTGAAGAAGGCTTATGTCATCAATGATAGGGAGCGTAGCAATCGCCAGCGACTTGACCGAGGTCGCGCGCCGGCCGCTGGAAGCGGAGCAGTGTGCGCTGGTCGTCGTCGATATTCAGGAAAAACTACTGCCGCCGATCTTCAACAAAGAAACGCTGGTGAAGAATTCGCAGCTACTCATACGGCTGGCAAAGATCCTGTCGATTCCAGTGATGGTGACCACGCAGTACAGCAAGGGACTTGGCTCGACGGTGCCGGATATCGCATCGCTGCTAACGGACGTGCCGGCCTTCGACAAGCTGGAGTTCAGTTGCTTTGGCAGCGATCAGTTTCGCACGCGCCTGAAGTCGCTGCCGGGAAGGCGCAACACCGTCTTACTTTGCGGGATGGAGACGCACATCTGCGTGATGCAGACAGCGCTGGGCGCGCTGAATGGCGGGTATTTGGTGCACGTCGCCTCCGATGCAGTGGGATCGCGCGCGGAATGGAACTGGAAGATTGGTCTTGACCGCATGAGGTCGGCGGGAGCGGTCATCTCGTCGACGGAGATGATGATGTACGAGTTGCTGCGCTGCTCGGGAACGCCGCAGTTCAAGGAGTTGCTGCAGTATTTGAAGTGAGGATTAAGATCTGGAGTACGGGTAGGGCGGCGCCCTTCGACTGCGCTCAGGGCAGGCTTTCAGCGCCCGCGTTCGGGGCGAACAAATAAGCTCTTCGGGTTGCGGGGATCATTCGAAAATGATCCTCGCAGCCCCAGCTTTTGTATGATGCCTTTGACGCCGGCCTGAAGGCCGGCACTACCCGAGCGGGTTCGCTTTAAGCTTGCTGCGGTGCGATGTGCACATAGCTCTGCGCAGCATGTGGCCGACGACGGGCTGTAGATTTCGGCAGAGTGCCGCGGTACATCGCGATCTCGTCGCAGGCGTTCTGGCGAGGGCAGCGCACACAGTCCTTGAGTACTTTGTCAGGCAGAGCTTCCTTTTTCACTTCGTCAAAGCCCATGCGAGCGAAGAATTGGGGAATGCGTGTGAACAGGCAAACGCAGGTCACACTTTGCTTCTCCGCTTCCTGCAAGAGTGCGTCGATAAGCACGCGGCCCGCGCCGCTGCCTTTCGCTTCGTTGGTTACAGTGATGGAGCGGATCTCCGCCAGGTGCATGCCGTAGAGATGGAGCGCGCCGCAGCCGACGATCTCCCCTTCGTGCTCGACCACGGTGAAATCGCGGATGTTTTCGCAGATCTCGGCCAGCGAGCGCGGCAACAGCGTGCCGTCGCCAACATGGACCTGGATCAACTGCTCAATGACAAATGCGTCGGGAAGTTTGGCGCTACGTGCATGCATGGGCGACTCCAAAATATTGGGATAGTTTCTCTTTCGCCGTCTGTAAGGACTCCCGAACACGTGCTGGGGCAGTGCCTCCCGGGACGTTGTGAATGGCCAACACTTCTTTGAGTGCCAGCGCGTTGTAAAACTGCTGGTCGGCAGCGATGCCGCAGAGCGCGTAGTCTTCTTTCGACAGTTGCTCAAGTTCGCACACTTGTTCGACGCAGAGCCGCACCGCCTTGCCGATGAGTTCATGCGCCCGGCGGAACGGAATACCTTGGCGCACAAGATAAGCGGCTGCCGCTTGGGCGTTCATGAATCCGCACGTCGCAGCCTGTTGCATGCGGGCGTAATTGAATTCGACCGCGCCCATGAAGCCGGTAGCCACGCGGACCATGCTTGTCACTTGCTGTGCTGCCGAGAACACAGGCTGCTGTGTTTCCTGCAGATCTTTGTTGTAAGCCAGCGGCAGGCCTTTCATGCCGATGAACAGCGCTGTCGCTCCGGCGAAAACTTTGCCTGCCTTGCCGCGAATCAACTCCAGCGCATCGGGATTCTTCTTCTGCGGCATCGCACTGCTGCCGGTTGAGTATTCTTCCGGCAGTTTCACGAAGCCGAACTCGGTGGTCGAGAACAGGATGAACTCCTCCGCCCACCGGCTGAGATGCAAAGCAACGAACGATAGCGCCTGCACAAACTCGACGGCGAAATCACGATCGCTCGTAGCATCCATGCTGTTCGCCGTCGGCGAGTCGAATCCGAGTTGCGCTGCAATCGCTTCGCGATCCAGAGGCAGGATTGTTCCCGCGACCGCCCCCGAGCCCAGCGGGCAAACATTCAGCCGTTTGCGGCAATCGGACAGACGATCCATGTCGCGCAGGAACATCTCGACGTAGGCCAACAGCCAATGCGCTACCAACACAGGCTCGGCGCGCTGCAAGTGGGTATAGGCTGGCATAGCACTATCGCCGGCAGTTTCAGCTGGTTTAACGAACGCGCCAGCGAACTCTGCCAGCAGTCGCGTTGTTTCGTCGATCTGCTCGCGTACATAAAGGCGCAGGTCGGTAGCGATCTGCTCGTTGCGGCTGCGGCCGGTGTGCAGCTTATAGCCAACTTCGCCGATAAGCTCGACCAGTCGCGTCTCAACGTAATGGTGCACGTCCTCAATCGTCGGCTCGTCTGCCTCGGGCGTCCCTTCGCGCCCGATCTGGTCCAGCGCAAACAGCGTCGCTGCCAGTTCTTCCGCACCCAACACGCCAGCCTTCGCCAACGCGGAGGCATGCGCCATGCTGGCCGCAACTTCATACGGCAACAACACGCGGTCGAAGGGAAACGACCGCTGCCACTGCTCGAACTCGGCATCAGGCCCCTGAGTAAAGCGGCCCGACCACATCTTCATTGCACCGCCTCCTTGCGCGCGGTTGAACGCAAAGGCCGCACGCCCTCGGGTTGCTTGGCGTGAATGATGGCGCGCGACCGCGCCGGCAGGCCAAGAATGCGAATGAATCCCTCGGCGTCTTTCTGGTTGTAGCTGGCGCCCATGGTGAAGCTGGCAACGTCAGGCCGGTAGAGCGAGGTTTGCGACTTGCGGCCCGCGACCTCGACATTCCCCTTGTAGAGGGCCAGCGTGACCGTACCGTTCACGTCGGCTTGGGAACTCGCGACAAACGCCTGTAGCGATTCGCGCAGCGGCGTAAACCAAAGACCGAAATAGACGATCTCTGCATACTTCAGCCCGATGTGCTGCTTGAAGTGCGACAGATCGCGGTCGAGGCACAGCGCTTCCAGCTCGCGATGTGCGCTGAGCAGCAACGTGCCACCCGGCGTTTCGTAACAGCCGCGCGACTTGATGCCGACAAAGCGGTTCTCCACCAGATCGACGCGGCCAATGGCGTTACGCGCGCCAATTTCGTTCAGCACCTCGAGGGTTGCGACCGGGTCAAGCTCGACGCCGTTCACCGCGACTGGCAGGCCGTGCTTGAACTCGATTGTCACCTTCTCGACCGCATCGGGTGCTTCCTGCGGAGAGTTGGTCCAGGTCCACGTAGTCGGCAAAGGCGCGTTGTTGGGATCTTCCAACTCGCCGCCTTCATGGCTCACGTGCAGCAAGTTGCGGTCGCGGCTGTGGATCTTCTCGCGGCTCTGTGCCACGGGGATTCCATGCTGCTCCGCATAGTCGAGACAGTCTTCACGCGACTGCAGCGTCCACTCGCGCCAGGGCACGATGACCTTCAGCTCCGGCGCCAGCGCCTGGTAAGCGTGCTCGAAGCGCACCTGATCGTTGCCCTTGCCAGTGCAACCGTGGGAGACAGCCGTCGCGCCTTCGCGCAGCGCCACTTCGACCTGGTACTTCGCGATGATCGGTCGAGCCAGCGACGTCCCCAGCAGATACTTGTGCTCGTAAACCGCGCCGGCCTGGATCGCCGGGAAGACGTAGTCGGTCAGGAATTCCTGTCGCAGATCTTCGACGATCACCTTGGACGCGCCGGTTGCGTAGGCTTTCTCGATGACCGCATCGATGTCGTCACCCTGGCCAACATCGGCAACGAATGCGATAACGTCGCAGTCATAGTTTTCTTTCAGCCACGGGATGATGATGGACGTGTCCAGCCCACCGGAATAAGCAAGTACGACTTTCTCACGCATTGGCACTCCTCGGCGGGAAGCGGTGGATACCGCCTTCCAGCAACAAGACAAGAATGGATTTCTGAACGTGCAGGCGGTTCTCCGCCTGGTCGAAGACAACGGAACGCGGCGAATCAATGACCGCCGCAGTGACTTCGTCTCCCCGATGCGCCGGCAGACAGTGCATGAACACTGCGTGTTTGGCGGCATAGGAGAATAGTTTCTGGTTAACCTGGAAGGGCGCGAAGATTTTGCTGCGGTCGGCGGCTTCGTCTTCCTGGCCCATGCTGGCCCACACGTCGGTGTAAACGGCATCGGCGCCGGCCACGGCTTCGAACGGATCATTCACCATAGCGACGCTGGCACCAGAAACAGCAGCGAGTTCACGGGCCGCATCGGTGATTTCGGCATTCGGCTCGTAACCTTCCGGCGTTCCGACGGAGATCGAAGCGCCCAAATTGGCGGCCGCCAGCATCAGGGAGTTCGCGACATTGTTGCCGTCGCCAACATAAGCGAGACGCACGCCGCGCAGATCGCCGAAGTGCTGTTGCAAAGTGAGCATGTCAGCCATCGCTTGGCAGGGATGCTCGAGTTCGCTGAGTGCGTTGATCACCGGAATGCAGGCGTGCTGCGCCATGGTGGTCACCGTGTCATGCGAAAACGTACGCAGCACGATGCCATCGATCCAGCGCTCCAGATTGTGCGCAACATCGCTCAAACTCTCGCGAGCGCCCAGACGCGACTGCGTCTGATCGACGAAGAACGACGTCCCGCCTAGGCTGTTGATGCCAGCTTCGAACGTCAGCCGAGTGCGCAAGGAGGGCTTCTCAAAGAACAGAACGATCTGTTTGCCCGACAAAATACCGCGGAAATCCGCGGGGCGCGCCTTCATGGCCGCCGCCAGCTCCAGAGCGCAGGCGAGCTCGTCAGCCGAGAAATCCTGGATCGAAATCAGGTCGCGGCCGGTAACACTGCGATAAGCGTAAGAACTCGGACTCGCTCCGGGAAAAACGGTAGTAGCAATCAATGTCGTACCTCCTTCTGGGTCGACGCAGAGGATAAGAAAGCAAAATGGACACTGCCGGGAAAAGTGACGCCGGAACGGCGTCTAACAACGTCGTTCTAAGGCGCGATCGAAGCGCGGCCCCGGCCAGGCGCCATCCTTGCGCTCGGTGGGATGGAAGATGTGGACAAAGTGGTTCACGAGGCGATCACCTCAGTGCCACAGTCGATGGGATGGGTGAAGAATCCGGGCAGGACCTCTGCCCGTGCCGCGGGCAGAATACGCACCCGCGTCACGCCTTTTTTCAGCGCGCTGGTGCAGGCTTCCAGCTTCGGCAACATGCCTCCGCTTACCGTGGATTGCTGCACCATGGCTGCAATGGCATCGACGTCAAGCCAGCGAATGATGGCTCCCTCGGCATCTTTCACGCCTGCAACATCGGTGAGATAAACGAGAGCGTCAGCATCGCAAGCCACCGCAAAGGCCGAGGCCATCTGATCCGCATTCACGTTGTAGTATTCGCCGTCGAAACCCAGAGCAAGACTCGCAATGACGGGGACGACGCCAGCATTCCAGAAACGCTCAATCCACTGCGCGTCAACGGTGCAGACTTCGCCGACGTAGCCAAGATCGGGCTGCTTCTTTTTGGACGCCAGCACCATGCGCAGGTCGCCGCCGCAGAGCCCGATGGCAGGCTGACCTGCGCCGCCGATGGCTGCGACCAATTGCTTGTTGAGATGGCCGGCAAGGACCATCATGGCTACGTCACGGGTCTTGGAATCGGTAACACGAAGGCCGTTGACGAACGTCGATTCGCAACCAAGCTGCTTCAGAGTGCGAGTGAGCGCCGCGCCTCCACCATGAACGATGACCAGCTTGTGGCCCTCGCGGCACAAGCTCGGAATCGTCTTGGCAAACTTGCTGACGAGTTCCTTGTCGTCGAGCGCCGCGCCGCCGATTTTTACGACCAGCTTCATTGCAGACCTGCTCTCTCGTGGAGCCCGAACATCAGGTTCATGTTTTGTACTGCTTGACCGGCCGCACCCTTTAGAAGATTGTCGAGACAGGACACCATCACGGCCCGTTTGCCATCGGGCGATCGCGAGAAGCCGATGTCGCAGTAGTTTGTGTTCAGCGAAAACTTGATCTGCGGCAACCGTGCAGATCCGAAGACCCGCACCCACGGCTTCCCGGCGTAGAAGCCGACCAGCGCCTGCTCCAGTTCTTCCGAGGTCACCGGCCTCGCCAGCTTCACGTAGATTGTCGAGAGAATGCCGCGCGGGATCGGCAGCAGATGCGGCGTGAATTGCAGCGATCCACCGCCAATCCCGAGCTGCTCCAGCACCTCCCCCGAGTGCCGGTGTCCAAAAACACTGTAGGCGGAGAAGTCACCGTCAACTTCCACGAAATGGGTTTTCGTCGATGGCGTCTTCCCTGCTCCCGAAACCCCTGACTTGGCGTCGCAGATAATGCCGTGCTCGACATCGACGAAACCGGCGCGAATCCACGGCGCCAGCGCGAGGATGATCGAAGTCGCGTAACAACCGGGATTGGCCAGCAGCTTGGCATTCGCGATTTCACTGGAGTGCAATTCAGGCAAACCGTAAACCGCAGAACGATCGAGAGGGGCGTCTTCCGGGTTTTCAGCAAAACCATATACTGCGCGATTCTCCGTTTGCTTCAGCCGCCATGCGCCGCTCAGATCGATCACGCGAAAACCTTGCGCGATCGCCTCCGGCGCCAGCTCGCGCGAAAACTCATGCGGCGTGGCAAAGAACACGACGTCCACTCCTGCATTCTTCATCTGTTGCCACGAGAAATTCTGGAATGGAAAGCCGCCGTTGCCTGCCAGTTGGGGATAGGCCTCGCTAAGATCGGCGCAGCCGCCACTTTCGCCATTGCGGCGCACCAATATCGGCTTCGAGGCTCCGGGATGGCGCGCGAGCAGGCGCACGAGTTCGAAGCCGGAATATCCGGTGGCGCCAAAGACCGCGGATTGTAGCGAAGCGTTCATCGTGTTCTCGAACCGCAGATCCCTCGCCGGCTGAAGCCCGCTCGGGAAGACAACTTAAAGGACCTGGTAACGGCGCACCTAAAGGTGCGCCCCTTCAAAACAGGGCTGCCAACGCCGCGACCCTTACGCAAAATACTTGCGCAGACGCCGCGCGAGCTGGGCCGCAGTTCTTGCGCTTGGCGTGATCGCCAGGATGGTGTCGTCGCCGCCGATGGTACCCACAACTTCCTCCCATTCCTCGGCGTCAATTGCCGCCGAGACCGGCTGGGCGCTACCCGCACTGGTTTTGATTACCACCTGGTTCAGCGCCGTCCTCACGTCGTACACGAACGTCTCGATCAGATGCTCGATCGACGGAAGAGACGGTTCGGAATCCTCGCCCTGCGGCAGCTTGTAACCTTCATCCGTCTTCACTAACCCGAGCTCGTGCACGTCGCGCGACAATGTCGCCTGAGTCACCCGATGTCCGCGCCGAAACAACAGTCGCCGCAGGTCGTCCTGACTGCCGACCTCCTGGTCGTTGATCAGCTCCCGAATTACGACTTGGCGCGACAGTTTCGACATCGGATAAATATACGCATCAACGTATATTAATACATTGTAGCGATGCGTCAAGCCTTTTGCAAAACTTTTTGGGACAGTTTGCGACGAAAGTGGCAACCAGGAAAAAGGCGCGAAAGGATGCGGCACCCGCGCCAATTAGTTGCAGCTATTTGTTGGGTATGAGGCGGCCACTCTCGTACTGACTAAAAATGGCATTGGCGCCCTCGTGCGCGGGCGTACCGGAGAGTAACTGCTCCTTGCGATAAATCAGGCTGCTGGCGTTGTAGGTTGCCAGTTCAAAGCCGTGGCCGTGGGTGATGGCGTCGGTGGGACAAGCTTCCACGCAATAGCCGCAGAAGATGCAACGGTTGTAATCGATGTTGTAAACCTTGGCGTAACGCTCAGCGCCGCTGACGCGATTGGTTTCAGTGTTCTCCGCTGCTTCGATATAGATGCAATTTGAGGGACACGCCGCCGCGCACAGGAAGCAGGCCACGCACTTCTCCAGACCGTTTTCGTCGCGCTGCAGCACATGCATGCCGCGGAAGCGGTCCTGGAACATCGCGCCGCGCGTGGGGCCGGGGCCATCGGGATAGTTCTCGACGATGGTGGGCTTGAACATTTCCATGAAGGTAACGCTCATGCCTTTGGCGATCGCGGCTATGTTCTTCACGATTCCCATAACGTAGTTCAGTATAACAATCCGGAAGAGCCCCGTGCTTAGGGCTGGCACGCGCGAGGGAGATGCGGATTAACCAGGATGAACTGCCCTTCGAAAAGTCGGACCCAATCGCAACCCTCTAGGTGACACCGTGCCCCGAGCGACCTTTCAACAATCCATAATGATGCTGTGCGTGGCCTGCGGCGATGTAACCCAGCGCCCGAACGCTTAAGGGATTGCCATTGGCTACGCCTGTTCGCGTATCGGAGCCGGGCGGAAGCGAGCTGAAGAGAGTGATGGTCGCTCGGCGCACGCTCTCGAACTCGGCGAGCAGGCCTTCCACGCTGCGTGAGTCTGAGCCTGCCTCGCGAACGTAGTCGTCCTGTTCGAAGCCTGGCAATTCCGTCTGATCGCCCCGGGCGAAGCGCAGCGCGCGATAGCCCATGACGCGTTCGGCGTCGCAAATGTGCCCCAAGACTTGCTTGATGCTCCACTTGCCCGGCGCGGTAGGAGCAATGGCTTCGGCGTCGGAAACTCCGGCGAGAAGCCGGCGGTACTCGCCGGGCTGCTGCGCGAGAAAGTCAAGGACTGGACCCTCGGGAACGAGGGCGATGTAGTTCTTATAGAAATCGGCGTATTCAGTCGTGTCGGGACGGGAAAGCATGGCAGAAGCACTTTGCCACAGGCGACGAGGCTGGGGCAAATCGGACTCGTCGCTAGCAGCTAGTTGCTAGTTGCTTCCTGCCGCCTTCGCTGCGCGCTTCTTGCGCTGGGTGGGATGAAAGAGCCAGGCGATGCCGATGCTCAACACGTAGAGCACGATCATGGGCGCGGCAAAGATGCACATGTTCATGATGTCCGTGGTGGGCGTGATGATGGCCGCAATGATGAAGATGACCAGGATGGAGTAGCGGAAGTTGCGCCACATCCAGCCGGCGCTCAATATCCCCATCAGCGAAAGAAAGAAGACGAGGATCGGCATTTCAAAGACGATGCCCAGGCCGGCAATGATGGTGAGGAACAGATCGGTGTATTCCTGGACCGTGATCATGGGCGTGAACTGACCGCTGAAGCTGATGAGGAAATCCAGCGCGGCGGGATAGACCATCTTGTAGCCGAAGTAGCCGCCGGCCAGGAACAGTCCTACCGTGCTGAACATGAACGGCAAGACGTAGCGGCGCTCATGGCGATAGAGTCCCGGCGCGATGAAGGCCCACACCTGGTACAGCACGAACGGCGATGCCACGAAGATCCCCGCCAGAAACGAGACCTTCAAGTACATGTTGAAGGGATCGGTCGGATTCAGGTAGACCAGCTTCTGATCCAGATGATGACTGGCCAGGGCCGTCATGATGGGCCTCTGCATGATGGCGAAGATGCGTTCGTGGAACGCCCAGCAGACGCCAAAGCCAGCCACCACGTAAAGGGCGCTGTGGATGATGCGGCGGCGCAGCTCCTCCAGATGAGCGAGGAAGCTCATGCCCGTCATTTCTTCGGAGGCGCGTTGCTGGGCCGTTTCCAAAACGGGGTTGGGCATGGTCAGTCGGTTTCCACTGCTTTAGAGGATGAGGAAGGCTGGTCGATCGGCCGAGCCTGGGGCGCGATGGTCTTGACCGGTTCAGAATCGGGGTTCGCGATGGAAACCAATTCCGATTTCGCCCGGCTGACCGAGTCCGTGATCGGCCTCATTGCGCGCTCCCATGGCTGCTCCGGCGGAAGCACTTTCGGACCTTCCTGCTGCTTCTTGGAGCGTTCCTCCAGCTCGATGTTCAGCATTTCGGTTTCGATCTGGCTTCTGAACTCATTGCTGGCGCGCTTGAACTCGGCGAGGAACTTGCCTAACTGCCGGGCCACTTCCGGCAGCTTGCGCGGACCCACCAGCACCAGGGCGAGCACAAGAATGAAGATCATCTCTTGCAGGCCGAGGTTCATAGGATCAATCATAATGCCCACCGTCGTCAGCAGCAATTGCGCCCGGGCCGGCGGGTCCTGGCAAGGAGGACGCGCTCAACCTAAACTGGTCTAGAATGTCGAGATGAAGATGCCGCGCCTCCTGCTGTTTCTTTTATCGGCGGTCCTGATTTCCGCGGCCCTGATGGCCAGCGACAAGAAGGATGAGGGTCCGCAGTCGGCCCTGAGCTTTCTGGTGCTGAAAGACGAAACCGGAAAGCCGATACGCAACGCGGCGGTTGTATTGCATCCGGTGGGACAGCACGGCAAGCAGGCGAAAAGCGGATTTGAGCTGAAGACCGATAACGACGGTAAGACGCACTTTGACGGAATTCCTTATGGCACATGGCGTGTGCAGGTGATCGCAAACGGTTTCCAGACATTCGGCGACGACTACAACATCAATCAGGCGGCGCAGGAGATTTCGGTCCGGCTGAAACGGCCAGAAGGCCAGTATTCCATTTACGAAAAGCACGACGGTAGCAGCGGAAGTGGGAATTCGACCCCGCCGAGTGCGACTCCGCCGAAATAGCTAGGGGAGTTCCGATTAAGTATTGCTTTGAAGAGGACCGCCTTCAGGCGGTCCGTGACGTCGAGCAGATGAATCCGGCTTTAGCCGCTGAGGGCCTCGGCATTGACTTAATCCGAGCCTCCTTAGGAGGGATTTCTTGATTGAAGCACGCGCACTGTGGACCGACAAAGAACGTTTCCTGGGTGAGGCCAGCAGCGGCCATGCCATCGTGGTCGACGCCGGCGCCGAAAAGTCCGCGAACAGCCCCATGGAACTGCTGCTGATTGCCCTTTGCGCCTGCACTGGTAGCGACGTCGTCGGCATTCTGCGCAAGAAACGCGAGCCTTTCACCAGCCTGGAAGTCCGCGCCACGGGCGAACGCACTGCCGACTTCCCCCAGATCTATACCTCCATCCGGGTGATCTATCGCGTCGGCGGCAATGTGACCCAAAAAGCGATGGAAGATGCCGTGCGGTTGTCAAAGGAGAAGTATTGTTCGGTCTCGGCCCTGCTGGAAAAAACCGTTATGATCGAGTTCGCAATCGAATATGCCGGATGAATCCTCAGCGGGAACTGCACAACCAGCGATGACTCGCGCATGCAAGCTTCTGTTCATCCCCATCGTTCTTCTGCAGGCCGGCTTTTTCCTGTTCGTCTCCCAGCACCGTCTTATTGATGGCGATGAGGGTTTCTATCTGCTGGCATCGCGTCTGGTGATGCAACACAAGGCTCCCTATCTGGATTTCTTTTACACCCAGGCGCCGCTGCTGCCTTATGCCTACGCGGCGTGGTTCAAGTTCACGGGAATTTCGTGGTTTGCGGCGCGCGTGTTTGCCGCACTCCAGACCGCGGTACTCGGCGGACTGATCTACGAGCATGTCTGCCGTGAGACCAGCAAGTGGGTTGCGGGAATCGCCGCGGTGGTCCTGTTCACATCCAGCAGCTTTATCTTTGCGTGGTTCCCAATCGTAAAGACCTTTCCTTTGGCGGCCCTGTTTCTCTTTCTGGCTTACGTCATCTTCGTCCGCCGCTCGCAGTCGTCTTTGGGATGGTGGATTGCGGCGGCCGGTGTTTTGTTCGGACTCAGCGTTGACACCCGTTCGTACGTGGTTGCGGTTGCGCCCGTGTTTCTGTGGTGGATATTCCGTCAAAATAGGATGCGCTGGCTGGTTCGTCTTCTGTGGTTCGCAGGCGGCTTCGCCATCGGCATCATTCCGTCCCTGGTTCTCTTCTTCGCATCTCCCGACGCATTCCTGTTTAACAACCTGGGATACCACGCGATGCGTTCCAAAGCCGGTTTGATTGGCCTTTGGCAGGACAAAGTGCACGTGCTGCTGGCAACTTTCGGCGGACGCTTTACCGGATTTCAATTCAGCGTGCTGACTCTGACCTGCGTTGGCTTCATCGTTCTGCGGCGCATGAAGAGAGACGCGTCGCTGCTGGCCTTTGTGATCGCTTTTGCATTGGGATTGGTCAGCATCCTTCCTACGCCTGCATCCATGCAGTACTTTTCCATGATCGTGCCGTTCCTGATTGTGGCCGCTGTTTGCTCGGTCAGCGATTATGTGGCCAGTATGCAATCCCAGCGTGAGGTGCGCATTGCCGGCGCGGTATGTGTTGTCTTGCTGATCGGCTTTATCGGATTTGCGGTTCCAACCTTTCGACACTATCTCTTCACTGGCGAGAACGTTCCGGGCATTGATGGTCTGGCGGACGCGCCCAACTGGACCTTGCAGCAGGTGACTGCCGTTTCCCAGGCAATCGACCAGCTCGCCTCGCCTGGCGAAAAGGTCGTCAGCTTCTGGCCTGGATACATTTTTGCCTCGCGAGCGGATCCGTATCCGGGGTTTGAAAACGACTTTGGGCTGGCGGTCGCCAGAAAGTTAAGTCGCGAAAGGCGCGAGAAGTACCATGTTCCCAGCTCAGCGGAAATAGTCGACGAGTTTGCTTCCCACGGCCCGCGGCTGGTGGTGATCGGCAACCAGGGGCCGGCGAGCGGCGGTCCTAAGTACTCAGCCGCAGTCGGGGTGGTGCGCACCTACGGCTACACGCTGGTGCGGATCGTGGGAGAAGCGAGCATTTACGAGCGTTCTTCGACTCCTTAGTACTTCGCGGCTGCCGGTTGCGGCCGGTTGCCATAGCCATGCTGACGGAGGCAATACCGTCGTATAATCGTGAGTTTGCCTATGACTACTACTCAGACCGAATTGCGCCTGGCTAAGCGGATGTCGCGGCTGGGAACGGAAACCGCTTTCGAGGTGCTGGTTCGCGCCCGCGCCCTGGAGCGGCAAGGGAAAAACATCATTCACCTTGAGATCGGCGAGCCCGACATGGACACGCCGGCCAACGTGGTCGACGCCGGAGTTGACGCCTTGCGCAAGGGCTACACCCATTACGGCCCCGCGGCCGGATTGCCGGAGTTGCGCGAGGCCATCGCCGCTGAAGTCTCCGCCTCGCGCGGCATTAAAGTGGGTCCCGATGAAGTCGTCGTCGTTCCCGGAGGCAAGCCCATCATCTTTTTCACCATGCTCGCCTTGGTGGAAGAGGGCGACGAGGTCATCTATCCCAACCCCGGCTTCCCCATCTACGAGTCGATGATCAACTTCCTGAGCGCGAAAGCGGTGCCCATTCCGCTACGCGAGGAGCGCGACTTCCGGCTCGACGTCAACGAACTGGCAAGCCTCATCAACGACCGGACCAAACTGATCATTCTGAATTCGCCGCAGAACCCGACGGGCGGCATCATCACCAAGAGCGACGTGCAGGACATCGCGGCCGCCATTGGCGATCGCGACATCATGGTGCTCAGCGATGAGATTTACAGCCGGCTGCTCTTTGAAGGCGAGCCGTACAGCATCGCGTCGGTGGACGGCTTCAAGGACCGCACCATCATTCTCACCGGCTTCTCGAAAACGTATTCCATGACCGGCTGGCGCCTGGGATACGGCGTGATGCGGGCCGATCTGGCGGCACAGTTTGCGCGCCTGGCGACGAATTCCACATCGTGCACGGCGACTTTCACGCAGATTGCCGGCATCGAGGCCGTGCGGGGTGACCAGAGCGAGCCGGAGAAGATGCGCCAGGAATTTCAGCGGCGACGCGATGTGTTCGTGAAAGGCCTGAACCAGATCAAGGGATTTTCCTGCCGCATGCCAAAGGGTGCGTTCTACACTTTCCCGAACATCAAGCAGACCGGCTGGCCATCCAAGAAGCTGGCCGATGCGCTGCTGGATGACGTTGGCGTTGCGGGATTGTCGGGAACGGCGTTCGGTTCGTTCGGCGAGGGCTTTATGCGCTTCAGCACCGCGAATTCGATTGAGAATTTACAGGAGGCGCTGAGCCGCATCGAGCATTGGACGAAGAAGAATCTTTAGAAGTGTGGCGTCTGGAGAACGCAGCTTTAGCCCCTGCACAAACCATCGGGGGCTAAAAGGCCCGCATTCTACAAGCGTCTGGCGGCACGACGGAAGTCGTGCCCTGATACAAAGCAATGTATGAGATAGCCTTTGATTGCCAGTCGCGGATCGCTGATTGCTATGCCAAGTGCTAACGGCTAACTGCCGCTTCTACCAGCGATTGAAACACCTTCGCGCCGTCGGTCATGCCCAGCTCCGGCTCGCTGGCGCGCTCCGGATGCGGCATCATGCCCAGCACATTCCGCCCCTCGCTGCAAATTCCGGCAATGTTCTCCAGCGATCCGTTGGGATTGGCTTCGGGCGTGACCTCGCCCGCAGGCGTGGTGTAGCGGAAGACGATGCGGTCCTGATCTTTGAGCTCGGCCAGGGTACGCTCGTCGCAGAAGTAGTTGCCTTCCATGTGCCCGATGGGAATCTCCAGCACCTCGCCCTTCGTGAGCTGCTGCGTATACGGCGTGTTGGTGCTCTCCACGCGAATGTGTACCGGCTTGCAGACGTACTTCAGCCCGGCATTGCGCATCAGCGCTCCGGGGAGCAGCCCGGCCTCGCACAGGATCTGGAAGCCATTGCAGATGCCGAGCACCAACCCGCCGTCAGCCGCGAACTTGCGCACCGACTCCATCACCGGCGAGAACTTC
>Ga0187883_10001291_pt1 | contig 15497 bp, 14 predicted proteins | sample June2016WEW_20_1_2_FD_132966 | JGI IMG/M metagenome (GOLD analysis project Ga0187883, IMG submission 132966) | Peatland microbial communities from SPRUCE experiment site at the Marcell Experimental Forest, Minnesota, USA - June2016WEW_20_10 | ecosystem: Environmental > Terrestrial > Soil >...
CCGATCCGGTCTCCCCGCCAAAGAGAAGTGCGCCGTTGTCGGCATCGTCTTCCGTAAACCCTTCGCTCGAGCGGTTCGGGGGCTGAACGCTCAGCGCGAGTTTGGTCCAGGTGCCCCCCGCGTACACCCAGGTACCGCATCCGACCGCGCAGGGGGTCCCGACGAACAGGACCATCTCGCGGTCGCTCGGGTCGTAGGCCAACCCTCCGTCCAGGGCCGGGGGCGGCGAGGGCCCGCTCGGGATCACCGGGTTCCACGTCCCATTCTTGAAGGCCCACGTGTCGTTCAGAAGTCCGCTCGCGTTCGAACCCCCGAAGAGCAGGACGTACCCGTCCGCGGGGTCCCAGGCCATGAGCGAGGCCGTGCGGGGGCTCGGCGAGAGGGCCGGGTGGATCTCGGTCCAGCTACCGTTCGCATCAACCCAGGTCTGGTTGGTCAGCGTACAGGTCCCGGGGCCGACGCATCCCCCGAACATGACCAAGGAGTGGTCGACGGGGTCGGAAGCGATGCTGGTCTGGTACATTTGAGGGAATCCGGAGGATCCGGCGAGAGGTTGCCACCCGTAGCTGGCAAAAGTGGCGGCCGATCGGGGGGTCGCCCCGGCGGGGTGGACGGAGGTGCCCGACTCCAAGGGAACCCACGGACCGGTCGTTGACGGCAGTCCGGGCGCCACCCCCCCGAAGGCGGCAGCCATCAGGAGGAGGCCGGGGCATGCCAGGGCGAGAACCCACGAGCGCCGGTGCACGTTGTCCCCTCCCCGACGCCATCGACGCACTGGACTTAGAGGTGACCGCCTGCCGATTCCTCCGCCGGCGCGCGGCGCACGGTGGCCCGCGGCAGGGAGCGCCGGCCGAATCGGAGAACCTGCCCGCGACGAGGATATGAGGCGGTCGGTCTCCATGGGCCGACCCCACCGTGTCGAATACGCAGCCCCGGCCGACGGCCCACCTCGGAGAACTTCCCTGGACGTTGACGGCCCCGATGCTCACGGAAAGGTCGTCTCGGCTCGTCACGGAGGCTGAACGGGAGGTCACCGAACTTCTGCAGGCGCCGGGAAAACGGACCGTGGAGGGCTTCCTGACCTCCCTCGACCGAATCCTCCTCCGGGTGCGCGACGTGGCGAGCCACGGGAGCTTCCTGTTCGCCGTCCACCCGGACGAGGAGATCCGAACGGCCGGTCGGGCCGCCTCGGAGGCGGCGGACCGATTCTTCAACACGTTCCGGGTCAACGATGCCGCCTACCGGGCGCTCCAGGAGGTTGACCTGACCGATGTCGATGGCCCGACCCAGTACGCCGTCGAGAAGATGCTCCGGGACCTTCGGCGGGCCGGTGCGGAGAAGGCACCCGAGGTCCGGGCCCAGTTGCTCGAGTTGAACAACGAGATCGACAGTCTCTGCAACCAGTACAACCAGAACGTGGCCCGACTGGAGCGGAGCGTCGACCTCTCCGGGGCGGACGAGCTCACGGGCCTGCCGCCCGACTATCTCGCGGGCCACGTGGCCGGGGTGGACGGGAAGGTCCGGATCACGACGCGCTATCCCGACTTTCTGCCGGTCATGGCCTACGCGGACCGCGCGAACGTGCGCCAGCGCCTCCTCTTCGAGTTCATGAACCGCGCGTACCCGGAAAACGTCGAGGTCCTGGGCCGGCTGTTGACTCGCCGCTTCGATCTCGCGGCGACCCTCGGCTATCCTGCCTACGCCGCGTACGCGATCGAGGACAAGATGATGGGCTCGCCCGCGGCGGCCCGGTCCTTCCTCACGCGCATCGCGGACGGACTACGGGAGCCGTCCCGGGCCGAGCTCGACCGATTGCTCGCGCGCAAGCGGCGCGACCTGCCCTCCGCCCCGCGTCTTGAGCTGTGGGATGCGAGCTTCTACGGGGACGGGTACTACGACGGAAAGATCCGCACCGAGGAGTACGGGGTCGACACCCGAACGCTCCGAGAGTACCTGCCCTACCGGTCGGTGCGGGACGGCCTGTTCGCCCTCTGCGAGCAGCTGTTCGGGATCCGGTTCCACCGGGTCGAGTCCGAAACCCTCTGGCACCCCACGGTCGAGGCCTACGACGTAACGCTCGGCGACCAACCCCTCGGGCGCTTCTTCCTCGACCTCGTTCCCCGGGAGGGAAAGTACACCCACGCCGCCTGCTTCGGTATCCGGGACGGGATCGAAGGAGTCCAACTTCCCCAAAGTGCGCTGGTCTGCAACTTCCTCGACGCGGGGACGCCCGCCGATTCGGTCCGCATGCAGTATTCCGACGTCGTGACCTTCTTCCACGAGTTCGGGCACCTCCTGCACGCCCTGTTCTCGGGGCACGGGCCGTGGCTCTACACCACGATGTCGTTCGTGGAGTGGGATTTCGTCGAGGCGCCCTCCCAGCTCTTCGAGGAGTGGGCGCGGGACCCCGCGACCCTTGCCCGGTTCGCCCGGAACCCCGAGACGGGCGAGCCGATCCCGTCAGAACTCCTTCAACGGCTCAAGGCCGCCTCCGCGCTGGGTCGTTCCTCTCGGTGGCTGCGTCAGGTTGCGCTCGCCGCCATCTCGCTCGAGCTGTACGACCGGTCGCCGGCGGGCCTCGATGTGTCGGCGACGTTCCAAGAGATCTACGACCGGTACTTCCCGACCCCGCTCGAGACCGGGTACCACCCCACGACCTCGTGGGGCCACCTCACCGGCTACTCTGCGATCTACTACACGTACGTCTGGTCGCTCGTCATCGCCCGCGACCTCCTGAGCCCGTTCTTCACCAAGGGCACGTTGACGGACCGTGAGATTGCGGGACGCTACGTACGCGAGATCCTGACCCCCGGCAGCACCCGCCCGGCCAAGGAGCTGGTCCGGGCCTACCTCGGCCGTGACTTCGACTTCCGCGCCTTCGAGGCTTGGAGCCGTGAGGGAATCCCGACGGTTCCCACGCCCCCGGGCCCGTCCGCCTAGGCTCGGCAGCCGCCGCAGCCCTCCCGGGGGCCGCGGACCGAAGAAGACGTGATGCTATGTTTACAAATATAGTCTAAATTGAAATTCTATATATTTCGACCCGGGCGTGGTTCACCCGATGACGAAGAGAGAAACCGCCCGGCACGTCGCGCCGGGTCCCCCGCGAGCCGAGCCGCCGACCTCACCCCCTGCCCTCGAGACGATTGACGACCCGGTCACCGGACTCCCCTCGGGCGAGACGGGGATTCCCGGGACCGCGTTCCTGGCCGTGGGGGCCCAGGAAGCGGCCGAGCATCTGTTTCGTCGCCTTCTCGGCGCCTACCTCGCCGGTGCACCCGAGTTCGTGGTCCGTGAGCGGCCGGCGCTCTCGAGCGGAACGCGCGAGGTCGTGCGCACCTTCTGCCGCCGCACCCGGCAGCCGGAGATCGTCTCGGAAGAGCTCGACTCGATCCGGCTTCACGACCTCTCGTTCGAGAGCCCCGTTTCGCTCGACCAGCGGGTCCAACGGATGGGGCGGATGGTCCTCACGTTCCACCGGGAAGCGGTCGACGGCTGGTCGCACCTTCCCCTCGGCGACGACCGGTATTGGGAGCGGCGCGACGACGAGGTCGATCGCGAGGCCTGGTACATCCAACGCATCGCGACCCTCCGGCTCGGGATCCAGGGTTCCGCCCCGGACCTCCTCGGTTCCTGGACGGTCGCGCGAAGTCTCGAACGCATCGCCGACCACGCGGTGGTCCTCGGGACGATCGGGCCCCGCCTCGTCGCCCTCCCCCAGGGTCAGGGACCGCTCACACCCCTCCGGCAGTTCCACGCCCAGGCGATGGACCATCTGGAGGGGGCACTCGCGGCCCGCCACGGCGACCGGGCGAACGAGCTCCTCGATACCGGGAATGCCCTCGCTACCTCGGGTGAGGCGCTGGCGGACCGGCTGCTTCCTGGGGTGGGCGGAGGCGTGATGCCGCCCGCCACCGCGGCGACCGTCGCACGCATCCTCGAATCGATCGGACGGACGATCGCCTACGCCCAGGACATCGCCCAGGTCGCCCTCGACCGCACCATCCCCGTGATCCCGTTCGAGCCCCCCCATGCGGCGCGGACCACTTCGGGCCCGTCGCGGCGCGAGCGTTTTGTCCCCGCGGCGGCTCGCTAGAATCTCGAGCAGCCGCGCATGCCTCGTACTCTCCGGTCGGTTCGGGTCATTATCGTTCGACATGGGCCCGCGGCGTTGCGCGACCCGGCCCGCTGGCCCGACGACGCGATCCGCCCGCTCACCACGAAGGGCACGGACCAGACCCGGACCGCCATGCGGGGCCTCGTCCGCTACCTCGGCAAGAGAACCCGGCTCGCGTCCAGCCCGGCCGTCCGGTGCCGGCTGACGGCCGAGATGCTCCGCACGGCGCTCGACCCGGCGCCCCGACTGGACTTCTGGGAAGAGCTGGCGCCGGGGGCTCTCGCGCCTCCGATCTTCGACCGCATCCACGCCGCCGGCCGGGCGGGACAGGATATCGTGATCGTCGGCCACGAGCCCACGCTCGCGGAGTTCATCGGCCTGGCCCTCACGGGCGAGGGAACGCCGTTCGCCCGGCTGGGAAAGCCATCGGCCGCCTGCCTCGAGTTCCCGGTCGCCGTCCGCCCCGGCGCGGCGCGGTTGCGCTGGCTCCTTACGCGGAAGCAGATGGCCCGGGCGGCGTAGGCGGGCCGGGGCGCCGCACGCGTCCCTTCTTGACAGCGCCGTAGAGGGGAGCGACAAGTTCCCGGACCGACGTGTGGACCTCCTCGGGCCGCCGGTTCCCGTCAACCATGTGGAAGTCGTACTCGCGGGTCATCCACTCGAACTCCCGCGCCAGGCGGTCCTGGTAGAGGAAGAAGCTCTCGAAGAAGTCGCGCGAGAGGCAGAGATCCATCCCCGACTCCCAGTAGTCGAGGCTGCCGTACTTTCCGATCGAGCGGTGGAGGAGGATCTCCGGACGGGCGTCGAGGAAGACCACGAGGTCCGGTCGGAACGCGAACCCGTAGAGGTGGCGGGCCCAGTCGCGGGAGGCGCCGCGGACGATCGCGCGCGCCATGAGCGTGTAGATGTACCGGTCGGCGAGGACCGTGCTGCCGGCGGAGAGCGCCGGGACGATCTTGTTCTCGAGCTGGTCGCCGAAGTCCGCGGCGTAGAGGAGAGCCAATGTGGTCGCACCCAGCGTATGGCCCTGCTTCGCCCGGTCGATCTCTTCGCTGACCAGCGTGGAGCGTCGGAGCCCGGTGTCGACGACCGCGTGCCCCTCGATCTCCAGCCATTCCTTGAGGAGGGCGACCTCGGTGCTCCGTCCGGAACCGTCGGCGCCTTCGATGACGATCAACTTGCCCGCGAGCTCCCCCGTCGGGATCCCCGGTAACCGCGTCCCGTAGGTCCTATCCGTCATGCAACAACGCCTCCCCCTTCGGGAACCCCTGCAGTATCGGGCGAACCTTGCTTCGAAGCTCCGCCTGGATCGGCTCGACCGCCCGGGTCGAGTCGACGATCGTCATCTTGTCGGTGACCGCGATCCGGTCGTACTCCTTCTTGATCCGCCCCTGGAACCGCTCGTAGCTATCGTGCAGGTCCTCGGACAGCCCGAGGTCCATGCCCGCCTCGTAGTAGTTGATCTTGAGGCGGGAGGCGATCTTGCGCTGCAGCGTCACGTGGACGGGCACCCGGAAGTAGAAGGCGATGTCCGGGGTTGGCGCGAACGAATAGATCGTGCGCACCCAGGCCGGGTCGCATCCTCGGGCCGCGTCGCGGACGAAGGCCGTGTACGAGTACCGGTCGCAGACGACAATATAGCCGGCCCGCAGGGGCGGCAGGATCGTCCGCTCGAACCGGTCGGCGAAGTCGATGGCGTGCATGAGCGAAAAGGTCGTGGGAGTGAGCAGGCCCTTCTTCTTCCCGCGCCGGATCGTGCTCGAGACGAGTTCGGAGGAGTTCCACTCCGTCCGGAAGACGCGGTAGCCCGTGGCCGCGAGCCACTTGCCGAGCAGGGCGGCCTGGGTCGACTTTCCGCTGCCGTCCAGCCCCTCGAAGACGAACAGTCGGCCGGGGTAGCCGTGCTTCGGGGACGGGTTCTCACGAATCACGGATCTTCACCTCGACATCGAACGCGCGCGGGATCGTCTTCGCCACTTTCTCCCCGATCCGTGTCGGAGGGGCGGTACTGCCCGACGAGGAAAAGGATACCGTGACCGTACGTCCGTCACCGGAGCTCGAGAACCGGGGATGGAACGGCTCCGTCATCTCGGCGATTTCGAGGATCGCGCCGAGCCGCCGGGCGGTGTCCAGGTCGTCCCCCCGAAGGATCGGCTGGAATCCCTTCTTCCATTCCGAGGGGAGGGGTCCGCCCTCGTGCACGTACGCGGCCATGGAGGCGAGCAGGATCTCGCGTTGGTCCAACCCCATGAGCGGGTAGTTCTGGATCAGGTACGCCGAGTGATGCGCGTGCCGCCAGAGGTCGATCGAAGTGCCCGAATCGTGCATCCACCCCGCGACGCGCAGCGCGAGCCCCTCGCTCCGGCCCCACTTGAACCGGTCCGAGAGCACCTCGAACAGGTCGAGGGCGGTGGAGGTGACGGCGCGGCCGTGCTCCAGCCGGAACGCGAACGACTCCGAGGCCGCGACCACCGAACGCTCCGCGAGGGTCACCGCCGGCGCCGGAAGTTTCGCTCCGACCGCTTCGAGCGCGATCCCTTCCCGGATGCCGGTGCCCGAGACGACGATGTGGTCGGCCTTGGCCGCGCGGAGCAGCTCCTGGAACACGACAACCCCGGCGAGGACGACGTCCGCCCGGTCCGAGCCGATCCCAGGAACGGCCCGCCGCTTCTCCGAGGGCATCTCCCAGAGGAGCTCGCCGAGCGCCTCGATGTCGTAGTCCCACAACGGGTAACCGTGGACTCGCCCGATCGGCCAGCTCCGGAACTCGATCGCGGCCCGGGCGAGGGCCCGGACGGTGCCGCCAATCCCGAAGAGGCGACGCGCCCGGTCCCCGAACGTCTCGAACACCGATCCCAAGGCATCCCCGACGTACTCGCGGAGCTCGTCCATCTCCCGCTTTTTCGGTGGGTCATGTTCGAAGAACCGTTCGGAGAGCCGAAGGGCCCCGAGGGGGAGGCTGACGCTGCTGCGCAGCTCTCCCCGCCGGACCTCGGCCAACTGGAGCGAGCCGCCCCCCATGTCCATCACGATATCGTTGTCGAGCTCCCACGCGCTGGCGACGCCGAGGTAGCCGTACCGTGCCTCTTCGGCCCCGGAGAGTATCCGCAGGAGCATCCCGGTGCTCCGCTCGACCGAGCGGACGAACTCTCCGCCGTTGGGCGCGTCCCGGACCGCGCTCGTCGCGACCGCGAGAGTGCGGGGAACGTCGAACGTTCGCACGAGCTTCGCGAACCGGCGCACCGCTACGGTCCCCCGCCGGATCGCCTCGTCGGACAGTTGCCCATCCGGGCCGGTTCCCGCGCCGAGGCGCGGGACCTCCTTGTCCTCGTAGGTGGCACGCACTGCGCCGGCACTGGACGTGTCGAAGATGACGAACCGGGCCGTGTTCGACCCGATGTCGATCACGCCCAATCGGTGGGACGAACGCGCCGCCATGCGTTCCTCCCGACCCCCGGCCTCTGACGACCGGGAGCGCTCCACGGTGGCCCATGGTCCGGCCTACTAATACTGTGTGGGCACGACTACCGAAACCCACGTAGGAAACGGTTTTCCGCCCCGACGGAGTGCAGGAGTTCCCCGTGGTTCAATGGCTCGCCCACGCTCGCCCCCCCGCGCAGTCGCCGAGTTCGTGCAAGAGCTCGAGCGGAGATTGGATTCCACCCTCCATGAGCTCGACCGCTTGGTCGCCGCCCCTCGCCCGGCCGCCTCCGCGCTCCATCGGCTCCACCGCGACCTTCGTCGGCTCCGCGTGGGGATCTCCGTCTGGTCGCGCCTCCTTCCGAAGGCTTCCCGGGACGAACTGAAGGGGTACGACCGTCGACTGAAGCGCCTCGCGCGCCTCGTTGGGGGGGTCCGGGACCGGGATGTGACGTTGAGCCTGCTCTCGGATCGGTCGCTGCCCGGAGGCGCCCGCGAACGGGTCCGCCTGATGCAGGTCCGACGCCGGCTCGTCGATGACGCGCGCGTCGGACGCGAGCTGCTCCGTGTGTTCCTGCGGGCGGAACGGGATGCGGGACTTTTCGAGGGGATCCGCGCGGGGCTCCACGTGGTTCCTCCTCGGAAACAGGTCCAGCACTTGGACGACTACCTCGCCCAGATTCGCGACGAAGGTCGGCGCGAGGTCCGCGTCGCCCACCGCCGGGCCCGGAGGAAACCCTCCACGCGGAGACTCCACAGCCTGAGGATCCGCATGCGGAACTGGCGGCACCTCACCGACCTCTCTACCACGGTCACCCCGGCCCAGACGATTCCGGCTCCGCCGCCCCTCCGCGCCCTCCAGCGCCGCCTCGGGCGCCTCCACGACCTCGAGGTCGCGGAGGATCTGGCACGGCCCGCCCGGGGAACGAGGTGGGCCCGCTCCCTTGAGGAGGAGCAGCGCCGGCAACGGCGCCGTATCGTCCAGCAGCTCCGGGCCCGGGCGACCCGGGAGATCGTTCCGTCTCCGGAAGCGGCGTGAGCGGCCGGCCTCCGGCGTCGAACGATCTGCACCACCCCTTGGCCCCTTCCGTGACTACCGACCTCACGGCCGCCCTCGAACACGCCCTCGGGGAGTCCGGGGCCCTGGGGGCCACCGTTCGTCAGCTCGCGAACCGGGTCCAACGGGACACTGCCGCTGTTGCGACCGAACTCGGCCGCCTCTCCCGGTCCGGCACGGTGACCCGGATGGGTCGTGGGCTTTGGGTTTGGCACGACTTCACCGAACTGACCGGGGGAGCGGACTTCGCCGACCCCGCCTCCTTCGTGGAACGGTTCGAACGGGAGGGCGGCGTGGCGCTCGGTCAGTACTCCGGACCCATCACGTTCCGGTCGAACGAGACCCGCGCCATCCACCGGTGGTGGCCGTACGTTCAAGGGTACTCGGCCGAGTTCGTCGCCGGCGTCCTGGACGCCTGCCAGCTCCGGCCCGGGGCGACGGTCCTGGACCCGTTCGCAGGGAGCGGGACCTCCCTGGTGGAAGCTCGACGAGCCGGCTTCCGCGCGTTCGGGACGGAGATCCTCGCCCCGGCTGCGCTCGCGGCCCGGGTGAAGACCCATTTCGAACTCGATGGTCGAGCGCTCGAGCAGGCGGCCCAACGCGTGGTGTCGCGCGCACGGCGAAGCCGACAGGGCTCCCTCCCGTTCTTGCGGGAGACCGAACGGCAGTTCTCCTCTCGTTCCCTACGGGACCTGACGCGCTTGAGGGACGCCCTCCCCCCGGAAGGTCGCCCCGAGGCGGATGCGCTCCGGCTGGCGTTCGGCCGCGTCCTGATCCCGTCGAGCCGCCTCCACCGGTCCCCGTGTCTCGGCTACCGCCGGGACCCGGTGGAGGATGGGACCGACCCCCCCTTCGCGCTGTTCGAGCGGGCGGTCGCCGAGATGCGCGCCGACCTCCAGGGCATCGCACCCGAGCGGCCCCGCTGGGGCCCGGCTGCGACCATCGAGCAGAGCGACGCACGGACCGCACGTTGGCCCGCCGGTTCGGTCGATCTCGCGATCACGAGCCCGCCGTATGTCAACGGGATGGACTACGTGATGAACTACAAGGTCGACCTTGCCTGGCTGGGGTACGCTCGCTCCTACGCCGACCTCGCCGCCCTCCGTGCGGCGGAGGTGGCCTGCGACAACCTCCCTCGCTCGGAGACGAATGCCTACCTCGGGGTCGGTCAATCCCTCGATCCCTGGTTAAACGAGCTCCTCCCCCGAATCCGGGACAACGTCGCGCGAAAAGGGTCCTACCGACGCGACGACATGCACGCGATCGTGCACCGTTACTTCGCCGATCTACGGCCGGTACTCATCGGCGTCTTCCGAGCGCTCCGGCCGGGCGGACGGTTCGTGATCGTGGTCGGCGACTCCCTCCTCGCCGGAGCCTACATTCCGGGCGACCTGATCCTCGCGCGAATGGGAGTTCAGGCGGGGTTCCGGCTCCGGAGCGTAGAGGTCGCCCGTACGCGGCGGAGCGGTCAGCGCCGGAGCTTCCGGCTGCGCGAGTCGGTCGTCACGCTCGAACGCCCCCGACGAGCGGGCCGGGCGAGCTAGATTCCGCCCCGCCCGCCGGCGGGCACGTGGAAGCAAACCCTTAACGGGAGACGGGAGGCCTGTTCCTCTGCGCGGGTACTGACATGTCGCCACGAGACCCGGAACCAAAGTACCTCGAGCCCCTCCTCGGCGTCGGGTTCGACCTGGACGGCACCCTGGTCCTTTCCAACCATGATTTCCGGCGCATGAGGGCGACCGCGATCCGGATCGCGGAGCAGCACGGGGTCGTCCCCGGGCACCTCTCCCCGAACGACCCGATCCACCGCATCCTGGAACAGGCCCGCGAGGAGATCCACAACTCCGGCGCGAGCGACGGGATCCTCTACCGGTTCGAGGCGGAGTTCCACCACGCGATCGACGCGATCGAGATGGAAGCTCTCCCCCGAACGGTCGTGCGACCGGGCGCCGAACCGCTGCTCCGTGGTCTCTCCGAGCGGGGCTTCCGCCTGGGGATCCTCACCCGCAGCTCCGAGGAGTTCGCCCGCGGCGCGCTGGTGCGCACCGGGCTCGCGAAGTACTTCCCCTACCTCCGCAGCCGAAGCTCCTCGGGACCTTCCAAACCGTCGCCCGAGGCCCTGCTTGCCCTGCTGCACGATATGGGGGTTCCCATCGACCGCGCGGTGTTCGTCGGCGACCACCTCATCGACGCCGAATGCGCGGTCGCCGCGCGGGTTCGGTTCTACGCCCTGCTACCGGATCCCTCGGAGTCGGCCGGTTCGACCCAGAGCGAGGCCCGGTTCCTTGCGGGCGGCGCTGCGGCGGTGGCGGTGGACCTGCCCCACCTCGCACGGCAGTTGGGCGTCTCGATGACGAACTCCGCCACCGCGGCGTAGCCAAGCGGGGACTAGAGATACTCCGCGTATGCGTGGATCACGGCCCGCTCGGCGGTCGCCCAAGCCTCCGGAATTTGGTTCCATCCGTTCCGCTGGTCGCCCACACAGTAGAGACCGGGGATCGGTTGGCCCGACTGGTCCGATATCGCTCGGCAATCCTCGTCCGTGACGACGGACCCTTCGGGGTCGAAGCGGCAGCCGAGGGAGCGGGGGATCTCCTGATGGAGGTCGTGCCACCCCAGGGCACTGAATCCCTTCTCGTAACTCCGGTGGCTCCCGTCGGCGAATTGGACCCCGAAGCGCTTCTCCCGAATCTCGTCGAACCCCGTCACCGTGGACTCGAAGGACGTGATCCCATGTTCCCGGAGGGCCGCCCGCAATGTCTCGGCCTCTTCCGCAGGGGATCCTTCCAGGAGGTGCTTGCCATGCGTGAGGATCTCGACGGAAGACGGTCGGAAATGGAGGAGATCGATCGCGGTCCGGGCCGCGAACGCATCGTGACCCAGGACCGCGACCGACTTCGCCCCGAGCGTGTGGCCGTCACAGAGGATGCAGAAGTCGACCAGGGCCTGATTGGCCCAGGGAAAGATCGGCTTGATCTCTCCGCCCACCTCGAGCATCCGGTCGACAACCCCCATCGCGAGCACGACCACGCGTCCGCGTGCGGTCAGGTCTTGCTTCAGCCAGTCGAAGGGCACCGAGAACCCCTTGTCGGTACGCTCCACACTTCGCACGGTCGCCGGACTGAAGTAACTCACCCATTCGTCGACCTTCCGAACGGCCGCGACCTGCAGATCCAGCAGCGAGTGGCCCGAGATACCGTTTGGAAACCCAGGGATGTTGTCCATCACCGGCGCGTAGTACGATCGGCCGAACTTCGGGCCGCGGTCGATGAGGGCCCCCTTGTAGCCAAGGAGTGCGGTCTTCAGCGCCGCCTGCAGGCCGGCGTGTCCTCCGCCGACGACGATGACGTCATAGGACTCCTGAAGGCGGGGGAAGCCGGGCATGCGACCATCCACTCCGGGGCAGGATTTGATGAGCGTCGGCCGGGACGACCAACATCGCAGCTCGTGGCTTCGTACGGTGTCCTCCCACGATGTACATAGTCTATGGTTATCTCGCTTATCAGTCGGATTACGCTCACAGATGCCGAGTTGTAATGTATGGAAGGCCGAAAACTCCAACTCGCAGGTAAGTCGACTTACCTCGTCTCGCTGCCCAAGCGCTGGGTCATCCACGCGGGCTTGAAAGCGGGCGACACCCTGTTCGTCGAAACGGAGACCGACGGTTCGGTCTCGGTGCGACCACGGGCCGGGGAGAAGCCGGCCGACCGCCGTATGATCTTCCAGGAGCGGGGCGAAGAGGCGCGGGACCATCTCCTGCGGAAACTGATCGGTGCCTACACGAGCGGGTTCGGCCTCATCGAGATCCGGTTCGCTCCCGACCGCGCCCCGTTCGTCCGCCGGGTATCTCGCGAGTTCTGCCGCCTGGTCATCGGCCCCGAGGTTATCGAGGAAGGAAAGAACTCCATCGTGATCCAGGACCTCTCCGACCCCTCCGAACTGAGCTCGGAGAAGTGCCTGCGTCGCATGCACCTCACGGTACGGGCCATGCTGGAGGACGCCGTCACCGCGATCGAGACGGGGAACGAAGGGCTCGCCAACGACGTCGCCCTGCGTAGTCAGGACGTTAGCCGCCTGTTCTGGATGATCTCGAAACAGTATCACCTCGCCCACTCTGCGGTCCAACCGGCCGGCGACCGGGCCAACTCCGCCGCGATCCACGCGCACCGCCTCATCGCGAAGCTGATCGAACGCATCGGCGACCACGCCAAGCGGATCGCCGCCACGTACGCGGCCCTCAACACCGGGAAACCGTTCGACCCGAAGCTCGCGAAGGATCTCGAAGATGCTCGCATCTCCGCGGTGGCGCTCCTGGACAAGGCGTTCATGGCCCTCGTCACGCGGGACATCGAGGCCGCAAACCAGGCGATCGACGGCCGGGGGGAGCACCAGAAGCTCATCGACTCGCTCTCCCACCGGGTCGCGAGCAAGAAGGGCGAGGACCTGCTTGCCCTGGGTACGGTCGTCGACAGCCTGAACCGCACCGCAGGCTACGCGTCCGAGATCGCCGAGCAGGCGATCGACCTCTCGGTGCTGATGAGCCCCGAGCCGGCCTGAGCTCTAGCTTTCGGCCCAAGTGGCCTTTGGGCCGACGTCCGAGGGCGCCTTGGACCCCTTCGAGGGGGCCGGGGGGGCAGGTACCGAGGGCATCGGTGAGGGAGCAGCCTTCCCCGCCGAAGCCGCGACCGTGGCCGCACGTTGGGCCAGCACCGTGTTCACTACCTCGGCGTCGACCCGGTAGGATCGGTGCGCGGCCCCATACTCCACCGCAAGGTCCGCGAGCTCGAGCAGGCGCCGGGGGTTCGAGCCGGCCGCCCGATTGAGCAGGTGGATCGCTTCGCGATCGAACGGGTAGATCGGGTCCAGGTCCTCGACCAGGCGCTTCACGAGGAGTTTCTTCGCGAGGAGCAGGGCCGCCTCGTCATCGCTGAGGCCGGCCAGCACGAAGGTCCGGTTGATCCGGGAGGAGAGGGCCGGGTGGTTGACGGCGAGCCACGCCAGGTAGCTCGGATAGCAGCTGAACATGATGAGAACTCCCGGCTTGATCATATCGGAGATCTCCTGGACCACCTTCGCGAACGCGTCGACCTCCCGCGACTCGATCAGGTTGTTCAGGTCGTTGAACATCAGGAACGACGGGGCGGTGCTGTTCAGCGCCTGCCCGATGATCTTCCCGGCCTCCTTCGGGTCGTACTTCTCGTCACTGATCTTGGCGAGCCCCACCATGGCCCGCAGCCAGGCGGGCTGGCTGAACAGCTTGGCCTTGCCCTTGGAGGTCGCCACGGTCTGGAACTGCGTCGCGACCCCCCGGAGGACCCTCGCCGTCTTGGCCGGAACGTCGTAGTAGACGGCGAAGGCGTTGCGATCCTTGGCCTCGGCCGCCGTGACGAGGAGGCGTTCGGTCTTCCCTGCGCCGTGCGGGCCGACGATGGCCACCACCGCCCGGTTCTCCTTGTCGAAGACCTCGTCCTTGATCGTCCTCAGGGTCTCGTCGATCTCCTGATTGACGTGGTACAGGCTCACGTCCTCGAGGCTCTCGCTGGCCAGGTCCCGGAAGGGATTGCTGGTGAGGCCGTACCGCTCATAGGACCCGCCGGGCACGTTCCCACCTCACTACAAGACCCGACGCCGCAGATCGATCGCGATACGCTTTCCGTCGAACTCATAATAGATATTCCGGTCGACAAACTTCCCATCCATCCACTTGGGAATACGCAAGAAGCGCAAGACCCCCTCCGGACCCTCTCGAGCGTGGAACTGCAGGTAGCCGTCGGAGAGGTGGGTCACCACCGCCTCCGAACGTGCGTCCAACATCCCCCGGTCCGTCGCCAGGATGGCCGTCATCTTCTGCGACCGGCACGCGGTCCGGAGCCGCCGAAGGGAGGAGGCGAGTTCGGCGGGAGGGAGGTTGAGAGTGAGGTAGGAGAACGAGTCGACCGTCAGCACTCCCTCGTTGGATTCGAACTCCGCAAAGGAGTCGATCCCGTCGCGCTCCATGATCTGGAGCCAGTCCTTGGTAGGTTCGCCGGGCTCTCCCTCCATGCCCAGGAGCGACCGGACCTCGCTCTCGTCCCGGGAGGTCACGAATGTCACCGGGCACCCCACCCGGCCGGCGCTCAGGCTGAGCCTCCGGACAAAGAAGCTCTTCGCTGAATCGGCTCCGCTCTCGATGACGAGCAGTCGCCCTGCTTCGATTTCCGGGATGATCGTGTCGAGGCCCGGAACCTCGACGGGGATGTTCACGATGTTGGAAGGAGGTTGGGTGGTTTAACAGGGCGGCGGGTAGAGTTCGGACTCCTACGAACCAACCGATGAATTACGGAATCTCCGGAGGGCACGACTATGACGCGCACCCCCCCTCGTCGCCCGATGCGCAACCCGAGACTGTTCCGACGGGCTCGACCAGCTGGGGCCAACGATGCGAGGGGCTTGGCGGAGATTGTCGGTACGCTGATGCTCGTGCTCATCGTAGTGGCCGAAGCCACCGCGTTCTCGTTCTTCGTCGCCGCCACCGAGCAGACCAACCTCGCGCAGCAGACGGCACTCCACATGAAGAACCTCGAGAATGTCACGATCCAGGCCGTGGTCAATACTCCCACGAACGCCACCTTCCCGGGTTCGATCGTGATCGTGCTGTCGAGCTCCGACATCTACGCCACCAACCTCACCGACATCGCGGTGGGGGGGAACCCGGCCACTCGATTCTGTCAGACCGCCGGGGGCTGTAGCCTCACCAACGCGAGCGATGCGGCGAACTTCCAGACGTTCACTGCCGCCGGAGGGTCCGGGTACGTCAACCTCACACCTTTCACCGTAACGGCGGTGACCATCAACTACACGTCGTTCTACATCCAGCCATTCGTCTTCAACGAGAAGTCGCTGCTCGTGCAGATGGGCAGCGCCCGA
>Ga0187883_10001297_pt1 | contig 15436 bp, 15 predicted proteins | sample June2016WEW_20_1_2_FD_132966 | JGI IMG/M metagenome (GOLD analysis project Ga0187883, IMG submission 132966) | Peatland microbial communities from SPRUCE experiment site at the Marcell Experimental Forest, Minnesota, USA - June2016WEW_20_10 | ecosystem: Environmental > Terrestrial > Soil >...
ACAGCGGCAACAGCGGCAACAGCGGCAATGGCGGCAAGCGTGACGGCAGCCGGGCTGGCCTGGATGACATTTCCAAGCGGATAGTCGAACAGCTGCAAGCCGATGGCCGACGGTCCTACGCAGCCATCGGCAAGGCGGTCGGCCTCTCCGAGGCGGCGGTCCGGCAGCGCGTGCAGCGGCTGCTTGACTGCGGCGCGATGCAGATCGTGGCGGTGACCGACCCGATGACGCTCGGCTTCCGCAGGCAGACCATGATCGGCGTCAGGTGCGGCGACGACCTCGAACGGGTGGCCGATCAGCTGGCGGGTATGGCCGAGATCGACTACGTGGTGATTACCGCCGGTTCGTTCGACCTGCTGATCGAGGTCGTCTGCGAGGACGACGACCAGTTGCTTGAGATCCTCAGCCGGGTGCGCAGTATCCCGAGCGTGACGACTACGGAGACTTTCGTGTACCTGAAGCTTCGCAAGCAGACCTACAGCTGGGGGACCAGATGACAACGCGGCCGGACCAGATCGACACCGCAGCGCTGCAGGCCGCGGCCAAGCGCAACCTGTGGCTGCACTTCACCCGGATGTCCTCGTACGCGGACGCTGACATACCCGTCATCGTGCGCGGATCCGGTCAGTACGTATATGACCAGCACGGCAAGCGCTATCTGGACGGGCTCTCCGGGCTGTTCGTCAGCCAGATCGGTCATGGCCGCACGGAGGTAGCGGCGGCGGCGGCCGTACAGGGCAGCGAGCTTGCCTACTTTCCGCTCTGGTCCTATGCGAACCTCCGGGCCATCGAGCTGGCCGAGCGGCTGGCCGACCTTGCTCCTGGCGACCTGAACCGGGTGTTCTTCACCACCAGCGGCTCGGAGGCGGTGGAAGCGGCCTGGAAGCTGGCCAAGCAGTACTTCAAGGCCGTCGGCGAGCCCGGCCGCTATAAGGTGATCAGCCGGGATATCGCCTACCACGGCACCTCGATGGGCGCGCTCGCGATCACCGGGCTGGCCGACATCAAGGCGCCGTTCGAGCCGCTGCCGCCCGGCGGGGTCCGGGTGCCGAACACCAACTTCTACCGAGCGCCCGAGTTCGTCGCCGATGACCTGGAGGCCTTCGGCCGCTGGGCGGCTGACGAGATCGAGCGGGCCATTCTCCGCGAGGGCCCGTCGTCGGTCGCGGCCGTCTTCCTCGAGCCGCTGCAGAATTCCGGCGGATGCTTCCCGCCACCACCCGGCTACTTCCAGCGGGTCAGGCAGATCTGCGACCGGTACGGCGTGCTGCTCGTCTCCGACGAGGTGATCTGCGCCTTCGGCAGGCTGGGCTACTACTTCGGTTCGGAGCGCTACGGCTACCAGCCGGACATCATCACCTTCGCCAAGGGAGTCACGTCCGGCTACTCGCCGCTCGGCGGCATGATCGTCGCCGACCATCTGATGGAGCCGTTCTCCGAGGGATACTCCACCTTCCTGCACGGGGTCACCTTCGCCGGCCACCCGGTGTCCTGCGCTGTGGCGCTGGCCAACCTCGACGTCTTCGAGAAGGAGGACCTGCTCGGCAACGTCCGGGCCAACGAGTCGGCGTTCCGCGCCACCCTGGAAAAGCTGCATGACCTGCCGATCGTCGGCGACGTCCGCGGCGACGGCTACTTCTACGGGATCGAGTTGGTCAAGGACAAGGCCACCAGGGAGACCTTCGACGATAAGGAGTCCGAGCAGCTGCTCCGCGGTTTCCTCTCTCAGGCGCTGTTCGACGCCGGCCTGGTCTGCCGTGCCGACGACCGCGGCGATCCGGTGGTCCAGCTCGCCCCGCCGCTCACCTGCACCCAGGAGCACTTCGACGAGATGGAGCAGATCTTGCGCGGCGTGCTCACCGAGGCCTGGTCCCGGCTCTGAACCGGGCCGATTTACTGCTCTGCACGAGCCCGCGCAGACGTTACGAACTCGTTACCTGAAAGTTGCTATTCGGCTGGCCGCTCGCGGGTCTTAGGGATGAAGACGTGCGGGCGACAGAGCAGGCGCCCGGCGTGAGACGCCTCATCCGGAGGACCTGATGTCGAACAGCAGCACGGAGTGGGCCTACCTCGACAGCGCGAACGAGAGGGTCGTGGGTGCCGCGGGCTGGCCCGAGCTCCCCGGCACCGGATCGCTGTCCGGTCAGGCCGCGGCCCCTGAGCAGCACCCGGCCACCGAAGCGGAGCCCGGCCCGGCTACCGGATCGGAGCCGGGCCCGGCGTCCTGGCCCCGGCCACGGCCGGACCTGCCGGCCCGGGGACGCCATCGCCGGACCGCCGTGACCGCGGCGGCTGCGGCGCTCACGGCCGCTGCGGCGTGCGCGCTGGCCATTCCGGCGAGCGCCTCCGTCGCCCACGTCCGGTCGGCCGTCCCCGCCTCCTGGAAGATCATCAAGTACGTGCCCGGCGGCGGCGGCCCCGAGTTCAGCGCGATCACCGCCACCAGCAAGTCCAGCGCGTGGGCGTTCGAGGCCTTTCCGGAGAGTTCGGCGAAGCCGGTCGCGTGGCGGCTCTCCGGATCGACGTGGTCCAAGGTTTCGTTCCCCGGCCGCACCGGTGAGCAGGTAGCGGCGGCTGGATCGTCATCGGCCGGCAACGTCTGGGCGATCACCGTGGCCGGCAGCAGGTCCCGGGCCCTGCGCTGGAACGGCACCACCTGGGCATCAACTGGGTCGCTGCGGACCGACGCCGATGACGTGACCGTCATCAGCCGCAGCGATGTATGGATCTTCGGCTCACCGGATGTTCCATCGCACCCAGGCGCCTGGCACTACAACGGGCACACCTGGTCCCGGGTCGCCTCCGGCCACGGGCTCACGTCGGGTAGCGCCCTGGGGCACCGCAGCGTGTGGGCCGTCGGCGGTAAGAGCGTGGCGCACTGGAACGGGCACACCTGGTCCCGGACCTCGGTGGCGAGCTTGCTGCCTGCGAACACGACCCTGAGCCAGTCCAGCCTGGTCGGCATTTATGCCAGCTCATCGGGGAACGTCTGGGCGGTCGGCACCGGCGGCCGCGAGGACGAGGGCGGTCCCACCGTGCTCCTGCACTACAACGGGCACGCCTGGAGTCATGTGGCCAATGAGCTGTCCGGCAACCCGGTGCAGGTGGTCCCGGACGGCAGCGGCGGCCTGTGGATCCCGGTGCCGTCGGTCGACGGGATACCGTTCCAGATGCTCCGCTACTCCAGCGGCCATCTGCTGCCGGCTGCCCTGCCGGTCAGCGGCCGCAGGCTCAATGTGCTGGCCGTCGCCGCCATCCCGCGCACCAACGAGACCTTCGGGGCCGGCTTCAGGCACCGGACGGACAATCTCGGCCGCGGCGACGTCGCCGCGCTCCTCGAGTACAAGCGCTGACCGCCGGGACGACCTGCATACCAGGGTCGTCACCGACAGGGGCGAGGCCCTGCCCGCGGGATCACCTGCGGGCAGGGCCTCAGGCTGACAAGCACTGCCTCGGGCTGACAAGCACTGCCTCGGGCTGACAAGCACTGCCTCCGGCTGACAAGCACTGCCTCAGGCTGACAAGCACTGCCTCAGGCGGGCCGCACGGCGACGAGCTGCTGCACCGCCGACACGGCGTCTGCTACCGGGATCCGTTCCTTCGCCCCGGTGGCCCGGCTGGTGATCTCGACCACGCCCTCGGCGAGATCCCGGCTGCCGACGCTGATCCGGTACGGAATCCCGGTCAGCTCGGCGTCGCGGTACTTCACCCCGGGCCGCTCGTCCCGGTCGTCGATGAGCGCGTCGACCCCCGCCGCGAGCAGCCCGCCATAGAGCGCCTCAGCGGCTGAGCGGGCCTCGGCATCCCGGGTCGACAGCAGGATGACGGTCACCTCCGCGGGCGCGACCTGCACCGGCCAGGTCAGGCCCGCGTCGTCGTGGTGCACCTCGGCGATCGCCGCCATCGCCCGCTCCACGCCGATTCCGTAACAGCCCATGATCGGCGTGATGGCACTGCCATCCGGGCCGAGTACGGAGACGCCGAGCACGGTGGTGTACTTGCGGCCCAGCTTGAAGATGTGCCCGACCTCGATGGCCTGGATCAGCTCCAGCGGCGTGCCGCACCGCGGGCACGGCTCGCCCGCGCTGACCTCGCGCAGGTCCGCCCACTGGCCCACGGCGATGTCCCGGGCCACGTCGACACCGGTCAGGTGGACGTCGTCGGTGTTGGCGCCGGTGGTCATGTCCATCCGGCCGTGCAGCGCCAGGTCGGCGATGACCGGCAGGCCGGTGACGCCGACCGCGCCCAGGCTGCCCGGCGACGCGCCCAGCACCGCGCGGATCTCATCAGAGCGAGCCGGCCGGATGTCGCCGGAGCCGACCGCGTCCGCGAGCTTCTGGTCGGCCAGCGGATGATCACCGCGCAGCAGCACCAGGGTCAGCTGCCCGTCGATCACCTGGACCAGCGTCTTGATCTGCCGGTCCGCCGGGATGTCGTGCAGCTTGGCCAGGTCGTCGATGGTGCGCACGTCCGGGGTGGGCAGCCGCTGCGGCACCGCCGGGCCAGGCTGGTCGGTGATCGGCTCCAGAGCCGACGTCGCCTTCTCCAGGTTGGCCGCGTAGCCGCAGTTGCCGCAGCGCGCGATCACGTCCTCGCCGGCCTCGGACGGGCAGACGAACTCGACCGAGTCGCTGCCGCCCATGGTCCCGCTGGACGCCTCCACCGGGATCGCCGGAATCCCGAGCCTGGCGAAGATCCGTATATAGGCTTCGCGATGCGCCTCGAAGGAGACGTCCAGGCCGGCCTCGTCCAGGTCGAAGCTGTAGGAGTCCTTCATGGTGAACTCGCGCACCCGGATCAGGCCGCTCTTGGGCCGCGGCTCGTCGCGGAACTTGATCTGGAACTGATACCAGAACTGCGGTAGTTCACGGTAGGACGCGAGCTCGAGTGCCAGCGTCGTGAAGACCTCCTCGTGGGTCATCCCGAGGACCACATCCGCGCCCTTGCGGTCCTTGAGGCGGAACATCTCCTCCCCCATCACCGCCAGCCGTCCGCTCTTCTCCCAGAGCTGGGCGGGCTGCATGGACGGGAGCAGGAACTCCTGCCCGCCGATCCGGTTCATCTCCTCCCTGATGATCGCCATGACCTTGGCCCGGACCCGGACCCCGAGCGGCAGCAGACTGTAATGACCGGCCATGAGCTGGCGGATGAACCCGGCGCGGAGCAGCAGCCGGTGGCTCGCCGCGTCGGCGTCCGCCGGATCCTCCCGCAGGGTGGGAATGTGTAGCTGTGACCAGCGCATGACTGGATGCCCTCTGCTTGACGGAACGGGATTGCTGCGGAAGAACGCAGTCTATGGCGTCGGCCAGCGGCCAGCAGCCGGATATTCGCACCATGATGCGGGCCAAGGACATACCTCACTTCACTTGTTGTAATCGCGCTGAAGCTCACAGTCATATTGGTCTAGGGTTACCGTGATCCCGCCAGGCCGCCCGCCCGCGCCACTGGCCTGTTCAGCAAGGCCGCCGACGACGGCGCAGCCGGGCAGCCCCGCCGACCTTCCCACGAGGAGTCACGACATCAATGAATCGCTTAACCGTACGGAACCGGGATCTCCAGGCGGCCGGCGCCGCGCTGATCATCTCGCTCGCGCTTGGCGCCTGCTCAAGCTCGGGCTCGACGTCCTCCGAGCCCGGGAGCAGCCCGACGACCCCGACGTCCGCCAGCCCCACCGGGCAGACCATGCCGCCCGGTGACTCCGCAGGCGTAGTTTTCCATGGCAAGGTCCAGTTGACCGGCGCCTCGAAGTTCACGGCGACCTTCACCGAGAAGGACACCGCCGTGAAAAGCTGCGCCGATGTGGCAGCCAAGGGTGACGCACCAGGCGGGACGTTCACGGTTCCTTCGCCCTATGTCACCCAGAATCCGCTGATTAATGTCAAGCTGGCCCGGTTCCACGGCGCGGGCACTTACCCTCCGACCGAGATGCAAAGTGACACATCAGATTCGATCTGGCTAAAGACCAGCGGCGCTACTAGCGATTACGAAATCACCTCTCATCCGGCCACGTCGATTCCCGGCCAGACCGCGGGCAAGGAAGTGCTCTTCCTTGAGAAGGACGGTTCCGGCGAGCTGGCCTTCTCTGAGGCACACAAGCTCGGCCAGAAATCCAGCCCGGCGATCGACGGCCTCATCAGCTGGACCTGCTCAACTTAGGCCTTTCCGCGACATTAGGTAATTACCGCCGCGCTGTCGGCTGAGTTTTGAGCTGAGCGGATCCGGGCACGGATCAGGCATGCGGACGGACAGGTCAGCACGCCGTGTTCTGGCCGTTGCCATGGGCATCGCCGCGATCTTTGATCTGACCGGTGCGATCACCTACCGGGTGATGCATCCGATTCTCCCGGATCCGCCGCCGCGGGACGCGGACCCGTTCCAGTCAGCGATGGCGACGATCCTGTCAGCGCATCGCGATGCGGTGACGCACGCGCGGGACAAGAGTGGCGTGACCCTAGCCGAGTGAGCGACAGCGAACGGATGCCGGGGGCCGCTGAGCCCGCCACCGGAAACACCCCGTCCGTAACCGCCACCGGCGCCGCAGTGACCGGCACCAGCACCGGAACACCCAGCGGAGGCACCCCCATCGGAACCACGCCGGCCGGAACCACGCCGGCCGGAACCACGCTGACCGGAACCAGGCCGGCCGGAGCCAGCCCCACCGCCAGCACCAGCACCAGGGCGCCTGCCGCCGGAAGGCCCGTGACCAGCACCGACACTGAAGTTGATCATGTAGCCGACCTGGTGCTGGCACGGCTCAGGGACAAGCTGGACGATGGCAGGGACGCCCCGCCTGAGATGCCCTCCGCCGAGCACGCCATCGCGCTGCGTGAGCAGGCACCCGAGCTCTACGACCTATGGCTCAAGATTGCCCAGGAAAAAGCCGCCACCGAGAACTATGTCGACCGGGCTCCTTACGAGATACCTGAGCGACTCGCACAGAGCGGTAGGCCGAGGGCGCTGGGCGCGCTGATCATCGTGCTGTCCTTCTGTGGATACCTCGCCTGGCTCGGCGGACCTGGCCCCTACATCGGCGGCCTGATCGCCATTCTCGACCTGGGCGCGATGTTCGGCATGTTCTTCGGCCTCAGGCCAGAAGGCCTGGCGGAGAATAAGCGCGCCGACAGGAACCGGCTCTTACCAGCCGTCGCCTGCGTCTCTGCCATGGCGCCGGACCTCCCTGACCTTCTACATGACGCCGAACCTTGCGGAGACTGATGTAGCACGTAAGGATAGGCATGAGGAGGGTGTGACATGACTTGCGAGTTTATGCTCAGGGAAGAGGCAGACCACATGTTTGCGGGCACCACCGGAGTCCAGCCCGTCGAGTACGACTACGTGCGGTTCTGAGATGCTGGACGGCCAGCTGCTCGTCGATGCGCACACGCACGTGTCCAGGATGCCGACCGCGCCGGACTGGGTTTCCTGGGCTGAAGACTTCGGCGGCGGCATCCCCACGGAGCTTTTCGACGCCCACGGGGCGCCAGTGCCCGAGCTGGTCGATGAGCACTTCGCCAGGCAGGGCGTCGACCACGTGCTGCTGTTCTCCGAGTACAGCCCGAAGGTGGCTGAGCCGCAGCCGATCGAGGACGTGCTCCCGCTTGTCGAGTGCAACCCGGTCAGGTTCCGCGCGGTGGCCAATATCAACCCGCACCTGCACTACCCGGTCGTCAAGGAGCTTGCCAGGCAGGTCAGCCTGGGCGCGGTCGCGTTGAAGGTTCATCCGGTGCACGGCGGCTTCTCGCCCGGCGACCCGATGCTCTACCCCGCCTACTCATGGGCGGCAGAGCGGAGCCTCCCGCTTATCGTGCATTGCGGGACGTCGATCTTCTCCGGGTCCTCCAACAACTACGCCGATCCGGCGCTGCTCGCGGAGGTGTTCAGGGACTTCCCCGGGCTCACCGTCGTGCTGGCGCACGGCGGCCGGGGCTGGTGGTATGACCAGGCCGCCTTCCTCGCGCTGACCAATCAGAACGTCTGGATCGACGTCTCCGGCCTACCGCCGCAGCGGCTGCCCGACTATTACGGGCATTCATTGCGACGGCTCGGCAGCAAGCTGGTTTTCGGCACCGACTGGCCCGGCGTGCGTGGCGTGGACCGCAACGCCCGCGCCCTTGAGACGGTCATGCTTGAAGCGGAATGCACGCCTGACCAGGTGGCGGCCGCATGGGGCGGTAACGCGGCGCGCATCTTCGGCCTCGGCGCTCAGTAGGTATCACTCGGCTTGCGCCGCCGCAGGCCGTAGTGGCGGCGCTCGGTCTCCGCGGTTACCGCATCGAGCTGGGCCGCGGAGAGGATCCTCGGCGTCCCGTACGATCGGGCGAGCCGGTAGACGCGGGCCAGCCATTCCAGCAGCAGCGCGCGGTCGTAGGCCTCCGCGAGTGTCCCCCCGTAGGTGACCGCGCCGTGGTTCTGCAGGATTACCGCGCGCCGGCCGTTAAGCGCCATCGTCGCAGCGCTGGCGAGATCAGCCGATCCGAACCTGGTGTACTGCGCGACTCGTACCGGGCCGCCGAGCCCGGTGATGGCGTAATGAATGGCGGGCAGCTCGTCGCAGGCCGACGACAGCGCGATCACCTCAGGGGAATGCGTGTGCACGACCGCTGCGGCATCGGTCGCCGCATAGATCGCCAGGTGCATTGGCGTCTCAGACGAGGGCTCTTCGGCCGCATCGAGTTCCGCGCCGCCGAGCGTCACGAGGCAGATGTCGGCTGCCGCCATCTCCTGGTAGCTGATGCCCGACGGCGTGATGGCGACCACGTCACCGAGCCGCACACTGATGTTGCCCGCGCTGCCGACGGCAAGCCCGTCGTCAGGCAACCGCGCGCTGTAGCTGACTAGCTGCCCGCGGGCTGCGCGAAGCTCGGTAGCATCTGGGGCGTCCACTAACCAGGATGGTAGACGGACGGCCGGCCGGCGGAGTAACGCGGCTCCGCACGCCAGCCCGGGCAGCCTGTATATCGGAGTACCTCGAATGAAAGATCGGAGTACCTCGAATGAAGCTGTCCAGCCGAGTCGGCGTCGTTCTCGGCACCGTGACGTTTGCTGCCACGATGACGGCGATGGGGCTGCCCGCTCAGGCTCCGAGCGGTACCGGCTGGCGCGAGGTATTCGTGCATCACTACGGCGCGCCTGCTGACGTCTCAGGCTTCACGGCGGTGATCGCGCCGGGCAGGCATGATGCCTGGGCGTTCGGCGGGACCAACCTGTCCATCTCAGGCTCCCCGGTCGCCGAGCGCTGGACCGGCGGGCGCTGGCGGGCCAGCCCGCTCCCGGGTGGGCTCGGCAGCACCATCAACGCCGCAAGCGCTGTCTCGGCCAGCGACATCTGGGCCGTCACCTTCTACGGCGGGGACATCCTGCACTGGAACGGCCGCCGCTGGTCGGTGGCCAAGCACCTGAGCGGCTCAGGGGAACTCACCGGGATCGCCGCGGTCAGCGCGAAGGACGTGTGGGTCTTCGGCGCGAGCGGTGCCATCGGCGGCCTTGGCACCTGGCACTTCAACGGCCACGGCTGGAAGAAGGTCACCGGCAACGGCAGCGCCATCGCTGCTGCGAGCGCACTTTCCGCCACGAGCATCTGGGCTATCAGCGGAGCGCCCCTGCAGAGCGTCATCCTGCATTACAACGGCACGAGATGGCGGCAGCTGACAGCCAGGCCGCTGGCCGGTGTCGCGGCCACCGGCGTGCTGCCCACGTCCCCGAAGGACGTCTGGGTGTCAGGAACGACCGGGAGCAGTCACATCACGTCCTGGCTGATCCACCTCAGCGGCAGGCAATGGACCAGGATCAAGGTGCCGTGGCCCGTTGCCGGTCTCGGGCATCTCATCCCGGACGGGCAGGGCGGCCTATGGGCCGCCGCCGAGTCGAACAGCGGCAGTTCCCTTGATCTGCACCTGTCTCGCTCCGGCCGGTGGAGCCGTATCGCTGCCCCCGGCGGGGCCGGTTTCGGGATTGAAGCGCAAGCGCTGATTCCTGGCACAACTTCAGTCTGGGCAGTCGGCGCCACCCAGGGGACGACGGGCACGGACGCGGTTATCTGGGGATACGGGCCGGACGCGATCCCGCCGCCATCGCAATGACGCCGTAACGACCGGCCAGCCGGGGCCGCGCCGAGCGGCCCCGGCTCGCTCACGGCCACCCAGGGCCGGCGAGCTCATCGGCGGCACCCGGAGTCTGACCTGGCACCGGCGGCATGGCCGGGGCCGGGCGCGGTCGTCCTCTGCGGCGAGTTAGCGTGACAGGTGTGGTTAGTCGCCCAGAGCGTGCTACGTCTTTCGGAGCGGTCGCCGAGGATTACGACCGGTTGCGTCCGGGGCCGCCTGACGCCGCGGTGGACTGGCTGCTGCCCACGCACTGCGAGGTCGCGGTCGACCTGGCCGCAGGCACTGGCTTGCTGACCCGCGTCCTGGCGCGGAAGGTCGCGCAGGTGCTGGCCGTCGAGCCCGATGAGCGGATGGCGGCCGTGCTGCGGGCACGTTCGCCCGGCGTCCACGTCCTGCAGGGCAGAGGCGAGGCGATCCCGGTGCCCGACGCGAGCGCCGATGGCGTATTCGTGTCATCAGCGTGGCACTGGATGGATCCTGACCGCGCGGTTCCGGAGATCGCCAGGGTACTACGTGACGGCGGCCGATTCGGGGTGGTCTGGAGCAGCCTTGATCGCCAGGCCGGCTGGCTCCGCGAGCTGCGCCGGCTCAGCAGGCCGGACACGGCGCAAGCGGATGCTCAAGGCCAGCAGCAGCCCCGGTCGGGGCGGCATCACGAGGTGACGCTGCCCGACGGCGGACCGTTCGGCGATATCGCCACCGCCTCGTTCGGGTTCGCACGGAAGATGGGGATCGGCGATGTTGTCGACCTGCTGGCTACCTACAGCGGCGTCATCACCGCCAGCGCGGCCGACCGAGCTGCCGGGCTGACCCGCGCGAGGGCCGCGCTGCAGGAACGGTTCCCCGGCGCTGCCGAGATCGACGTGCCGCTGCGTGCGTCGTGCTGGCGCGCAGACCGGGCGGACCGGGTAACCGCTCGTGCTTGCGCTAGTCGTCGCTGACCGTGATGCCCATCGTCTCGGCCAGCACCGGGGCCAGATAGACCAGCTGCGCGGCAGCGATGATGGCGCCGCGCAGCGAGTCCTGGCCGATGATGACGCCGAGCTCGGCGCCGCGCAGATCGGTCTTGTCCATCCGCGCCTGGCTGAAATCTGTCCTGGTCAGCCGGGAGCCGGGGAAGGCGGCCCTGGTCAGGGTCGCGCCTGCGAAGTCCACGTCGCGCAGATCGCAGTTGTCGAAGGTCACCTCGGTCAGCGCGGCGTCGCGGAAGTTCACCGAATCGAGCTTGCAGCCCCGGAAGGTAACCCTGCGCAGCTTCGCCCCGAACGCCTCGACGCCTGCGGCCACGCTCACCAGTCTGTTCGGTTACTCATGGCACCAGCGTGCCAACTGCACCCGACATTGACCTGTCCATCGGTCTCGTTCTAGCTTGCTCTCAATGAGCCGTTCCCTCCCTGACCGGCCAGCATGGACGTCCTGGGTTGCAGCTGACAAAGGAGCCTGCCTTGACCGAGACCACTGCCGCACCAGCCGTCACCGGCTTCCATCATTTTTCGCCGACCGTGTCCGATGTGGAGGCTAGCGCTCGGTGGTACGAGCGGGTCTTCGGGATGAGCCGCGTACCGGTCATCTTCCCGCACTACGGCGCCGAGGAGGGTGGTTACGCCGTGCTCCTCACCGAGCCCCGCTCGGGCGTCGCGATCGGCCTGCACCACCACGAAGCCAACCCCGGCCAGCCCTTCGACGAGAGCCGGACCGGCCTGGACCACATCTCGTTCGGCGTCGCTGATCGCCCCAGCCTGGACGCATGGGCAAGCTGGCTCGACGAACTGGGCATCGAGCACTCCGGCGTCATCGACGCCGACAAGCCGATGCCCTACTCGGTGCTCGTCTTTCGGGATCCCGACAACATCCAGCTCGAGCTCTTCCACATGGCCAGCTGACGGCCAGCGGGCGCTCCCCAGGTGAATGCTCCCATCGACCTTCGCTCGGACACCGTCAGCATGCCGTCCGAGGCGATGCGCCGCGCGATGGCCATCGCGGAGGTCGGTGATGACTGGTACGGCGATGATCCCACTGTGAACCGGCTGCAGGACCGGGCGGCTGAGCTGACTGGCAAAGAAGCCGCGGCCTACCTCCCCACCGGGACAATGTGCAATCAGGTCGCGATGCACGCGTTCGCCAGAGCTGGGCATTTCGTAGTCTGCGAGGCTTCCGCGCACGTGGGCGGGACCGAGGTGGCCTCGGCCGCAGTCCTGTCCGGCATCGCCTTCCAGCGGATACCTGCGCCCGCTCGCGGGCTTCTCAGCGCCGGCCAGGTCGGGCGGGCGCTGGAACCCGATCCTTACGATGCCAGCATCGTTGATCTCGTAACAATCGAGAACACTCATCAGGCGGGCGGCGGCTCGGTGCTGCCTGTCGCTGACGTTCGAGCGATCGCTGCGGCCTGCGCTGCCCGCGACGTGCCCCTGTACCTGGACGGAGCACGGATATTCAACGCCTGCGCGGTGACAGGCGCGACGGTAGCCGACTTTGCATCCGAGGTGAACGCGATGATGTTCTGCCTCTCCAAGGGGCTGGGCGCGCCGGTCGGCTCCGTCCTGGCGGGTGACGCCGAGTTCATCAGGGAAGTCCGAAGGCTCAAGATCCTCTTCGGTGGCGCATGGCGGCAGGCCGGCCTGATGGCCGCAGCCGGCCTGATCGCCCTTCAGGAGGGTCCGGAGCGGCTGAATGAGGACCACGCGAATGCCCATCGGCTTGCCGAGGGCGTCGCTGACGTCCTGCCAGGCTCCGTTGATCCTGCCAGCGTCGAGACCAACATCGTGTTCGTGCAGGTGACCGGTACCGGCCGCGACGTCAGGGAATGGGCAGATCTGCTAGCCGCCCAGGGGGTGCTCGTCACACTGATCGGCGACCGAATCCGGATGCTCACACATGTTGGCATCACCGCCGACGATATCGAGGCCGCACTAGGCGCCTGGCGCCGCGCGACGGCTGCGGCACGATGAACATGAGCCGACTCGACGAGGGGCCGGCCTAAGGGCGGGTCCTTGATCCAGCCGGTGCCTCGTTCCGCCGGGGCCTGCGGCGCGTGCTGAAGGCGTGGTCCGGCGTCCGGCCTGCAGCTTGACTGCAGCCGCCGGAGCTCGGCTTCAGCGGCTGGTAATGCGGCCATCCGCCATGTCGACCCGCCGGTTGGTGGTCACCGTTTCGAGCATCCGGCGATCATGGGTGACGAGCAGCAGGGTGCCCGGATAGGACTCGAGTGCCGACTCCAGCTGCTCGATAGCGGGCAGGTCAAGATGGTTCGTCGGCTCGTCAAGGACCAGCAGGTTGACGCCGCGTGCTTGCAGCAGCGCCAGTGCGGCCCTGGTGCGCTCGCCGGGGGAAAGGGTGTCAGCGGGCCGCAGCACGTGATCGGCGCGGAGGCCGAACTTCGCGAGCAGCGTCCGTGCGTCGGCCGGCATCATGCCGGGCACGGCGGTCCGGAAGGCGTCGATCAGCGGCTCGCCGCCCAGGAACAGGCCACGGGCCTGATCGACCTCGCCCACCACGACCCCCGGGCCCAGCGCGGAATGGCCCTCGTCAAGTGCGGTCCGGCCGAGCAGCGCGTCGAGCAGGGTGGTCTTGCCGGATCCATTCGGGCCGGTCATGGCGACCCTGTCCGCCCAGTCGATCTGCAGGTTGACAGGGCCGAGGGTGAACGAGCCACGCCGGACGACGGCGCCCCGGAGCGTGGCGACGATCGCTCCGGCTCTGGGCGCGGCCGCGATTTCCATCCGGAGGTCCCATTCCTTGCGGGGTTCGTCCACCACGTCGAGGCGCTCGATCAGGCGCTCGGTCTGGCGGGCCTTCGCGGCCTGTTTCTCGGTGGCTTCGGTGCGGAACTTGCGGCCGATCTTGTCGTTGTCCGGTTGCTTGCGGCGGGCGTTCTTGACACCCTTTTCCATCCAAGCGCGCTGCGACCTGGCCCGATCCTGCAGACTCGCGCGCGTGCCGGCGTAGTCGTCGTAGTCGGCACGGGCGTGCCGCCGGGCCACCTCGCGTTCGGCCAGGTAGGCCGCGTAGCCGCCGCCATAGGTGGTGACCTGCTGCTGGGCCAGGTCAAGCTCCACGACTCCGGTAACGGTCCGGGCGAGGAACTCGCGGTCATGGCTGACCAGGACAGTCCCGGACCGCAGGCCCGCCACGAACTCCTCCAGCCGGGCCAGGCCGTCCAGGTCGAGGTCGTTAGTCGGTTCATCCAGCAGGAACACGTCATACCGGCTCAGCAGCAACGAGGCCAATCCGGCCCGCGCCGCCTGCCCGCCGGAAAGGCCGGTCATCTCGTAATCGAGATCCACCGCCAGGCCCAGCCCGGCCAGCACCGCACCGGCGCGCTCGTCCAGGTCCGCGCCGCCCAGCGCCAGCCACCGTTCCAGTCCGCTCGAATAGTCCTCGTCCGCGCCCGAATCACCAGCCGCCAGCGCATCCGCAGCGGACTGCATCTCTTCCTGCGCCGCGGCGACCCCGGCCCGCCGGGCCAGGAACTGCCGCATCGTCTCGCCGGGGCGCCGGTCCGGCTCCTGAGGCAGGTAGCCGATTGTCGCGCCCGGCGGGCTGACCGTGACCGTCCCCGTATCGGCTGTCTCCACGCCGACGAGCAGACGCAGCAGCGTCGACTTGCCCGCCCCGTTCGCCCCGACTAGGCCGATTACGTCGCCGGGGCCGACCACCAGGTCCAGTCCGGAAAACAGGACGCGGTCGCCGTGCGCCGCCGCAAGCCCCTTAGCGACAAGTGTTGCGCTCATCAGATCGCATCCTGGCTGCCCTCCGGTGTCGATCAAGCGGACTCCTGGGCGCCCGCTCCGGCAGCGGCTCCGCGCTGCGCATGACACGCCCGCCGAGAAGAGGATACGAGGCTTCGGATACCTTGCGGTGCGCGGCGGGCTGTGCCGGAACCGGTCCGGCCCTTGGCCGGCGGACCGGCTCAGGCTAGGTCTGCAGCGGCATCAGCTCGGCGGCGAAGTCATCAATGAACCGGCCGAGAGCGGCTGGCATCCCGGCCGGGCGGATCACGAACTTGCTCAGGCCGGCCGCGACGTATTCCCCGACCATCGCGCGGGCCGCGGGCCAGCTGGCCGCCGCGAGACTGGACGGGTCCACGCCCGGGCGACGCTGGCGGACCGCCTGGACCAGCTCAGCCGGGATGCCGTCAGGCCCGACAGCCAGGCTGATCCCGAAGTGCTCCGGATCGACTTCGCGGCCTGCCTCGGCGGCCGCGGCCTGGATGGCCTGCCGCCCGATGCTGGCCTCGCCCGGGGTTACGAAGCTCGCCAGCCAGCCGTCGCCGAGCCTGCCCACCCGGCGGAGCGCGCCCGGCGCGCTGCCGCCTAGCCAGATGTCGAGCGGCT
>Ga0187883_10001299_pt1 | contig 15421 bp, 14 predicted proteins | sample June2016WEW_20_1_2_FD_132966 | JGI IMG/M metagenome (GOLD analysis project Ga0187883, IMG submission 132966) | Peatland microbial communities from SPRUCE experiment site at the Marcell Experimental Forest, Minnesota, USA - June2016WEW_20_10 | ecosystem: Environmental > Terrestrial > Soil >...
ACACGAATTTTCCGACATGTTCGTGGCCTATTTGCTGGCACGGAACATCCGCTATGAAGAGGACTTAGTTGACCAGCTCTTCAATTCCAGCGAAAAGAGACTCGCTCGGATTCTGCTCTTGCTTGCTCATTTCGGCAAAGAAGGCGTGCCTGAAACGGTCATTCCCAAGATCAGCCAGGAGACCCTCGCCGATATGATCGGCACAACCCGGTCTCGGGTCAGTTTTTTCATGAATAGGTTCAGAGAGTTAGGCTTCGTTGACTATGGCGCGGGTGGACTGCAAGTTCATAGCTCACTTCTGAATATCGTTCTCCACGACTAGATTCCGCGCCCCACTCCCGGAAACCAAGCCGCCCGGCGCAATGAGCAAGTCAGGCCGCCCCGCCTCGTTCGGCCGACATTTATCCAACAGCCTGGAGCTCCTTGGTTGCTTTGTTTTCTATTCACCGGCTGGACAGTCCGTAACACTGATTTACAAACCGATCAATTCTGACCAGTCTTTCGGAGACTGACGTCCGATACTGGCAACACACAGGTTCTGACGCCAGAGGGAGCTTCGTAGACGAGGTCGGTTCTTGTGGACATTTGATGCATGGAGGTTTCGATGAATCTACACCTGCCGGATACGAACCTGATTGTGCTCGCCACAGTGGCGATTCTGATCATCGCAGTGCTTGCTTGGCTGTACGTGCGAAGACGCAGGAATACAACCGCAGTCCTGCGAAAGAAATTTGGGCCTGAGTACGATCGCGCGGTGCTGGTGCATGGGGCGGGAAGAAAAGCCGAAGCGAAGTTAGAGGATCGCGAGAAACGGGTTGAAAAGCTCAACATTCGCGATCTTGATCCAATCGAACATGAACGTTTTTCGAAACGGTGGGAGTCCGTACAGTCTCGTTTTGTCGATTCCCCTAAGGGCGCAGTCACAGAAGCCGATGACCTGGTGTCCTCTTTAATGAAAGCTCGTGGCTATCCCGTATCCGACTTCGATCAGCGCGCCGCCGACATTTCTGTCGACCATCCCCGAGTGGTGGAAAACTACCGATCTGCGCATGAGATTGCGCTGCGGGTTGCGAAAGTTGGAAAAGATGAAGCGACTACCGAAGAGCTCAGAACGGCAATGATTCATTACCGCTCTCTGTTTGAGGAGCTGGCGCAGGTGCCAGCAAGTATTGAAAGAAAAGAAGTGGCGTAATCGCTGAACACAAGACAAAAGGCGGGTGCTTACGGAGGCCGAACTGGCGACCTATGGCATCCCGCCAAAGCCGCCCGTGGAACCGACAGTAGTGAAGGGCTATACGACTACGACGAGAAGAAAGGACAAATGATGAAACCAAGCACGCAAGACCGGACCGAGGGCAAACTCCACGAAGTGAAAGGGAAGGTTAAGGAGGAGGTCGGAAAGGCGACGAACGACCCCAATTTGGAAGTCTCAGGCGAAGCGGAAAAGAACGCCGGCAAAGTTCAAAATTGGGTCGGCCGCGTGGAAAAAGCTGTCGGTGGATAAGAACGCATCAACTTGGCTCGCAAAACATACAGGAGGGGACCATGTCACAATTCGTAGCGGAGCGAACAGCTGACCATATTGGCGAATCAGCTCGCCGGGCCTCATGCGCAACCAGTGCGATTGCCGACGCGATCGAGGATGGCATGGGAGTAGTGAGGCGTGCCGCAAAGCAGGGCGGCGATGCTGCCGAAGAAATCTTGAATGACACAACTCAGCGCCTGCAGCGACACCCATTGCTAACGGTTGCGACGACTTTTGCGGTAGGCGTAGCCGCCGGCACATTGATTGGCTGGACGCTGAAACGAAGGTAGATCAGGCAAATTCACCCTACAACAATAGCGCAAGGCTCTTGCATGAGCTTGCGGAGACAGGAGAACTAATGATGATGACGACAAATGAACAGAGCAAATGTGCGCACCTGCCATGCCGATGTCTGGTGCAAGCTGGGGACAAATACTGCGGTCAAGCATGCAAAGAAGCAGGCTCCAACGAGGTGGAGATTGCGTGCCAGTGCGACCACGGAACTTGCCCGCTCACAGTCTGAGGAGCCGTAATTTCTGGCGTTCGGGCCGGCTCTTTAGATTGACCGGGGAGAATCTGGATATGAAAACGTGCCGAACTATGCTCTTGTTGTTGGCAATCGCGGACTTCGCAGCTCTACCAGTGCTGGCAAAGGCGCAAGCACTGGTCGATGCGGGAGATTCCTCCAGCAGCACTGTTGACCTGTCAGTAAGTACGGCGGTCCCGCAACCGGATCTGACGTACATGCGTCCGCCGCAGGCAACGAAGCTCCACAACTATCTTTTCGACGCTTTCGGCCCCTATCCCATCGTCGGCGCTGGAGTCTTAGCGGGCATTAATCAAGTGCAGAATACTCCGCCGGAATGGAAGCAAGGAGTGGATGGTTACAGCAAACGATTTGCGTCCGACTTCGGCATTGCGATAGTAACTACGACGACGCGCTATGCGCTTTCGGAAGTCTTCCACGAAGACACGTTGTATTACCGCTGTGAGTGCAAAGGCATGCTTGGGCGGCTGCGCCATGCCGTGATTTCTACCTTTGTCGCACGCCGCGGCGACGATGGCCATCGCGTTCTTTCTCTTTCTGATCTGGTTGCCCCGTATGCCGGCACCATGACGGCCGTCTATGGCTGGTATCCCGGCCGCTACAACTACAAGGATGGATTCCGAATGGGCAACTACAGCATGCTCGTGTATGTAGGCGCAAACATCTCCCTTGAATTTCTCTATAGCGGACCACATTCATGGCTTTCTCGCATGCACCTCAACGATTCACACGGAGCGCCCGAACCGGGCCCAAATCCATGATCGACAGGAAATTCAGCACGGTCACAGGCATGGGACCTGCACTTCCGGGGCCGCAGACATCACTTATGACCCCGGTGGTGGGCTCCTTCTTGGGCCTGATCAACAAGTTTCTCGAATGGTTCGGCGATCTGGGCATATTTTTCTGGCGAGTTGTGCGCGCTGCGGTGACGCCGCCGTTTGAATTCCGAGAATTGTTTCGACAACTCGACGAGATCGGATCCATGTCTCTGCCCTTGGTCGCTTTGGCCGGAGCCGCCACCGGGGTTGTGCTTTCCATGGAAGCACGCTACAGCTTGACTCGCTTTGGGGCAAAATCGCTGCTTCCCGCCGCTATCGTGTTCTCCGTTATTCACGAGACCGGTCCCATCATCACCGGTCTGGTAGTAAGTGGCCGTGTGGGCGCTGGTATCGGTGCGGAACTGGCGTCGATGAAAGTGACCGAGCAGATCGATGCCATCGAGGCATCTGCGGTAAACCCTTACAGACTGCTGGCGGCGCCCCGCATCCTGGCCTGCATCCTCATGCTGCCTCTCCTGACCCTCGCTGCCGACGCATCCGGCTTGCTCATGGGCTGGGTTGCGCAGGCCCTGGTTGAGCCGCTCTCGTTACATCAGTTCATCAATGCTGGTTTTAAGGGCGCTGATTTCAATGATTTTCTGCCACCTACGTTTAAGACTATGGTGTTTGGTTTGATCATTGGCCTGGTCGCGTGCTTTCAGGGAATGCGTACACGAGGTGGCGCCGCGGGCGTGGGCCGTGCGGCCACGAGTTCGGTAGTGTTGTCCTCGCTGTTTGTGATCATGGCCGATGTCGTGCTAGTGAAACTCATTCTCATATTTTTCCCATGACCATGTTCGCGTGGACATTGACTCAATGATTAGGCAACTCGTCAAAGCAGTATGAACACAATCGATCAAATTGCGATGGAGCCAGAGGAAGCTGAGAAAGACAGCAGTGCGCCAGCTATCGCCGTCGAGGACTTGCATAAGTCCTTCGGCAGTCAAAATGTATTGAATGGGATCAGCCTGACCGTAAACCGCGGCGAGACCTTGGCCGTTCTGGGGCGCAGTGGGACCGGCAAAAGCGTGTTGCTGAGGCTCATCATCGGCCTGGAGAAGCCTGACTCGGGATCGGTTCACATCCATGATCGAGACATCACCGGCCTCGGTCTCGACCAACTCGGCGAAATAAGAATGAAGATGGGTTTTCTGTTTCAGCACGCCGCGCTTTACGATTCGCTGACCGTCGAGCAGAACGTAGCTTTTCCGCTGCGGCACCATAAAAAGGCGATGTCGAAATCTGAGCGGGGTGACCGGGTGATGCAACTGCTGTCGGAAGTAGGCATGGAAGGACACCTCGAGAAGATGCCTTCGGATCTCTCGGGTGGTATGCAGAAACGCGTAGGGTTGGCTCGTGCTCTAGCTTTGGAGCCGGATATTCTGCTGCTCGATGAGCCGACCGCGGGTCTTGACCCCATCAGCGCCGCGGAGATCGACGATCTGGTTCTCAAGCTTCAGGCGGAACATCACATGGCATCCATCGTCGTAACTCACGATCTGCACAGCGCGAAGATGATAGCCGACCGTCTGGCTCTGCTCAATGAGGGAAATGTCGTGATCGAAGGCAGCTTTGAAGAACTTCAAAGAAGTGACATCGCATTTGTTCGGGAATTTCTAGGGCATTCGTAGGAGGGTATATGTCGAGGGCGGCGCGGTTGGGAGCCTTTATCGTTGCGACACTGGCAATTCTGGTGGCCGGTGTCTTCATCATCGGGAGCAAGCAGTATCTCTTCAGCTCCACATACCAATTAAAGACGCAATTCGACAATGTCGTGGGCTTGGATGCGGGAGCCGATGTGCGGGTGGGCGGCGTTCACAGTGGAACCGTGAGCAGTATCCTGTTGCCCCACAAGCCGGGCGAAAAGGTCACGGTAGTCATGGATCTTAGTAAGTCCACACACGAAATCATCAAGCAGGACTCCGTGGCCACTATCGAAACCGAGGGGCTATTGGGAAACCAGTATCTCGCGATCTCGTTTGGATCGGCGGGAAAATCCGAGGTGCGCGATGGGGATACCATCGCGAGCGAACCCCCACTCGAAATTTCAGACCTGCTCCAAAAGACGAGCGGCATTCTGGACAGCAGCCAGCAAGCCATTCAGAACGCTACTCGGGCGACGGCCAATCTGGACTCGATCAGCGCGAAGATCGATGCGGGTCAGGGAACCGTAGGAGCCCTGGTGAACGACAAACAGCTCTATACCAACCTCCAACAGACGACGAGCACCATGCAGAACACGATGGTCCAGGCACAGGCAGGGGTTACCGACTTCCAGGAGAATATGGAAGCCATGAAGCACAACTTTTTCCTGCGTGGGTATTTCAAGAACCGGGGCTACGAAGATTCCGCCGAGCTGGCGCAAAATGAGATTGAGCGCCTGCCGACAGGCGCAACAACCAAGGAGTTCACCTACTCAGCAAAACAGCTTTTCGATAAGCGGGATTCGGCCAAACTGAAAAACCAGAAATCTCTAAACAACAGCGGCGAGTTTCTTGCGAATAACCAGTTCGGCTTCGCGGTGATCGTGGTATCCGCGGGCATGGAAGGCGATACCCAGAAGGACTTGGTGCTAACCGAAGCCCGAGCCATGGTGGTGCGCGAGTACTTAGTCGAGAACTTCGGATTTGACGATAGTCAGCTCAAGACTCTGGGAATGGGCAAGCAGACGGATGCGAGTTCGGATGCCAGCTGGGGGACGGTCCAGATCTTCATCTATCCAGCTGGAACCGAGATTCCACCTAAGAAACAAACGCAGGCCGGTATCCTATCCAAAACAGCCTCAGACCAACCGGTTCAGACTTCGGCGACCGCAACATCGAAACCACAGTAGCGGCTACCGTGACCGGCGAAAGCAGCCATGGTCCCCATGGATACATGGTCCAGTTTCTTGGCGTGAAGGAAAGAGACGCCATTAACAAAGAGTATGAAGAGATGCTTGCACGGCTTTGCAAGATCAAAGATGTATGGTGTCTGCCCCACTAAAAAGGCAATGCGGCAAGGATTGGTCGCGCCGGTCAGGGGGTCCCTCAAAAAGTCCACAAAGTCGCAGGAGGCTGAAAATGTTGTTGTACAGTAAGCCGCTGAAAAGAATGGCTCCTCAGGTAGGACTCGAAACTGCCTGAAAACGTCAACCAAAGAACTTAGCAGGCACGGCTGGCAAATCTTAGTCCTTGTAAGTACATGATGAGCAAGGAAGTGATTCTTGGAATCAGTTTGGCGGTGCGGTAGCTTTCATGCCTGCAATCCGAAGAGGCGGACATGGTTTACCGCTCTCCCGCAAACTCCTCTTGTTCCGATGGCGTATCCCCATGAAGAAGGCCAAGGGCGGCAACCGCGATAGAGGTCTGGCGTTGTGGGCTTCACTTGATCTATAGGGAAAATGAAAATCGCTTTCGGAACCGGGACAGTCGTTCAGTCATCAGTGGCCTTTTTTTTGCGGGCTAAGGCGTGTAAACGAAGATTCATCCTTTTCTGGTGATTGGCCCGGCCGAGCACCGTCTCTACCGTAGCTACTAGGCGATCAGAGTTCTTGTCGAGTTCCAGAGTGGACTTCTCGAAATAGGCCGCCGCGCCTTCGCTGAGGAGTTTCTCTTCGTTCCTCTGCGACAGGCTGGTCAGCACGATGACCGGAATGCCCATGGTGGCGGGATTTGCTTTCAGGGATCTTAGGACTTCCGGACCGCTGATCTTGGGCAGCATCATGTCGAGCAGGATGACGTCGGGGGGGGTGTCATTAGCGACCTGCAACGCTTCCTCGCCATTGGCGGCGGTGCTGACCTTGAAACCGGCTTTGGACAAAGCGAGCTCATTGGCCATCCGGAGAAACTTGCTGTCGTCGACCAAGAGCACTTTGGATTGGAATTTCCGAGCAACGAATTCCGGAAGCGTCTCTTCCAGCTTTTGTGAAAGCCAGCCCTGTAGCTCAGATTTGTGCTCCTGCGAAAGAAACACAAAGCGAACACCGAGACGGTCCGATTTCGACCAGCAGATTTTCGACTCTGCCAAGAATGTTCCTTTGTGATCCGGTAAAGTGAACTGAACCTGCACCTCTTCTCCGGCGATGAGCGGAACGAACGTACTCACGGCCATGCCCCCTTCGCTGATGTTCACGCTGTAACAGTGAACTTCCGGCATGCTTTGTCTCAGGATGGTAACGGGGATTGAGATGGGACACCGGAAATAGCGCCGTCGTTCTCTCAGAATCAGTCCGTAAGCAGGCTTGAGTGTGTTGCGGATTGACTGAGCAGAAAGAGGTCTTTCGAAGACAAACTCCGACTTCTTCCGGAAAGGTGTGCCCTCCGCATCACTGCCGCTGATGGCAAACGTAACCGCCGTTCGGTTTGATGATGAGAGATGCACCTCGTCCAGAATCAGTCCGCTCTGTTCTCCTAGCTGGAGATCAACGATAACGGCATCGAACTTTTGGCGGTTCAATAGGTGAATCGACGCTGGCACTTCCTGACAGACATCGGGCGAGATAGACAATTCTTGTAGGGCGTGGCTGACCTGATGAATTGTTACTGGATCAGCGGACACTAAGAGCGCTAGGGCGGTTGCCATAATGAAATACACTCCTTACAACGTCCTCGGTCACGATTGCTTCCCACTTGCCTGGCCTCGGACGTGCGGATGGTCGCCTCGCAGTTTGTCGGCAACTTTGTCAACCGCCAAAGGCTTGCTGAAGTAGTAGCCTTGAATTTCGTCACACTGATGTGCCCTTAGAAATGTCATTTGCGCTTCGTCTTCGACGCCTTCGGCAATCACCTTAAGACTCAGGCTTTTTGCCATGCTGATTATTGCGGTTGTGATCGCCGCGTCATCAAGATTCACGGCGACATCCCGGATAAACGAACGGTCGATTTTGAGCTTGCTGACCGGAAAGTGCTTCAAGTAGCTGAGGCTGGAATAGCCGGTCCCAAAATCGTCAATCGCTAGCTTCAATCCCATGGCCCTTAAGTCTTGAAGAACTGAGGACATCGTGTCTGCATTAGATAGCAAGAGGCTTTCTGTGAGCTCCAGTTCGAGGTATTGGGGGGCAAGGCCGGTTTCCCAGAGCACTCGGCCGATGAGTTCGCAGAAGCTCGCTTGGCGAAACTGTACCGCTGACACATTTACCGCCACCGGCACGGCGAGAAGCCCTTCGTCTTGCCATTTCCGGGCCTGACAACAGGCAGTCCTGAGCACCCATTCACCGATGGGCATGATCAGGCCGCTGTTCTCCGCAATTTGTATGAACTTATCGGGTGGTACAAGGCCCAGCTCCGGGTGTTGCCAGCGGAGGAGTGCTTCCAGTCCGATGACCCTTCCAGTGGCAATTTCTATCTGCGGTTGATACACCAGAAAGAGCTCTTCTCTGTCGAGTGCCAGTCGCAAGCTGCTTTCCAAAGTCAATCGCTCCACAACCTGAGCATTCATCTCCTTCGTAAAGAACCGAAAGTCGTTACGTCCACTCTCTTTGGCGCAATACATAGCCGCATCGGCATCCTTGATCAGGGTTTCGCAGTCCGCACCGTGATCCGGGAAAACGCTGATGCCGAGGCTGCAACGAATGCCGAGAGAGTGACCTTGAACGACGAATTCAGCGGTCAACGTATCCATGAGCCGCTTAGTGGCAACGGCTACGTCGGGGATGTCCTTTACGCCGGTGAGCACGATGAGGAATTCGTCTCCACCTACCCGGGCCACGGTGTCCTGTTCACGCGCCCATTTCATCAGCCGTTCTGCGACCTGTTTTAGAACAAGGTCGCCGACCGAGTGCCCGAACGAGTCGTTGATGTCTTTGAATTTGTCGAGATCGAGGAACAGAAGCGCAACTTTGTCCTTCCGCCGACGAGCACCGGCGAGTGCCTTGGCTAACCGATCCTGAAGGAGGGTCCGATTGGGCAATCCCGTAAGAGCATCGTAATAGGCGAGGAATTGGACCCGTTTCTCGGCGGCTTTGCGGTCTGTGATGTCGACGAGCGTGCTCTCAATAATCCCGCAGGCGCCTGAATCGTCGTTGACGACACTTATATTTCCGATCGCCCAAGCGAAATCACCGTTTTTGCGCTGAAACTTCATCTCGTAGTTTGTAAGGCTTTTCTCGAATTTGAGTCTTGTCAGTAAAGCTTCGCGACCAGAAGTCGTGTGATACAAACTCGTAACCGGGAGGGCCATGATTTCCTCGGGCGAGTCATAGCCAAGCATGCGAGCGCCGGCGTGATTGCACTCCAGAAAGCGCCCTTCCAACGTGGTGCGAAAGACCCCCGCCATGTTGCGTTCGAATAGAAGACGATAGCGTTTCTCTGAGGTCCTCAGGGCCTGCTCCGCCTGCTTTCGCTCGGTAATGTCCTGCTTGATGGCGATGAAGTAAGTATCGGTCGTATCGCCGAACCGTTGGGCCACAGGCGTGATCGTCATCTCTTCGGTGTAGGTTGTTCCATCTTTGCGCCTGTTAACAATCTCGCCTTTCCAGAGCTTGCCCGACGAGATGGTTGACCACAACTCGGCATAGTAGCTTTCGGGCTGCTCTCCGGATTTCAACATGCGAGGATTCTTGCCTAAAGCCTCTTCCTGACTATAGCCAGTCATGGTCGTGAAGGCATGGTTCGCCCAGACGATCGTGCCGTGTAAATCTGTGATAACAATGGCATTGGCGGCGGCTTTTAGAGCCGCAGCCTGCAAGTCTAGATGCTTGACTGCGTCGCTGAGCTCTCCGGTACGTTGCATCACCCTTTCTTCGAGAGCCGCATTGAGGTCACTAACTTCTTTCTGTGCGTCAATTCGCGCGGCAATCTCGCGGGCCGCCTCGCGGGTCGTGAATACCGCGATAGCGACAGCGACGATTACTGCTAGCACAATCAGTAAGTAGGCAAGGCGACTGGCCTTGGCGTAGTCAACCTCAGCTTGCCTGGTAGCGATGTTCAGTTGGTTGTCCTGAAAGTCCACGAACGCGTCCCAACCCTTGTAATAGTTGAGAAGTGCCGGAAGTGCTTCATTGTCCATGACCGCTACCGCTGCGTCGCGTTTCCCTTCATCGACAAGCAAATGTATAGCTCGCAGGTAGCCATCGATATATAGCTTTCTCGCTCCTTCCACCGCCGATAGCTGCTGTTCCTCCTCCGCTGACTCACAACGGCTACTGATCTTCGCCACTAATTCCGAAATCTTCCTGGTATTCTCAGCCCTTGCGGCCAACAGCCTGTCGGTCTGTGCTCTATTTTGCACGAGAAATAGTTGCATGGTGACGCGACTGTTGCGATTGGACAACTTCAACGCTTCCCGTGCTAGTTGCAGTTTGGCTGATCGCCTGCCAGTGATGTCGCTAAGGTTTTCATCGATCTCTTTCATTCGGCGGAGTCCTGACTCCCCGATCCCCACCAACATGGCAATCAATACAGCAAATGCCGTGCCCAATCTCAGTCCTATGTGTTTACTTTTCAGCGTGAACTCCTAGTGGGTATTCTCCCGGTTCGGGTCAAGGTTTGGAAAAAAAACTTGTTAAATCCCTCAATATCTGCCGCAAGCACGATCCGAACACTTCGCAGCAGACGTCGCGGTGGGTCTCTGTGCGTCGAAGCTGAACAGGCGACCGTCGAGTCGAACTTGCTCACCCTTAGGGTTCGAGACCGCCTGGGCATAAAACTACTCGGACACTAACCGGTATTATGACCATCGATCATACATACCAGTGTGATCTAAATCACACTCGGCGTTACTGAAGTTTGGGCCGCATTCCCTTCCGCTCTTCAAGCGTGCTGGCCCCTCCCGCAAGAGATCTTGAGAGAACTTGCCAAAAAGGCGCAGCTGCCCCCAAGACTCAGGAAACTGACGCCAGCGGTAGAGCATAGCTGTTGTTGTTTTATACCTTTCGTAACTTTCACATTCCCCTCATAGCTCTCACACTAATAGCTCTAATGCTTGCATTGCGTCGAATTGGCCTTGAATAACGAACAACATAAGCAACGCCGCACGAAACCGACACGGCAGGTCGAAGCACGCGAGTGGTGGCTGTGGGGATTTGCCGTCACTGTCACGTTAGTGTTGACGGCTGCCATCGTGTCTCTGACCTTCTCCGGCCCCCACCTCTTGGAGTACTCCGAGTGGCTTGATCTCAAGGAGTGGGTGCGCGGGTTGGCATGTCTCGTGCTCCTATTCGATATCTACACCGTCTACCAGCAACTTCAACTCCAGCGAATTCGCCGTGAACTGATCCAGCACAATCAGCTTTTTGAAGTCATCACCGAGAACGCAGCCGACATGATCGCGGTCATCGATTGCGCGGGGAATCGGCTCTATAACAGCCCGGCGTACCAGAAAGTTCTCGGGTATTCGCCGGAGGAATTGATGTTAACGTCGTCAGTGAAGCAAATCCATCCCGAGGATCAGCAGCGTGTGCTGGAAGCGGCAGAGAAAACGCGACTCACTGGACGAGGAGAGCGACTTGAATATCGCATACGCCACAAGGATGGGACGTGGCGCGTTCTGGAATCAGTCGCCACCGCGATTCCAAATGAAAAGGGTCAGGTCGAGAAACTTGTCATCGTCAATCGTGATATCACGGAGCGGAAGCGAGCCGAAGAGACAATCGCGCACAATGCTTTGCATGACCCTCTGACCAACCTGCCGAACCGCACCCTGTTTCTAGATCGCGTGCAACATGTAATTGCGCTTTCCCAGAGGCACAAAAGCTATAAGTTCGCGGTGTTGTTCATTGATCTCGATGAATTCAAGGTTTTCAATGACAGCTTGGGTCATGCGGCAGGAGACGCCCTTCTGATACAGATTGCTCGCCGATTGACAGCTTCCATTCGGGGTGTCGATACCATTTCGCGCTCGGTCCTGACGCAAGGTACAAGCCCTGTTGCGAGCGAAGCGAGTTTAGCAAGACTGGGCGGCGATGAATTCACCATTCTGTTGGAAGGCCTTAGAGATTGCGGCGATGCCATTCGGGTTGCGGAGCGCATTCAGGAGCGATTGGCCATTCCTTTGGGCGTGGAAGGACAAGACGTGGTGACGACCGCCAGCATCGGGATCGCCTTTTGTGCAACTTCATACACGAATTCAGAAGACGTGGTACGCGATGCCGAGATAGCGATGTACCGAGCCAAACGGGAAGGAAAAGCACGCTGTCAGGTCTTCGATAACGTGATGCACGCCTCTGCCGTCAAGAGATTGCGCCTCGAAACCGACCTGCGCCGGGCACTGGAACTGGGCGAATTCCGAGTTCACTATCAGCCCATTGTGTCCCTACAGAGCGGAAAGATTGTGGGATTCGAGGCGCTGAGTAGATGGCTACGGCCTGAAGGCCTCCTGTCACCTGCCCACTTCATCCAGATCGCTGACGAGACAGGAATCATCCTGCCAATGAACCGTCTGTTGCTTCGCGAAGCCAGCCAACAACTCCGTGCATGGCACTCGCAATTTCCTTGCGATCCGCCGCTGACAATAAGCGTGAACGTCACCCCCAAGGAGTTTGCCCAGCCGGACTTGGCGTCTCAGATCGGAGCCATTCTAGCAGAAGTTGGAATCGATCCGAGCAGCATCGACGTAGAGATTACTGAAAACATCGCGATGGCAGATCCGCAAAGATCGAGCCTGGTTCTCTCGGAACTGAAGACATTGGGAGTTCACTTGAGTATTGACGATTTCGGAACGGGGTACTCTTCGCTGGGTCGATTGCAGGGGTTCCCGGTGGACACTTTGAAGATTGATCGTACTTTCATTTCTAAGATGGACACGGACAGTGAGATCGTGCGCATCATCATTATGCTGGCTCACAACCTTGGTCTGAAGGTCGTAGCAGAGGGCGCTGAAACGGCAGAGCAGGTCAGCCTGCTCAAACAGCTGAACTGCGAACTTGCGCAAGGGTACTTCTTTGCCCGACCCGGAGACCACGCCGCTGCTCAGGCGCTTTTGATGAACGCCTATACAGTGGAAGCCCGGCCGTCACCTACAGCCGTCGCAGATATCGCGCCCCGAATTTCTCGACCCAGACCCTCCTGATCACGCGGGCGCTCCCGATTCTCCTCCTGCGACAAGACCAGACGACGAGAAAGAGGAAGACGAAGACAACGACACAACCGACGACGGTTACTCGGAGGCACATTATGACTTCCGTAATGTAGCCGCCACGTTTTCCGCGTGCCAAGCTGGGCTTACTATTGAACCCAAAGGGGCACTACCCTGAAACTGTTAGCCATAGACGACACACCTCAGAATCTGGAACTCATTACCGAGGCAATGGCTCACGACGGTCTTGAGATCTTGACGGCCAGCGATGCGGAAGCGGGACTTGAACTCTTCCTACGCGCTCGTCCCGATGTCGTATTGCTTGATCTCTTGCTGTCAAAGATGAACGGGATGGAGATGTTAGATCGAATGGTGGCCGCCGATCCAGGAGCGAATGTCATCCTCATGGCTGCTCACTACTCCACCGACTCTGCCGTGGAGGCGATTCAAAAAGGAGCATGCGATTACTTAACGAAGCCTTTGGACATAACCAAACTCCGCAATCGGATTTCGGTGCTGATAGCAGATGCTAAGAAAAGGCAGCGGGCCCTCCATTTGGACCATGCCTTAATCGAGACCTTTCAGTTGGAGGGGATGATCGGGCGCAGTCCGGTGATGCTGGACACATTTGCCAAAGTTCGTCGTGTTGCCCCACATTTCCAGACAGTTCTTGTCACCGGGGCAACGGGAACCGGCAAGGAACTGGTAGCACGGGCCCTTCATCGTTTGAGTCCGTATGGGTCCGGCCCGTTTGTGATTTGCAATTGTTCGGCATTGGTGGAGACACTCATAGAAAGTGAACTTTTCGGTTACGTACGGGGAGCTTTCACTGGTGCCACTCAGGACAAGATAGGTCTTTTTGAACACGCTAGCGGGGGTACTGTGTTTCTGGACGAAATTGGCGAGCTATCTCTGCCGGCACAGGCGAAACTGCTCCGTGTTCTACAGCAAAAAGAGGTACAGCGCGTCGGTTCACCCGCAACTCGTGCCGTCGACGTACGCGTGATCGGCGCTACTAATCGCCAATTGCGCGCGATGGTTGCAGACGGACAGTTCCGAGAGGATCTTTACTACCGACTCTCTATGGTCGAGATCCCGCTACCGCGGCTTCTGGAACGAAAAGAGGATTTACCGCTGTTGCAAAAACACTTCGTTAACAAGTTTGCAACTCAATACGGGAAAAAGATCAATGGTATTACACGACGTGCCCAGAGGCGAATGGCAACCTACGCTTGGCCGGGCAACGTGCGGGAGTTAGAGAATGTGATTGGGAACGCCGCGATGATGACGGAAGGAAATACTATCGACCTGGGCGATCTTCCAGAACCCTTGCGAGGTCTGTCAATCAACAACACTGCCCTGGACGACGCCACTTTATCGATGGAAGAAGTGCAAACCCGGCATGTGTTGTACGTCTTGGAACGGGTTGGTGGCAACAAGACCCGAGCGGCTGAAATTCTAGGGATAGGCAGAGCCACGGTTTACGAAATACTCGCAAAGATCAAGGAAAAGCATGCGACTGAGGATCCCGTGATAGCCAACGCGGCGCGGAATGGCAAGTAGTGGGAATCATCTGCGATAGGCCGTCGCTCCGAAAAATATGGAGATGTGGTTCCAAGCTGCGCGTTGGGCCACAGCACTGAGCATTTTTTTGGCTCGGCGTGAAATGGAGAAGTGGAGTTCCCCGTTGCGGTGCACAGCGCGAGAGGGTAGACTCCCGCGCTGCCGAGCATCGGCTCGGTTCCTCAGGCTTCAGTTTAATGTACTACACATACAACGTCGGGGTCGGTTCCGGTGCGGTACAAGTTGCCAGCGACTAGGCCACCAGCGACGGCGTCTGCGTTCTTTGCAAAAACCTTTAACCCAACTTCGCCGCCGGGTAAACCTAGGCTTATAGAGTTACTCAGATCCGATCCACCTGCGTACAAAGCGATACCATGTTCGTTCAGTTGAATAAACCCATTGGTATTGCTGTTGAAAATCTGCATCCCCGGATTGGAGCCGCCGCGCATGGTAAGTGAGTACACACCATCGCCAGTATTGATGCTCACAAAGTGTGAGCCTGCGGCTTTTCCAATACCGATGCTGTTGCCGTTGTCATCTGTCAGTAACAATCCACCAGTGGACGGGCCTTCAACTGGATCGGTAAACCTCGCGTCCCCGACAATCGGCCCCGTCATAATGCCACCCGTCAAAGCCAAGGACTGAACCTCGTTGTTACCCGAAAAACCACCCCCCTGCGCTAGTCCCAACGTACTGCAAAGCAGCACCATCGCTACTAGTAATGCTCTAGACATTTTCATCGTTACCAATACACACATCAATTTCGATCTCATTTTGCGTCTCCTTTTGATTTTGTTACTCATACGTAAATACCAACTTTCCGGTCCGCTCCACCTCCGGGGCCTACATGGTTGGCCCTCAGCGGTTGGCTTAGACCACATCACCGAAGAGCAGATTACGAAGTGTCACTGCTACAACGAAGAGTGCAGGTAACTCAAAGTACAGTACGAACGCGACGGTCAGCATAATGTCTCC
>Ga0187883_10001305_pt1 | contig 15392 bp, 15 predicted proteins | sample June2016WEW_20_1_2_FD_132966 | JGI IMG/M metagenome (GOLD analysis project Ga0187883, IMG submission 132966) | Peatland microbial communities from SPRUCE experiment site at the Marcell Experimental Forest, Minnesota, USA - June2016WEW_20_10 | ecosystem: Environmental > Terrestrial > Soil >...
ACGGCGGGATGGAAGTGAGCGAGGCGAGGCGACTGCGGCAGCTGGAGGAGGAGAACCGGCAACTGAAGCACGCCGTGGCCGAACTGCTGCTGGACAAACGAGCGTTGCAGGCGGTGGTCACAAAAAAGTGGTAGGCCCGCAGATGCAGAGGCAGGCGGTGGAAATGATGCGCTCGGAAGCCGCGGTTTCGGAGCGACGCGCCTGCGGGCTGGTGAAGGTACATCGGGCGACGTGCCGGTATCGGCGGCGCAGGGTCGACGATCCGCGTTTGCGGGAGCGGCTGCGCGAGCTGGCTGCGATCCGACGGCGGTTCGGCTACCGGCGGCTGAAGATCCTGCTGCAACGCGAGGGCTTCGCGGTGAACCATAAACGGGTATACCGACTGTACGTGGAGGAGAAGCTGGGACTGCGACGGAAGCGAGGACGGCGGAGGATACCGACGACCGCCGCACGTGTGCCCCTGAAGCTACCGGTGCGCCCCGACGAGGTCTGGACCATGGACTTCACCCAGGATGCGTTCGCCAGTGGGCGCAAGTTCCGAACTCTGAACCTGATGGATGGCTTCACACGCTACGCGCCGCGCATCGAGGTGGACACCTCGTTGCCGGGTCAGCGCGTGGTGCGGGTGCTGGAAGAACTGAAGCAAAGAGGCCGCAAGCCGGAGGCGATCGTGATCGACAACGGAACCGAGTTTACCAGTCAGGTGGTGGATCAATGGGCTTACGAGAACCAGGTGCAACTGCACTTCATCACCCCCGGACGGCCCATGGAGAACGGCTTCATCGAGAGCTTCAACGGCAAGTTCCGCGACGAGTGTCTCAACGAGAACTGGTTTCTCGATCTGGCCGATGCGCGGGAGAAGATCGAGACCTGGCGTTGTGACTACAACCAAGTGCGGCCGCACTCGGCGCTCGGGTATCTTACCCCGGAGGAGTTCGCAACATCGTGGGCGGCGACGGGCGATGGAAAAGACGCGGGCGGGGCCCGCTTGGAAAACGCTTCGCGTTTCCCACTTTCCCACAGCCCCGACGGCGGCGAGAAGGTAGTTACGACGGCTGTGTTAGAGAACTTAAACCCGGAGAAAGTCTCATTATCCGTGGACTAAAAATGGGGGGCAGGTCAATTTGGCGTCATTACCTCCACCCGGAAGACAAATCCCTGTCCCCCGATGGAGAACACTGCGGTGCCTATACGAGAGGACTCTTGATGCGCCGCCCCATTCAAGCGATGACACCCTTTGTCTTTATCGGGAAGGAGATTGAGCGGAGAGCGCAAGAAGGTGAAGATGTCAGTGTTCTCGAAAACGCCGGGCCTATCCAATATCACCGGCACCAAACAGCCAAGACTCGGGCCGCCGATGCTGGCCTGATTCTCAGGGCGCGACGTTTTGCCCTCCGACAGCTCATGCGAGCGTCCAAAGCGTCTCAACATGCCATTGAGCGATTCCTTGACGGCGAGCGCGTCCACCCCGCCACGCGCGCGAGGTTAGAACGGGCAGTAGAGAAGCTGGAGCGCCCAAAACGGCCCGCCAACAAATCGGAGGTTGATATCAATGCGTGAATCCTGTGCACCTAAGCGCAGATTATGAAGTTCCTATGAATCCGAACCGGCTCAGAATTACCACAAGCCAATACAGAACAGCGACGATTCGAACACATGGATAAACGCGTTCGGCCAACGCGTTGACGCGGGAATGATCTGTTTTCTCCCAGCTAACCACAACCAAATTTCTATTTTGGTCTCTTCGCCGAGAATGTCTTCAGCCCCTTTGAAGAATTTGAAAACAATTCCGAAGAGCGTGGGCTCCCCGCTTTCCCTTCGCAGCAAAGCGATGTGGGGATAGGAGGTAGAGCGTTTTGAAACCGGTCTCAATACCGAGTAGTAAACAGTTGGGCAGTATGGGGGTCTTCAACGGGTGCGCTTCAACACTAACTCCACCGTTTTTCCAGCTGGAACGGACAGGATCCCCAATAATTGATCTTTCTGCGCCCGGACTTGAACAATCTGCCCGTCAGCTGCGTGCGCGGGCAAGACGAAATTGCCCTCCTCATTCGTTACTACGACATCAGGATAGCCTGGAATAGACACATGGGCGCCGACGACCGATCTGCCGTGCTCGTCGAGCACAACTCCGCGTACCACCGCCGAGGTATCCCGCTCCAACTGAATCTCCACTGCGGGAAAATAATCTTTGTCCAAAATCAGCGTGGAATTACCGGCAAGAAAGGCGTTCTTCTCCGATGCAAATAACTTCAACTTGCCGTCTGTCGGTCGCGATTGCGGAGGAATATCAAACTCCCATCCTCCCTGAATTTTTTTCGCCTCTCCACCGTTGGACGAGGACACGAGAGCATCGTCGACCGGCTGTTTATCAAGCCCGAGTACAAAAACTCGGACGATGTACAACCCTCTCGACTGCAGGTATGTAGACGATAGCAAAGGAGCGAGGCCGAGGAGCAACACTACGGCTGCCAAAAGCCAAGTGATGCGCGACTGCTTTTTTTTGATGGCCAGGCTGAATAAAAAAACCGCAAGAATGGCGGCAAACAGAGCAATCGTTCCCGGGTGAGTTATATGGCTGGCAAGTTCAAGAGTCTTTTCCCAATCCATTTCTCACTTCTCCGTCGTCTTGGCAGATTCTTTGTCAATGACCGCCTGCAAGTCTGTCCTGATTCGCTGGGTCGAAGGATGTTGTGGTCCCAGTGCTTTCTCATCGATGGCTAACGCGCGCCGGTACAGCGGTTCCGCCCCCTCGTAGTCGCCATTAGTCTTCTCTAGTGAGAATGCGAGGTTGTCCAGGTCAACGGCCACAGCGGGATGATTGGGTCCCAGCGCCGCCTCATCGATAGCCAGCAAACGCCGGTACAGCGGTTCCGCCCCCGCGTAGTCTTTCATGGTACTGAGCATATCGGCAAGGTTGTACAGCACTAAAGCGACATCCGCATGATTGGGTCCCAGCTTTCTCTCATCTATGGCCAGCGCACGCCGAAAAATCGGTTCCGCTCCGGCGTAATCGCCCTTGTCTTTAAGTAGTCCGGCGAGATTATTAAGGGCCATGGCCGTGTCGGGGTGGTCGGGACCGTAGACTTTCTCGTCGATGGCCAGCGCTCGGCGGAAGAGCGGCTCCGCTCCCGCGTAATCTTTCCTGGCCTGCAGCAACGAAGCGAGATTGTTCAGGACTTGGGCTAGATCGGCATGGTCCAGCCCCAGTCCCTTCTCGCCAATAGCAAGCGCACGTCGGTAAAGCTGCTCGGCACCCGTGTAGTCTCCCTTGGCCTCGAGTGTCTTCGCGAGGTTGTTTAGGATGACGACCGCTGAGGGGTTATCGGGTCCCAGTGCTTTCTCATCGATCGCCAGCGCCCGCCTGAATAGCGGATCGGCCCCTGCGTAGTCTCCCTTTCTCATCAGTGACAATGCGAGATGGTTCAAAGATATGGCCACGTCAGGATGATCGGGTCACAGCGCCTTCTCATTGATCGCCAGCGATTGCCGGTAAAGCGGTTCTGCGCCTAGGTTGTCACCCTTCTCCTTGAGTAGTCTGGCAAGATTGTCTAGATCTCTGGCCACCTCCGTATGATTGGGTCCCAGCGCCGCCTCATCCATAGCCAGCAAACGCCGGTACAGCGGTTCCGCCATTTCATAATCCCCCTTGTCTTCATATAGGCCGGCGAGATTGGTCACGACTATAGCTACGAATGGGTGCGCTGATCCCAATATTTTTACGGCGTTTGTCAGTGCTAGGAAGAATAGTGGCTCCGCGCCGGTGTAGTCACCCGCATCGGCCAGGTTCAACGCCAAGTTGTTCAAGACAACGACGTCGTCTGGTTGAATCTGAAGACAGCGCCGAAAAGCGGTAGCCGCCTCATTGGGTTTGCCTTGCCCATAGAGCGACGAACCCAAGAAGAAAGCAGCGTCAGCGACGGCTTCTTGGTCTTTCTTTTGGTCTGCCGCTAGTTTCTCTTCTCTCCCCCGCAACGAGTCGGTAAGCTGCGCTGACGCCTTGACATAGTTCCGCTCATACAGGGCCGCTAGTCCAACTTCGTAGGGATCGGTTGCCTTACGACTTAGTTGTCCTTGATGTTGCACTGCCGGAGCGTGCCGACAAAATACCTTCACCTGAAGGTGGCATTTTGCTTCTACAGGAAGTATTGGACCGCGAAGTGTACAGGACACCGAGAGAGGTAGTCGGCCTAACTGCATTTGAAGATGTTCTAGATAGAGCTGCGCCGAGATTCGCAGAAGATCTGTGGCAAGTAGTACTCTACGATCCCGCGACTGACGCATGGAGCGAGCTGCTTAAGCGCAAGGTGCGCCATATTCTCATGGCTAAGAGAGCGGGTAAGGATTTTACATACGATGTCGACCTATGTGTAATCACAGCCGTCCACGATCCTGAGCTGTCAGCTGTACTGACGTTGCCCTGGAATTGGGAGCTTCTTGAAGTCTCTGGCGACAGTACACAATATCGGCGCGGAAAGTTCAAGAAGGCTGGGGAACTAAGGACAGTAGTGGCGGCTTCAGCCCCGAGAATGGGTATGCCAGCAGCATCAGTTTTAGCTGCAAGAATGATTTACAATTTTCGTCCTCGTTATCTTGCGATGGCCGGTATCGCTGCAGGGATTCGTGGAAGATGTGAGCTAGGGGATGTACTGGCGGCAGATCCCTCTTGGGATTGGGGAAGCGGTAAATGGATACTTACAAAAGGCAAGCCTGTATTCCTTCCTGCCCCGCACCAGCTGGGCGTGAACTCTTTTATTCGAGGTAAGCTTTCAGCGATGGCTTTAGATCACGCACTATGGGACCAAATCCGATACGAGTGGCAAGCGCCGAAGCCCAGCACGACCCTGCAACTTCGATTGGGACCGCTTGCATCTGGTGCATCGGTTCTGGCAGCAGCTGAACAGTCAGAGTCCATCAAACTGCAACATCGCAAGGTCATTGGAATAGACATGGAGGCGTACGCGGTGTTTGCGGCAAGCGATGAAGCGCCACTTCCACAGCCTAAGGCCTTAGTACTGAAAGGCGTTTCGGACTTTGCAGACGATGAAAAAGACGATACGTTTCAGCCCTATGCCGCTTACACAAGTGCTAGTGCGCTGCGCGCGCTAGTGGAAAACTTCTTGTAGAATGCGATACTCTGCCGAGTTGCACAAGCACCTTTTAGTGCCGCTGATCGGGCGATGTCGGCCTTTGCGGGCGGTCAGCGGTGGCCTCTCCGATCACAGTCGCCCGCCTGGGATTATTTGTTTTGATACCTGCGTAACTCCGACCAACTCCGCCAGCGCCTCCCAATGCCTCGGATGAGGGCGGTAGCCTTCGCGAATCCGACCTGCGTACCAGCGGGAAACTCCAATCCGTGATCGAATGGCGGATGTTGAAACGACCACAAGCAGCGGTTGGATTTTTTGCGAATACATTTCGCCGGTCAGCCGAGCTGGTTGCCTCGCTGTAGTTGCCGCTTTCTTCCATTTCTGAGATGAACCTTGGTGGGTTGCGCAGGTGTCCCAGGGAACCAGTCTGCGGATCAGGGATGATCGTCACATGGTCCCGCTTCCTTAGTTGACCGAACCACCACGCTGCCACCGCATGCCCCGCTTCATGATGGGCGGTATCGCGAAGCTCGTTTTCCGTTATGGCTTCCTGCAATTAAGACCATCAGCGTCGCTGCCGACTGTTTTGTTGGTCGAATCAGCAATGTGACTGCACTAACCGCAGTATCTTATCAAGGCTTTCACTCGATCAAACGGCGCGGAATGTTAGAAAGGCATATTAGAAGGTCATATTGCAGGTCACTGTTATAAGTAAGTCTACAACGTCACTGTTATAAGTACACTTACGGTGTAACGAACCATCAGACATACACCTTTATTTAATACTATGCGCGCTAGTTATGTCAATCGTGGACACCGTATAAATTCGGACCGGCGGGGGCATGTCGATCGTCATCTTGTAACATTTGCGAGAGTTACCTAACGTGAGGAACATTAGCGGGCCACTGCGCTAGAAAAGAGGCTTTATGAAAAATGCTGTATCGAATAGGGAATTTCATATCTACGGTGTGCTAACGGGTCAAGACGTGACTTTCATTGGCTGCACCAAGGGTGCCATCCCACCAACGGCTGTTCGGCTGCAAACAGTATCGGACCATCCTGAGGCGAACTGGGTGAAATGGTGCCTACGATTTCGTCGCACTTTGAAAGACAGGAGAGGAATCGACCATCCATTAGCGGAGTACTTTACTAACCAGGCCCGAGTCAAGCGGCTGTTAGGCGATGAGGCGATCACGCAAAGTGAGGCGGAGAAGTGCAAAGACTTTCTCGCTTTTCACGCCGACAATCCCGAGGTGCTGGAAGATATGGTGGAACAGGCTCGCGCAGAGAAGGCGGCCGGGCGTACCGTCTATGCCGCAGAGGCCCATCTTTCCGGCGTTCGTTGGAACAAAGATATTCCCACTGAGCGTGGGGATGAAGGGTTCAAAATAAACTCCATTTGGTCCGCGTGGTATTCGCGACTCATCCAGATGGTCTGCCCCGACCTGATTGGTTTCTTCCGCTTAAGAAATGCTCTGGCGGATGGGCTCGTCATTAATGGACGTAGCTGGCGTGCCTTTGCCAAAGAGCACGCAGACGAGCTGCATTATGAAAGTTTCGAGGCCCTTCCCGATTCCGACTGGGAGCACAATGGTTAACCTATCGTGGATAACCGGCCTTAGGGAAGTCTTCGTCAAAGACCCAGCGGGAAATCGTGTCGGCTACTTCAACGATATAGCCAAGGCGCTGGAAGCTGTGGCGGGGGATGGGGACTACCGCGCGGTCTGGTTTTCACTGAATACCTGCCCGAGAGTCCCCGATGGATTTGAGCCGAATCGGTTGTATAAGGCAAGTGGCCGATTCAAAAAGACCGACTATCCCCGCAGACAATTGCTCTTGGTGGACTGCGACCCGAAGCGGAAGGCCGATACCGCGTCGACCGATGTGCAAAAGGCCGCTGCTAAGGCACAGGTGCTGGCTATACGGGATTTCTTACGGGACTTGGGCTTCCCCGAGCCCATTCTATGCGACTCAGGAAACGGCTATCACGCGGTCTACGCAATTGACGAGCCCAACGACGCAGCCACCGAGACGTTGTTGAAAGACTTTCTTGCGGGATTGGCCGGGCGGTTCTCTAACGAGGAATCTACGGTTGATGCCGGGAACTATGATGCTAACCGCCCGTGTAAGCTCTACGGCACCGTGGCGAGAAAAGGCGATGACCCGAGCCTGTGGAGGCGGTCAGCCGTCATCGAAGTGCCGACCCACAAGACGGAATTACCCTCGAAAGGCCACACCCCCGAAGTTCTGACTGAGATTGACTTTGAGTCTGTTCCCCGGGCCGTGTTGATGGCAGCCGTTGCGGAGTTGCCCGTCCCTCGCGATACAAAGATGGGAGAAATGACGGACGATGACATCCGTAAAACAGATTGGCTACGCAAGCTGTGCGAGATTGGCAACGTGGGCGTATTGCAAGAACGACGGAATGGAAAATATTTCATCTTCGACATCATATGCCCACGAGCCGGTTCGCACGGAAGCACCACCTCTGATTCGTCAACCATAGTTTCCTATGAGAGGAAGACAGGCTACGGATTTTCCTGTCTTCACGCGAGCTGCTCCTCTCATAACATTACCGGGGGAATCAAATCGTTCAGCGCGTTCCGTAAGGCCGTGGATCCGACCAATCGTGTCAGCGACAAGTTACCTGGGATTCCAGACGATGTTACCCACGCGAAAATAGCCGCGTACTTTGTCGGGTTGGACGCTTTCAAGAACCATCTCCGCATCTACGACACCAAGAAGATGCAAACCACGTTCGTTGGCACTCGATGGGATTTGGTGGACCAAGACGATGTTCTGTTAATGAGGGCGTTGCAGCCCGTGTGCGACCGGCTGCGTTATGACATTTTCCCTCCTGAGGACATGGCTGTACCGCATGATGATTACCGTCGCACTCTCGAAAGTCATCCCTTCCGCCTCGGCGTCATGGGTCAGCTTAAGCCACAACGCGGAGTTGTTCGCTTCGATGAGTTGGACGCGAGTCCGTACTTAATCGGGATGCCCGGCGGGACGGTGGCGGACCTACAGACGGGGCAACTGCGGAAGATGGAACGCGGGGACTTCCTCACCAAGCGGTTGCGCCTTGTAGCGACAAACACACCGACACCCGTGTACGACTACTTTCTGCGGTCGATTAGCAGCGCCAATGACCAACCGGCGGACCTGGAGTGGATGAGTCATTTTGAGCTGCTACACGGATACTTCCTAATCGGCCACTACAACTTCCACATCTGGCCTCTGTGGACCGGCGTTGGTGGGAATGGCAAGTCCGAAAATGCCCGGCTGATTAAAAGCACGCTGGGTGACTTCTGCGCCGTAGTGCGGTGGTCGGAATTGGCCCACGATGAGCGCGGTGGAGACAATACCACCAAAAGGCTCAATTTCAAGTTGCTTCAGAGCCGAGTCGCGTTGGTTGAGGAAATGGGACAGACGAGCGGGATTAACCGGGTGCTGGAAACCAGCACCGTCAAGCAGATCACTGGTGGCGGCGAAATTATCGGAGCTGATCTGTATCGTTCTGAAGTCCATGGCGAAATCAAGTTCAAGCTGGTGTCCCTGATGAACGAGGCCCCGCATGTCGAACCGGATCCGGCATTCAAGCGGCGTGTGCAGGTTTTTCCGTTTCGTGCGCGGTTCGATGAGGTGGTGAATCCGGGTTGCATCGAACTGGCCATGGAGCGCAAGAACGCGCCTTCCTGTCTCCGTGAGTCCCCGCACCGTCTATCCACGATGCTGCGGGAAGAGCGACAGGGGATTCTCTACAAGTGGATTCAGGCCGCACAGAGATTCATTACCAACGGGGAAGAGCTTGGCAATATGCCTTCTTCTGTTCGTGGGGCTACGGCAGACATGTTCCACGAGGCCGATCATCACAGCCGCTTGGTCGAGCTGCTCCAGTTTGGCCCTGGATCGTTTGATGTCACCAAAGGCGAGATGCTGGCATTCGGGGAATCGTTCTTTCGGGAGAACGGACACGACCCCCGTTTGTTTGACATGGGCAAGCTGACGGCTTTGCTGGCCGAGAGAGTAGGAAAACCGGCGTTCAATATCATGCGGGACGGACATCGTAAGGAGGGCTGGCGTGGCGTTCGGTTGGTTCCGGGCGTTCCGGTCGTCAAGATAAGCAAATGACCGTTTTGCAACCCGTGCAACCCTATTCCCCAACCTTTTTTAAAAATTTGAAAAAGGGTTGGTAATGCCCCCGTACAGAAAAGTGTTGGGGAACCGGGTTGCAGCGGTTGCAAAATTCCCTGACCGTGTCCACGTACAGCGAAAAGAAGGGGGGAGGGTCAAAAATGTCTAGCAATGTCGCTTATAGCTCGCCGATGCCCAAAACTTTACGCAAACAATTATTTTTCGATTTTGGAATGTGGTGCAGGGATCCGTGCCGACACGGCTGACTGGGCGACACCCGGTGACGGGCTGGAAGTGAGGGAGTGCCATCTGGGTAGTGGGATATGGGGGTCAAATTCCAAATAGCTAAGTGTTACAGTCCCCGCCGCAGGGGGCGTTTAGCACGCGTGCAGTGATTCTTATGGAGTGAGAAAGTAGTTAACAATTAGTGAGGATGTCATTACTACTTAATTAACGGTTATTCGGGCGCGATTAGGCACCCTTTGCGATGAGTGCTTTACCCCAATCCGAATGGCTCACGGCGGCTGAGGCGGCCGCGTATCTTAAGGTCGCACACCGCACGCTGGTTAGATGGGCCCGTAGCGGCCTCATTCCGGTACACAAGTTGTCCGGGACGGCGCGGTGCACATATCGATTCCTCCGCTCGGAGCTTGATGCTATGCTGGGCGCGTCATCCGTGGGCCCTGCTGACAGGGAGGCAACAGCATGAGGGCTCAGAGACGTGCCGTAGGGTGCGTTCGCTACGATAAGCGCCGTGGGACGTGGAACTATCTGTTCTATGACCACGGCAAGCGCCGGTCACAACGTATCGGCACCAAGAGGCAGTATCCGACCAAGGCAGCCGCGTGGAAAGCGGTCACGCCGGTAGAAAGTCAACCCCAACCCTCCAGCGCGCCCACCGTGGCCGTGCTGGTAGCGCGATACCGAGCAGAGAAAATGCCCTCACGGTTCAGCACGCGGCGCGGCTATAACGCATGGTTCAAGAATCACATCGTCCCGAAATGGGGCGCGTGTGAAATCACCGCCGTGCAACCCCGTCCCGTGGAACTGTGGCTGCAATCTCTCGCGCTAACCCCGAAGAGCCGGGCGCACATCCGGGGAATGCTCCGCATCCTCTGGGATTTCGCGGCATGGCGCGGTGACGTGTCTATGCAGCGCAACCCGATGGAACTGGTAACGGTCAAAGGAGCATCGAAGCGAATGAGCAAACCACACAGCATGACGGTGGAAGAGTTCCAGAAGTTTATCGCTCATCTTCGGGAGCCATTCCGCACCATTGCTTTAATGTGCGTGTGCCTGGGGCTTCGCATCAGCGAGTGCCTTGCACTGCGATGGTCAGATGTGGATTGGCTCAACGGCAATCTCACCGTTGAGCGCGGCATTGTTAGGCAGCACGTGGACGATGTGAAAACCGAAACGTCACAGCGGCGCATGAGCGTGGACGCTGGACTGCTTGAAATCCTGAAAGCGTGGAAACAGATAACACAGTTTTCCGCGCAAGGGGATTGGATCTTCGCTTCCCCGGCTAAGATAGGCCGTCTGCCGTGGTCTTACCCGCATATCCTGAAGCTGTTTGACAAGACGGCCTCAGATGCGGGGATCCCTCACGTGAGCACGCACACGATGCGGCACACACACCGGGCTTGGCTTGACTCCGTGGGAACGCCGATAGCAGTGCAACAAAAGCTAATGCGTCATGCTTCAATCACCACAACGATGGACCATTACGGTGATGTGGTCACCGATGAAATGGCCGTAGCGAGTGGCAAGGTAGCAGGGTTAGCTCTAAACAGAGCGCAGACAGAGCGCAAGGCCAGTTAACGTATTGAAAATATGGCGGAGAGGGTGGGATTTGAACCCACGATACCCGTTAAGGTATGTCCGCTTTCGAGGCGGATCGTTTCAACCACTCACGCACCTCTCCGGAGAATCAGTTGTCAGTTGTCAGTGGCCAGCGAGAGCTCTTGAACAGCGGTTCGTCGCGAACGGCTTTCGTCGCTAACGACTAACGACCAACGGCTAACGGCGCTTGCGAAAGAATTCCTGCACCATCTCGGCCGCACGTCCGGCCAGTACCCCGCCCCGGATCTCCATCTCATGATTCAGACTGGGGTGATTCACCACCTGCAGAATCGAATGGACGGCGCCTGCCTTGGGGTCGTCGGCACCGTACACCAAACGGCGGACGCGGGCATGAACGGCCGCTCCCGCGCACATGGCGCACGGCTCAATTGTAGCAAACAGTTGGCAGTCGCCGAGCCGGTGATTACCGAGGTTTCGTCCTGCCTCGCGCAGCGCCACTATCTCTGCGTGCGCGGTGGGATCGCAGTCGGCGAGGTTGCGATTCCATCCTCGCCCAACCAGTTGCCCGGCGCACACCACGACCGCTCCCACCGGCACTTCGCCCGCCTCCAGCGCGCGCTGGGCGCAACGCAGCGCTTCCTCCATCCAAAGCTCGTCGGAGGCAAGCTCGTCGGAAGAAAGCTCGTCAGAAGAAAGTTCGTCAGAAGAAGGATTGTCGGAGGAGAGCAGTTGTCCGTCACCAGTGGCGGGTTGCCAGAAAGTACCCGTGTCGGTCCCGTCAGTGTTATCCTAGCAGGGATATGGAAATCCCCGACATCTTCCGAAAAGTGTTCTTGCTGGACCTGATTAAGGGAATGGGCGTGACGTTCCGCTATCAGGATCCCAAAGAAATCTATACCGAGCAGTATCCGCTGGAGCGGCCGCTGGTCGCCGAGCGTTACCGGGGCGCGCCGCGGTTGAACGTCAACCCCGACACCGACGAGACCCTCTGCATTGCGTGTGACCTGTGCGCTCTGGCTTGTCCGGAAAACCTGATCGTGGTCACCAGCGAGCGCAATGAAAAGACCCGCCGCAAAGAGCTCACGAACTTTACCTATGACCTGAGCCGCTGCATGTTCTGCGGCCTGTGCGAAGATGCTTGCCCGGTCGATGCGCTCGAACTCACCCAGGATTTCGAGCTCGCGAGCTACAACCGCGAAGGCATGATCTGGGACCGCCAGACGCTCGAGAAGGGTCCGCAACCCACCGTTTACCAGAAGTAATGACTGGAATTCGCGGGATTCAAAGAAGCTCCTGAGCTCTCGCCAATTTCTCTTCCTGTTTAGCTCGGAAGTCATTAGCCCGCTTCTGCCGAAGTTCCGGATCAAACACCACAAGGTCGATCAGCCGCATCAGCTCCGTCCCGCACGGTCCGTCTTTCTTGTCCGATACATCTTTCTCCTCGTCGTCGTTCTCCACCTCGTCGTACTCGCGCCCTGCCACGGTGGACCAGGCGGTAGTGCCAATCGGACGCCGCTCCACGCTGTCGTGATCAATCACCACCATGTTCGGCATGTGCGGCTCAAATGACGTTCGTTTCAGATTGGAGGAAGCGGTTCGCAGGGCATAGAGCATGAGCGCCGCTGTGCGGTGATCGATCTGCTGTGTCAACATCAGGCGCATGACCTCGACCAGGCCCATCTGGACGGAATCGGCATCTTCGAGCATGGGTAAGGTGACATTCCAGCGCTCGCGCTGAGCACTCAAGTTAATTTCCAGACTCTTCTGGCGCCATTGCGTGTGGAAGTGACAATATTTCTCATCGCGCAGGGCGGGCGATCCGCACTGGGTTCCGTTGACTTTAATGTGCTGACAGCGACGAATGGTGGGCGGATAGGAAGGCATTTTGGAGCTCCTGTAACGTCTATGAATTTATGAAGTTTTCATCAGTTACTAGTAAGATATTAAATAATTAGTACATATACCCCCTCTCCCCCCCGAGCCATTGGAATCATGGGGTTAGGTGGTTTTGACGGTCCAAATCTTTGGTTCTTAAGGTAGTTATATGTAAAATCTTGCGGGATAAGGACTTAGTTCATCAATTGTCAAAGAACAGTGAAGATGACAATGGGGCAGCGGGGAATGTCCGCTACGGTTGAGCGGCGCTTTCCGTCACTGCCCCAATTCAAGTGCATATTGTCACATTGGGCGGGATGGGTGTATGTGATGGCGCTCACTGCGTGTTTGTGATGAAAGAGTCTTCGGGGTGGGATCGGCTCAGTTAGTGTAATCGAGATACTACGCCAACTACAATCTAGGGCTCGCTGGTCTAGCGATGCAATCGCTTGCTAAGAAACCAGAAGCCGGCGCTGCAACCAAGGCCGAAGATGAGTAGTGGAATGCCAATCACCCAATATCGTCCGTAGATCGAAACAGGGTCCCAACCGACCGACCCGTCTGAGGCAATTCCCAGAACATACCTGTCGTATATAGAGAGCGACACGAGCAGTAAGGCCAGCGACAGCACAATCGTCAACACTCCAGTGGCAAGGCTCCCGAAAAACAGCAGTACCCAGCGCATAAGGCATTCTAAGCCTGAAAGCTGACCAACGAGTGTAATGGGGGTGTTACGCCACTTAGCAGTCCGTCACCATGATGATTTGACGGCTTGAAGCCGCGCAATCGGCTCATGCCTTGACTGGGTATGGCGTGGCTTCGGTGGCCTGCGGTTTCCACGCCTTGCTACTCCGAACTGTCGCCAGAGCCAGCAGAAACGCAGCGCACGCAACCCAGGTGAGAACCATCAGGCTGGTATGCAGACCGTACCGGTCTGCGATCCGGCCAAACAGGGGCGTGACGACCCCGCCCACGCTGGCCGCCAGTCCAAGCGTGACCCCCGAAGCCGCGCCGGGATGGTTGGGAAGAAATCCCTGCGCCATGACCACCATCACTCCAAACGGCGCGAAGAGCACGAGTCCAAGGGGCACGAGCAGCGCCGTGGCCAAGCCGGTCTGGCGCACCGCGATCAGAGCCAGCAACAGAACCGGCGATGCGAAAAATGTCCAGGGCAACACCGTCTCGTTGCCCAATTTGTCGGCTAGGCGCCCGCCAACCAGCGTGCCCACTGCGCCAGACAGCAACAGGATGCTCAGCGCCGTGTTGCCCCTGGCCTTCGATTGATGCAGATCGCTGATCCAATAGAGTGCGAGGAATGTGTTGAGGCCGAAGAACACGATGGAGCGCAGAACTACGGTGGCGGTCAAATAGGCGAAGGGCCACCAGGCATCCTGGGCGCGCGGGGCGTTAACCCCGTGGCCCGCCGCGCGACTGCTCAAATGCAGCTGCAAGCGCGGCATCTGCACGAGAAACAGGACGGCAGCCAGCGCACCCGGCACAACCAGGAGCAATGCCCCGTGGAAACCGAACCACAGGACGAATGTCGTTGTGAGCACTGGCCCCAGGGCAAAGCCCAGATTTCCTCCAACCGCGAACATGCCCATCGCGGTACTCTTCATGGGACCGGACAATCGGTTCACGAGCAGGGTTGCTTCCGGATGGAAGGCTGCAATCCCCAGTCCGCTCAAACCGACGGCGGCAAGCATCATCCAGTAGGTGGGAAGATTCGCGGCCAGCACGACGCCCACACCGGCGGCGAGGATTCCGGCAGGCACAAACCAGGCCACGCGGCGGCGATCGGCCACATGGCCAAAAATCGGCTGTGTCACAGACGACACCAGATTGGACATGAAAACCAAGCTCGCAGCCGTGGCGTAAGAAAAATGCCGGGTTGCGATCAAGAACGGCAGCAAGGCCGGCAATGCCCCCTGGTTGATATCGGAGAACATGTGCCCGGCCGCTAAGAGAATGATGAATTTCTTCTGCATGGTCCAGGAACGCTCAAACGAGCTGCTTCATGATCTTCCCGAACGGCGTGAGACCGTAGTATCCACCCAGTCTGCGCCGACACGCCAGTTCATAATCGCGGGCGGATGGAACATGTCTGGAGGACTCGCCCGATGGTATCGGGATCAGATCAAGGCTGCTGTGCTTGAGGTAAAGGGTTCTTCCATTCGCGTCTTGGCTAAAACTGTTGGCGTTTACACTCAGAACCCCCAATGAGTGTAATCGAGATGTTTCAACAATTGAGGAGACTCGCTTAGTGTGGTTGGTTCGGATTGCTTCCGGTTTGCCGCGCGGATGCACCGGCCAGCAGTTCGAGAATGCCACGCCTGGAAATTGTTATCACTTGCCTGCCGGGGGCGCCTTCTTGTGCTCCACGAAGGTGTGTGCTTGATGACAGCTCACACACGTCTTGCCTTTCATGAATGGATCAGACTTCAGTTGTGCCACCTGATCGGTGTGACAGGTGTCGCATGTGCTTAA
>Ga0187883_10001307_pt1 | contig 15383 bp, 12 predicted proteins | sample June2016WEW_20_1_2_FD_132966 | JGI IMG/M metagenome (GOLD analysis project Ga0187883, IMG submission 132966) | Peatland microbial communities from SPRUCE experiment site at the Marcell Experimental Forest, Minnesota, USA - June2016WEW_20_10 | ecosystem: Environmental > Terrestrial > Soil >...
CCACCGACCTGCCCGCCCTCCGCGCACTGGGCACCGACCTGATCCACATCACCGGGCCAGCATCCTTCGCCGACCAGGTCGACCACCTGCTCAGCCAGCCCAGGACCCCGCAACTGGCAGCCCGCTGCCAGGCCTTCGCCGCCCAGCACACCTGGGCCCAGCGAGCCACCGACATCCACCACGCCCTCGCCAGCTTCCCGCCACCCGCCGCGGCCACCCGATTGCTTCGTGTGATGCCTTCGGCTTCGACCGCGGAATCCGGATAGGAGCCTGATCCCGGAGCCTTGGCAGGGAATCGCAGAAAAAGGACCGGGGAGAGCTGGTTATACATGTGGCGATCCGCCGCGTGACCATGCGGGAAGTCCCTCGCTGACGGTCACGTGCTGGACCACGGCTCTCCCTTCCCTTTCTCACCCTTTCTCACCCTCAGCTTGAACTGCCATCTTCCCCCACTCCAGCTTGGCTGGGTGCTTGGACGGGGCGGTGCGGCGTAATTTGGAGGTCTTCTGCGCGTAGCGGACGTTCCCGAAGGAGGCCGGTGACCTCGAGCAGCTCGGCGGGCCCGGACGGAGCGCCGGAAGGCATCGGGCTTGCGGCGTTCAATGCCCTGCCGAGCCAGCGGGCGCGCGAACTGCTGCTCGACTGCTGTCACGCCGGGCGCTGGGCCGCGGCGGTGGCGGACGGCCGGCCGTACGGCTCGATGGAGGAACTGCTGGCCCGGGCCCACGCGGAGCTGACCGGCGAGGACGTCGCCGAGGCACTGGCCGGGCACCCGCGCATCGGGGAAGCCCCAGCCGCCGGGCAGCGCTCCCGGTCGCGCAGCGAGCAAGCCGGGGTGGACGGAGCGGACGGGATGGTGCGCGCGGAGCTGGCGGCGGGCAACCGCGCCTACGAGGAGCGGTTCGGCCACATCTACCTGGTCTGCGCGAGCGGGCGCAGCGCGCGGGAACTGCTCAGCATCCTGCAGGACCGGCTGCGGAACGATCCCGCCACCGAGCGGCAGGTCGTGCGGGCGGAACTCGGCAAGATCAACGACCTCCGGCTGGCCAGGCTGATGGGCGTGCCCGAGCGAGCCTCGTGAGCACGGTCAGCGCGCACGTGCTCGACACCGCGCTGGGACGGCCCGCAGCGGGCGTAACGGTGCGGCTCGAACGAGCGGCGGGCGGGCAGGCACTGGCCGAGGCCGTGACCAACAACGACGGGCGGGTCCCCGCGCTGGGGCCGGACGACCTGCCGCCCGGCAGCTACCGCGTCGTCTTCGACACCGGCGCCTACTTCACCCGGGCCGGGCAGCGGGCCTTCTACCCGGAGGTCGCGATCAGCTTCCTCATCGACGCCGCGGACGGTCATTATCACGTGCCGCTCGTCCTCAGCCCGTACGGCTACACGACCTACCGAGGGAGCTGACCGTGGGAATCATCCTCGGCGCCAACCAGTACGGCAAGGCCGAGATCCGCGTGGTCAAGATCGACCGGGACACGCCCCGGCACGAGATCCACGACCTGTCGGTGACCACCACGCTGCGGGGTGACTTCGCCGCCGCGCACGAGTCTGGTGACCAGGCCAACGTGCTGCCCACCGACAGCCAGAAAAACACCGTGTTCGCCTTCGCCAAGCAGTACGGCGTCGACCAGATCGAGGATTTCGCGCTGGATCTGGCCCGGCACTTCGTCGAGACGGTGCCCGCGGTGACCAGCGCGCGGGTCGGGATCGACGCCTACGCGTGGGACCGGGTTGGCGCCGCGCCGGGTGAAGCCGGTCACGACCATGCGTTCGTCCGGCGCGGGCAGGACGTGCGCACCACGACGGTCACGGTCGGCGCGACCGAACACGGGCCGGGCGCCTGGGTCGTGTCCGGGATCAAGGACCTGGTGGTGCTGAAGTCGGCCGGCTCGGAGTTCCGCGGCTTCTTCGCCGACCGGTTCACTACGCTGGCGGAGACCGACGACCGGATCCTGGCCACCAGCCTGGTCGCGCGCTGGCGGTACGGCGAGCCCGCCGCCGACTGGGCCGCCTGCCACGCCGGCATCCGGGCCGTGCTGCTGGACGCCTTCGCTGGCACGCACAGCCGCGCCCTGCAGCAGACCCTGCAGGCCATGGGCACGGCGGTGCTGAAGGCCCATCCCGGGGTCGCCGAGATCCGCTTCGCCGCGCCGAACAAGCACCACTTCGCCGCCGACCTGGAGCCGTTCGGGCTGGACAACCCGGGTGAGGTGTTGTACGCGGCGGACCGGCCCTATGGGCTCATCGAGGCCACCCTGATCCGCGAGGACGCCCCGGACGTAGGGCTGGCCTGGTCCGCCGGCCTGACCTGAACGGCCCGGCCCGTGCGCTGAGGGCAACCCGGCCCGGATGACCGTGCGGGGTCATATGGCGCGGATGGATTGGGGAGCGGGTTGACTTGGGGGCAACCGAATCAGTTGGCTTTGCCCTGGTTGAGCGTTCAGATCGGTGGTAGCGTCGGCGTTCTGCCACGTTTTCCGACGGGAGGCCCGTCATGGATGCCGTTGCGCCCCCAGGGACCGGCCTGGACCGCACGCGGCTGGCGGAACTGCTCCGGCGGGAGCGGGCCGCGTTCGCAGCCGGCCATCCCCGCTCGGCGGGCGCTTACGGGCGGGCCGGCTCCCTCTTCGGCCAGGTGCCGATGACCTGGATGAACAAGGCGTCCGGCGGGTTCCCGCTGTACCTGGCCTCGGCCCGCGGCGCCCGGGTCACCGACATCGACGGCCACTCCCTCGCGGACTTTTCCCTCGGCGACACCGCCGCCATGGCCGGGCATTCGCCGCCGCCGGTACTGCGGGCCATCCAGCGGCGCGCGGCCGACCTGGGCGGCCTGGCGGTCATGCTGCCGACCGAGGAGGCGGCCGAGGCGGGGCACGAGCTGGCCCGGCGGTTCGGCTCGGCCCGCTGGTCGTTCGCCCTCACCGCGACGGACGCCAACCGCTGGGCGATCCGGCTGGCCCGTGCGCTCACCGGGCGCGGGAAGGTCCTTTTCTATAGTCACTGCTACCACGGCTCGGTCGACGAGTCGCTGATCGTCACCACGCCGGGCGGCGGAGGCGCGCCGCGGCGGGGCAACGTCGGTGCCCCGGTCGACGTCACGGTGACGAGCCGGGTCGCGGAGTTCAACGACCTGAAGGGGCTGGAGCGGGAGCTCGCCCACGGTGACGTCGCGGCCGTGCTGATGGAGCCGGCCCTGACCAACATCGGGATCGTGCCGCCGGAGGCCGGATACCTGGCGGGCGTCCGGGAACTCACCCGGCAGTACGGCACGCTGCTCATCAACGACGAGACGCACACGTTCTGCGCCGGGCCCGGCGGCGCGACCGCCGCGTGGGGGCTGAGCCCGGACCTGGTCACGATCGGCAAGGCGATCGGCGGCGGTATCCCGGCCGCCGCCTACGGCATGTCCGGGGAGCTGGCCGACCGGCTGCTGGCCCGGTCCGACCTCGACCTCATCGATGTCGGCGGCGTGGGCGGCACGCTGGCGGGTAACGCGCTGTCGGTCGCGGCGGTATGCGCCACATTGAGCCAGGTGCTGACCGATGAGGCGTTCGGCGAGATGATCACTCTCGCCGAGCGGTTCGCGGACGGTGTGGCCGGGGTGATCTCCCGGTACGGGCTGCCCTGGTCGGTGACCCGGCTCGGGGCCCGTGCCGAGTACCGCTTCGCCAGCCCGGCGCCGCGCACCGGCACCGAAGCCGCCGCGGCGGACGATCCGCAGCTGGACGACTACCTGCACACGTTCATGGCCAACCGGGGCGTGCTGCTGACGCCGTTCCACAACATGGCGCTGATGTGCCCGGCCACCACGGCCGCGGACGTTGACCTGCACACCGAGCTGTTCGAGGCCGCCGTCCGCCAGCTGTCCTGAGCGTGCTGGCCCGGAGGGCGACCTCCCGGAGCGCCTCGTTGGGAAGTGGCTCTTTCCGCCGCTCACGTGACCGCCTGACTGGTTGCCGCCCCAGCGGTGGCCCCGGTGGCCGCGCTGCTGGCTGGTACCGCGCTCGCGATCCCGGCGCAGGCACGCCGTCGGCGGCCGGACTTCGGCGAGGGGTTCCTGCTGCCGTTGTGCTGGACGTCAGCGCCGATTCTCCGTTCGGCGTAGGGACGTCGGTCACCGGGGACGGCCGGGCGGCTCATTCCCCGTTACCTTTGATCCTCAGGCGACTCTCTGGTCACGGGGACGGCAGCGGTGGATCGTGGGCGGCTCGAATCCTTCAGCGACGGCGTGTTCGCCGTGGCCATCACCTTGCTGGCCCTGGACCTGACCGTTGCGGGCCCGGGCCACGGGCCGCTCCGGGACCTGCTCGGGCACCACTGGCCGTCCTTCGTCGCCTACCTGATCAGCTTCTTCACGATCGGGATTATCTGGGTCAACCACCACACGCTGATCGCGAACATCGCGGTCGTGAACCGGACGCTGCTTTTCCTCAACCTGCTGCTCCTGCTGGTCATCGTGGCTATTCCGTTCGCCACCGCCACCATGGCCAGCTACCTGACCGCAGGCGGCCAGAACGCGCACGTCGCGGCGGCGCTGTACGCAGGCACATTCGAGCTGATGAGCCTGTCCTTCGTGGGCCTGCTGGAGTGGGCGCTGCACGAGGACGAGCGGATGCACCAGCCCGTGCCCGCGGCGGCCAGAACGGCCGTCCGCACCCGGTTCTACATCGGGCAGCTCCCCTATCTCGTGGCCTTCGGCGTCGCGTTCGTCAGCGCCCCGGCCGCGGTGATCATCACGGCCCTGGTCGCCATCTACTACATCTTCGAGCGGGGGCCGGCCCGGCAGCAGCACCCCCGCGAACCCGCCGAACCAGCCGGACCAGCCGGAACCGACTGAGGGACCGGCCCGCAGAATAGGGCCGGCGTACCGCCCTGGTGACTTACGGCACCCTTCGATGGCTGCTGACGGGACGTCCGTCTGGGGGCGGACACTGGGGGCGGGTGGATCTGGATACGGCCTGGCAGCGTGCGCTGAGCCTGACGTCGGACAGCCGCACGCCTTGGTGTCCCATCGGCGGATGCGGGCGGGGCGGCGGTGTCTAGGGTTAGGGAATGGCGTGGCTGATCGGGACGTCGGGGTGGCAGTACCGGGACTGGCGCGGAGTGCTGTATCCGGCGGGCGTCCCGCAGCGACTGTGGCTTGAATTTTATGCGGGCCAGTTCGCCACGGTGGAGAACAACAACGCGTTCTACCGGCTGCCATCGCGGGAGACCTTCACCTCCTGGGCGGAACGGAGCCCGGCCGGGTTCGTCATGACGGTCAAGGCCAGCCGTTACCTCACCCACATCCGGCGGCTGAAGGAGCCGGCCGAGCCGGTGAGCCGGCTGCTCGGCGCGGCGGCCGGGCTGGGCACCAAACTCGGGCCGGTCCTGCTGCAGCTGCCGCCGACGTGGAAAGGCGACCCGGGGCTGCTGGACGAGACACTGGCTGAATTCCGCCGTACCGGGCCGTCCCGGCTCCGGATCGCGGTGGAGATGCGGCACGAGTCATGCTGGACCGACGAGATGCGGAAAGTGCTGACCGACCGGGAGGCCGCGCTGGTGTGGGCCGACCGGGACGGGTTGCCGACGGGTCCGCTGTGGCACACCACGGACTGGGGCTACCTGCGGCTGCACGAGGGCACAGCAAACCCATGGCCCCGGTACCGTCGCGCCGACCTGCGGAAATGGGCAGAACGGCTGGCCGCCGAGTGGGCCGGCCCGGACGACGTGTACGTGTACTTCAACAACGATCCCGGCGGCGCGGCGATCTACGACGCCGTGGCCTTCGGCGAGCTCGCCCGGAAGGCGGGGCACGACGCGACCCGGACCCCGGCTGAGATCCCCCCGGCGCCGGAACGCTGAGCCGCCGGCCAGCTGGTCAGGGTCCAGCCAGCTGGTCAGGGTCCGGACATCTGGTCGCCGACGGCCAGCCAGCGCTCCATGCAGGTCAGCAGCTCCTCGGTGTCGACGGGCTTGGTCACGTAGTCGCTGGCGCCCGCGTCCAGGCTCTTCTGCCGGTCGCCCTGCATGGCCCGCGCCGTGACCGCGATGATTGGCAGGCCGGCGAAGCGGGGCATGTCCCGGATGACGGCCATCGTCGCGTGGCCGTCCATCTCCGGCATCATCACATCCATCAAGATGAGGTCCACGTCGTCGTCGGCGAGCAGGGCGCTGATGCCCTGGCGGCCGTCCGGCGCCCGCAGCACCGTGATCCCCTGCTGCTCCAGCGTGCTGGTGATCGCGAAAACGTTGCGGGCGTCGTCGTCGATGACCAGGACCTTCTTCCCGCGCAGAGCGTCGTGCCGGTGCGGCTCGACACCATTCGCGACCGCGCCTTCCGGGGCGCGGACCGGCAGCGGGCGGATCTGGCCGCGGGGCACGGCGGACAGGTGCACGGTGATCCGCTGGCGCAGCTCGTCGAGTGAGGGCACCAGCTCCAGCGACCGGTTGCCGAACCGCAGCCGGGCCAGCCGCGCCTGCGCGCTGTCCAGCTTGTCCCGGGCGTGCGCAAGTACGGGCAGGCCGGCCAGGCCCGGTTCGTCCTGCAGCTGCTCCAGGAACGCGAACGCCGCCGCGTCGGGCATGCCGAGATCGAGGACCACGCACCGGTGCGGGACCGACCGCAGCGCCTCGATGGCCTCGTCCGGGCTGACGGTCGTCTGCACCCGGACCGGAGCGTTCAGGTCGGCCAGGTCCGAGACGGCGCTGTAGGCGAGCAGCGTCAGCAGGCCACCCCGCGCGTTCTCCAGCACGAGCAGGTCACCCACAACGGCACCGCCGGCCGCGGCGGTACTGCCACCGCCTGGAGACTCCGGGGACCGCTGAGCCTGGCGGGGCTGGGGGGGCTGACGGTCCTGGGGGGACTTCTGGGCTAGAGGAATCTGGCCATCCAGCGATCCCTGGGCTTGCGGCTCCTGGGTCTCGATCGCCTCTACCGCGCCGGGCAATGAGCCCGGGACATGCAGGGTAAAGGTGCTGCCCTGGCCCAGGGCGCTTTCGGCCGTAATGTCCCCGCCGAGCAGCGCGCCGACCTCGCGGGCGATCGACAGCCCCAGCCCGGTGCCACCGTAGCGGCGGCTGAGCGTGCCGTCGCCCTGCTGGAACGCCCCGAAGATCGCGTCCAGGTTCTCCGGGGCGATGCCAATGCCGGTGTCGGTGACCGAGAACGCCACCATGGAACTTCCGTCCGGGGCCACCTTCCCACTCGGGGTGACCCGCAGCAGGACCTGGCCCCGGGGGGTGAACTTGACCGCGTTGGACAGCAGGTTGCCGAGCACCTGGCGCAGCCGCTGCCGGTCGGTGAACAGCTCCCCGGGCGCTTCGAGGGCAGCCTCGACCGCGACGGTCAGGCCCTTCTCCGCGGTCAGCGGCTGGAAAGTGGCCCGGACGTCCTCCAGCAGCGCGCGCAAGGTGAACCGTTCGGGGGTGATGTCCATCCGGCCCGCCTCGACCTTGGACAGGTCCAGGATGTCGTTGATCAGCTGGAGCAGGTCCGACCCGGCCGAGTGGATGACGTTGGCGTACTCGACCTGCTTCGCGGTGAGATTCCGGCCCGGGTTCTGGGCCAGCAGCCGGGCCAGGATGAGCAGGCTGTTCAGCGGGGTGCGCAACTCGTGCGACATGTTGGCCAGGAACTGCGACTTGTGCTTCGAGGCCAGCGCCAGCTGCTGGGCGCGTTCCTCGATCTCCTGCCGGGCCTGCTCGATCTCGGCGTTCTTCGTCTCGATGTCACTGTTCTGCCGGGCGAGCTGCTCCGCCTTGTCCTCCAGGTCCGCGTTGGAGCGCTGCAGCTCTTCCTGCTGAGCCTGCAGCTCCACCGAACGGGCCTGCAGCTCGGCGGTCAGCCGCTGCGACTCGTTCAGCAGGGCGTCGGTCCGCGCGTTGGCCACGATCGTGTTCACGTTGACGCCGAGTGTCTCGGTGAGCTGCTCCAGGAAGTCGGTCTGCACCGGAGTGAACGTCGTGAACGAGGCCAGCTCGATCACGCCCAGCACCTGGCCCTCGAACGGGATCGGCAGCACGGCCAGGTTGGACGGCGACGCCTCGCCCAGCCCCGAGTTGATCTTGACGTAACCCTCGGGCAGGTCCGCCACGAGGATGGACCGCTTGCTCTTGGCCACCTGGCCGATCAGCGACTGGCCCAGCCGGTACTGCAGCGGCGCCTCCTTGTCGGTGCGCAGGCCGTAGCCGGCGATCAGCCGCAGCCGGGTGTCCCCATCGGCCATCTCCGACAGGAAGAACGTGCCGTGCTGCGCGCCCACCAGCGGCGCGAGCTCATCCATGATCAGTTCCGCGACGACGGCCAGGTCCCGGTGGCCCTGCATCATGCCGGCCAGGCGGGCCAGGTTCGACTTCAGCCAGTCCTGCTGCTGGTTCGCCCGGATGGTCTCGCGCAGCGACTGGACCATGGCGTTGATGTTGTCCTTGAGCTCCGCGACCTCGCCCTGGGCCTCGACCGAGATTGACCCGGTCAGGTCGCCGGCGGCCACCGCACTGGTCACCTGGGCGATCGCGCGGACCTGCCGGGTCAGGTTCCCGGCCAGCTCGTTGACGTTCTCGGTCAGCCGCTTCCAGGTGCCGGATACGCCCTCGACCTCAGCCTGACCGCCCAGCCGCCCCTCGCTGCCGACCTCGCGGGCCACCCGGGTGACTTCGGCGGCGAATGCAGACAGCTGGTCGACCATCGTGTTGATCGTCGTCTTCAGCTCCAGGATCTCCCCGCGCGCATCCACGTCGATCTTCCGGGACAGGTCACCCTGCGCCACCGCCGTGGTGACCTGGGCGATGTTGCGCACCTGGCTGGTCAGGTTATTGGCCATCGAGTTGACGTTGTCGGTGAGGTCCTTCCAGGTGCCGGAGACCCCGCGGACGACGGCCTGACCGCCGAGGTTGCCCTGGGTGCCGACCTCCCGGGCGACCCGGGTCACCTCATCGGCGAACCCGGACAGCTGGTCGACCATCGTGTTGATGGTCTCCTTCAGCTCCAGGATCTCGCCGCGCGCATCGACCTGGATCTTCCGGGTCAGGTCACCCTTGGCCACCGCGGTCGTCACCTCGGCGATGGACCGGACCTGGTCGGTGAGGTTGGCCGCCATCACGTTGACGGACTCGGTGAGATCCTTCCAGGTGCCGGAGACGCCAGGCACGTGGGCCTGCCCGCCCAGCCGCCCCTCGCTGCCGACCTCGCGGGCCACCCTGGTCACCTCATCGGCGAACCCGGACAGCTGGTCGACCATCGTGTTCAGGGTGCTCTTCAGCTCGAGCACCTCGCCCTTGGCGTCCACCGTGATCTTCTGGGTCAGGTCACCCCGGGCCACCGCCGTCGCCACTTCGGCAATGTCCCGCACCTGGCCGGTGAGGTTCCCGGCCATGGCGTTGACCGAATCGGTCAGGTCCTTCCAGGTGCCGGACACGCCCTTGACGTCCGCCTGGCCTCCGAGGCGCCCCTCACTGCCGACCTCGCGGGCCACCCGGGTCACTTCGGAGGTGAAGAGATCGAGCTGGTCGGCCATGCCGTTGAACACGGTGGCGATCTGGTCCATCAGCGGATCGCCGGTCTCCAGCAGCCGGGTGCTGAAGTCCCCACCACGCACCGCGATCAGGCCCGCCAGGAGCTGCTCCAGTCCGGACTCGTCCAGCTTGCGACCTGCCGGTATGACGTCGGTCATCGGCTCTCCAGAGAAGGCAGGGGCATTTCCGCAATGGCACGTCCCGATGGTAGGCGCACAAAGTGCGCGGCCACCGCGACACAGAACGTTTGCCGCGTGGCAACATTACTAAGGCTGGGGCCGGGACGGGTCGCCGCACCTGGTCATTCGATGCTCGCACAGCACGCGGGGGCGGAGAAGGGACCGGCGCCGGTCGCGAACCGGCCCGGCGGGCCGTCGCCGGACGGGCCCAGCGCGACAAAGGGCCGTCTGGCCTGAGGAAGGTCGGTGAGCGTGCCGAACAGCGGCGAGGAGATCCTGCGCCTGGCGGCGGTCATCGACCGCCAGCGCCGGGAAATGGACCGGCTGCGCTCGGCCGCGGCAGCCCGGTCGGTCATCGACATGGCCAAGGGCGCGCTGATCGAGCGGCTGGGCTGCACGGCGGCAGAGGCCGCGAGCCAGCTGACGGCGCTGGCCGACGAGGCGGCGTACCCGGTGGCCGAGATCGCCGCCGCCATCATCAGCGAGGACCTGGCGGGCCAGCCCGGGAAGCCCGCGGACTCCGGGCTTCCCGGCGCCGGGACGGGCTCAGCCGATGCCGGCCCCGGAGCGGACGGTGAGGCAGCCCGGCCGGAGGACGCCCGGCTACGCAACCAGCTGGCCGGGGCGGCCATTGAGCTGGCCGCCGACGGCGGCGAAATCGCGGCCGCCATGCTGGACCAGGCGCTGGCCCCGCTCGGGGCGGCCGCCGTCGCGCTGTGGCTGATCAGCGCCGACGGCAGCCTCGACCTGCTCGGCGAGGCCGGGCTCGGGCCGGCCGAGGCGAGCCGCTGGCGCCGTATCCCTCCGCACATGGACTGCCCGGCGCAGCGCGTCGCGCACGGCGGGCCCGATCTGTGGTGGCCCAGCGGGCCACCCGGCGCTACGCCGCCAGACGCCACGCGGCCCAGCGGCCCGCCGAGCAGCCTGCCCGGGAGCACCCTGCCGCTGATCGGGCGGTGGCCCGGCGGGGCGCGGGCCACCGTCGCCCTCCGGGACGAGAGCTCGGTCCTGCTGGGCGTGATGGAGGTCTGCTGGCCGCAGCCGCGGGCCGGCTTCCCGCACAGCGTGCGGCAGCAGGCCGCCGACCTGGCCCAGGCGTGCGCGGAGCTGCTCGGCCCGCGGCTCGCGCGCGGCGACCTGGCCAACGCAGGTTCCCGCCCGGCGGTGCGCGGCCTGCTCGACAGCCTGCTGGAGAGGGTGCTGGTCGCGTCCGCGGTGCGGGACCGCGACGGCCGCATCATGGACTTCCGCATCGACTACGCCGGGGAAACCTTGCCGGACTCGGCCGGGCGGAACGCCAGCGAGGTGGCCGGCCGCACCCTGCTGGAGGCCTACCCCACCGCCGCGGCGGCCGGCGGCGTGCTGGAGCACGCGATCCGTGCGCTGCACACCGGCCAGGCCCAATATCTGCCCGGCCCCATCATCAGCGCCCCGGCGGGTGAGGTGACCGGGGCCATCGCCGAGGTCCGGATCGCGCCCTTCTTCGACGGGGTCGTCCTGACCTGGCGGCTGGGCGGTGAGGTCGACCGGCTGACCGCCCGGTTGCGGCAGATCCAGCGGCTCGGTCGGATCGGCGCCTGGGAGGAGAACCTGGCTACCGGGGAGGTAAACTGGACCGAGTCCGCGTTCGCGCTCTTCGGCCTGCCGACCCGGGAAGGGGCGGCCATCCCGCTGGCCGACCTGCACAGCTACGTGACCGCGGCGGACGTCCCGGCCGTGAAACAGTTCCGGGAAACGCTGCTGCGCGGGCAGCAGCCAACGAACGCGACGTTCCGCATCGTGCGGGCCGACGATGGCAGCGTGCGGCAGATGCGGGTATTCGCCGAGCCGGTGCTCAGCCCGGCCGGGACGATCGAGCTGATCCAGGGCGCCTTCCAGGACGTTTCCGCCGAATACCATACGCAGGTCGCGCTGGCCGCCACCCGCGACCAGCTGGTCGACACCGAGCAGCGGGTCGCCGAGGAGCACCTGCTCGCCGTGCGCCTGCAGCAGGCCATCATGCCGCCCACGGCCGAACCGGTGGCCGCGGCCGGGATCGAGGTGGCGGTGCGCTACCGCCCGGTGGGCCCGGGCCACCTGGTCGGCGGGGACTGGTACGACACGCTGCTGCTGCCCACGCAGGAAGTCCTGCTGGTGGTCGGGGACATCGCCGGGCACGGCATCGACGCGGTGACCGGCATGGTCATTGCGCGGAACTGCCTGCGCGGGCTGGCCATTACCGGGGCGGGACCGGCCGAGCTGCTGGCCTATCTCAACAGCGCGATCTGTCACCTGACCGATGGAGTGATCGGCACGGTGGTGTGCGGGCTGTACGACCCGGGCCGGCGGGTACTGCGCTGGGCGCGCGCCGGGCACCTGCCGCCGGTCGTGATCCGGGACCGGGCCGCGGTGACGCTGCCGCTGCCGCACGGGGTACTGCTGGGCGCCGATCCGGACGCTACCTACGAGGAGTTCACCGCGTCGCTGGCCATCGGGGACACGCTGCTGCTGTTCACCGACGGCATGATCGAGCGCCGCGACATCCCGATCACCGAAGCGCTCGACGGCTTCGCACGCCGGGCGGCCGTCCCGCAGCCGTCGGCGGCGGCCCTCGCCGATCACGCGCTGGCCTCCGCTGCCTCCGACACGGGTGACGACGCCTGCTTGGTCGCCGTCCGAATCCGGTAGCCGCCGGCATGCACGCCGACGGGACCGGCCAGGGGGGAGCCGGCGGACCGGTCCGGGGGGATTCGGCGGACCGGTCCGGGGTGAGGCGACCGGCGGGACCGGTCAGGGGGAAGCCGGCTGGACCCGTCAGGGGTGAGGGGTGCCGGCGGGCGGGGTGACGGCGTCGGTGCTGGCGATGGCCTCGTCCACGCTGTCGTACAGCGGCAGCCGGTAGGCCAGGCCGGTGATCCACAGCGCCTTGGCCGGGCGGTGCTGGGGCCCAGCGAGGATCAGATTGCCGGAGCCGGACAGTAGCTTCTTCCAGTGGCCGACGATGACAGCCAGGCACCCGGTGTCCATGAAGGTCACGGCGGACATGTCCACGATGACCTGTTTGTTGGCCCGGCGGACCTTCGTCATGAACTGGTCGAACTGATCGCGGGTGACAAGGTCGAGGTTGCCCGCCACTTTGACAACGGTGTACGGGCCCCGTTGCTCCGTCGACAGGGACAGCATGGGCAAGATCTCTCCCCCGAGAGAGCCGACGGCGGGACATCTCCCACCATACAGCGGCAGTCCAGGCCATAGCGCGGGCCGGACCAGCCGGGACGGCCTCAGCGAAGGGTCATCCGCAGCAGCACCGCGGTCCCGGCCGAGGTCGCCTTGACCTGCAGGCCGTCACAGACCAGCCGGGCCACCGCCAGGCCCATGCCGCCCTGCTCAGCTGGCCGGCGCGGGAGTGACGGGGGGGCCAGCGCGGCGTCCCAGTGCCCGCTGTCGCGGATCTCCGCAATCCCGGCGCCGGCGCCGACCCAGAGCCGGAGCGAGGCCCGCGGCGAGCCGTGCCGGACCGCGTTGGTGGCGATCTCGTTGACGGCGATCACGAAATCGTCGGCCGCGTCCGCCGACATGCCCGCCTTGGCCGCCCAGGTCACGGTGAACCGGCGGACCCGCGGGAGATCGGCGGCCGTGAAGTCCATCTCCTGCGGCTCTGGCCGCGCGGGACGCCACCCTCCGCGAGCGCGTGGCGGCGAGCCGTCCTTCAACACCCCCACCTACCCTGGAACCGTCATCGAGGTCACTTCTAAACCGACACGGGACTCCCTGCCCAGGTTTCACGCGGACATCCCGTCCGGGGGCAATTGGCTGAGCGGGACTTCGCCGGGGCGGTTCCCGGAAACGGCCTTCGGCACGCGCCGGGCTCCCGTCACGGCGGCATTCTCTCCGGGCGTGAACGCTACCACTAGGCCGGATCCGCGCGACGCGCCCGGAGGCCACCGGAAGCCCCAAAGCGACGCAGTCTGTGCCAATGCAACCAGAAGGTGGTACAAGAATGGCATGCCCGGGGCGGGAGCCCCCGCCGGCCGGTAACCTGCCCCAGGGCGGCAGCCCCGCCGGCCGATTATGTCCACATAATGAGACGCAAGTTTTCATGTTGCGAGATCACGGTTAGCATCCAGTTTATGGCAGCTCCGTATCAGGCACCTGGCCAGCTCCGGGAATGGGACGCCGCTTCGTACGATGCACTGCCGCTGCCGCACGAGCGGTGGGGGCAGCGATTGCTGGCCACGCTGCCGCTGCGCGGCGACGAGACCGTGCTGGACGTGGGCGCGGGCACTGGCCGGGACACCGAGGCGCTGCTCCGGCGCCTGCCGGACGGGCACGTGATCGCGGTGGACGGATCGGCGGCCATGCTGGCCCGGCTCCGGGCCCGGCTGACGGGTGCCGGGACAGACCGGCTGACCGTGCTGCGGGCCAACCTGACGGAGCCGCTGCCGCTGGCCACCCCGGTGGATGCGGTGTTCTCGGTGGCGACGCTGCACTGGCTGCTCGACCACCAGCAGGTGTTCGGGTCACTGGGCACCGCTCTGCGGCCGGGCGGCGTACTGCACGCCGAATGGGGCGGCGCGGGTAACTGCGCGAACGTGGAGACCGCCTTGGCCGAGGTGGGCCTGCCGCCGCTGAACGCGGCGTGCAACTTCGCGACCGCCGCGGACACCGGGCGCCTGCTGGCCGCGGCCGGCTTCACCGACGTGGACGTGGCGCTGGTGCCCGACCCGGCCCAACTGGAGGCCGGCCCGCAGCTGGAAGCGTTCCTGGCCACGGTGGTACTGGGCTCGGTGCTGGAGGCCGTTCCGGCCGCCGAGCGCGCCGCCGCCGTGCACCGGGTCGCGGCCCGGCTGCCCGAGCCGGCGGTCGACTACGTACGCCTGCAGGCCGCCGCCCGCCGCCCGTTCCGCGGGTGAGCGCCCTGGGACCCCGAATCGACATAATTGGCGGATGACACAGGCGGGCCCAGCGGACGGTTACCCGGAACCTTCGACAGCAGCGGGGGCGCCGGAGCCGGCGGAGGCGCCAGAGCCTTCGGAACCTTCCGGGACGGCGGAGGCACCGGCACTCTGGGATCTCCCGGGACCGGTAGTAGGCACGGGCCGGATCGTGGTCCGGGATGCGACCGCCGCCGACGCCGGGGACATCGCGGCGATCTACGCCCCGGTGGTCGGCAAGACGGCGATCTCGTTCGAGGAGACACCTCCGGGACCGGGCGAGATCGGCCGGCGGATGCGGGCCACTCCCCGGCTGCCCTGGCTGATCGCCGACGACGCGGGTCACGTCGCGGGGTACGCCTACGCGTCCGCGCACCGGGCGCGGCCGGCCTACCGCTGGTCCGCGGACTGCTCGGTCTACCTCGACCCCGGCTACCGTTCGCGCGGACTCGGCCGGCTGCTGTACGAGCATCTGATCACCGAGGTCAGCAACCTTGGCTACATATCGCTGTTCGCCGGGATCGCGCTGCCCAACCCGGCCAGCGTCGGCCTGCACGAGGCGACCGGCTTCCGGCCGGTCGGAGTCTTCCGCAGTGTCGGCTACAAGCTGGGGGCCTGGCGGGACGTCGGCTGGTGGCAGCTGCCGCTGTGCGAGGGGCCGTCATCCCCCGACGACCCCCTGCCCTGGAGATCGTGAGGGCCGGCTGTGGCCAGCCGTGAGCTGGTGGTCCTCGGCACCGCGAGCCAGGCGCCGACGCGGACCCGCAACCACAACGGTTACCTGCTGCGGTGGGAC
>Ga0187883_10001309_pt1 | contig 15369 bp, 13 predicted proteins | sample June2016WEW_20_1_2_FD_132966 | JGI IMG/M metagenome (GOLD analysis project Ga0187883, IMG submission 132966) | Peatland microbial communities from SPRUCE experiment site at the Marcell Experimental Forest, Minnesota, USA - June2016WEW_20_10 | ecosystem: Environmental > Terrestrial > Soil >...
CATAGCTTCGAGGCAGGCTTCGAGCAACAACTTCTCCAGAAAAGGATCTCCGACCTGCACGTTAGGGCGCTTCGCTTCCGAAGCTTCGCTGAATTCTTCGCTGGCCATGGTCGCACCGTGGATGCCGTCGCGCCCAGTCTTGGCGCCAACGTAGATCACCGGATTGCCTTCGCCGGCGGCGCGCGCGTAGAAAATCTCATCTTTGCGAACTAAGCCCATGGCGAAAGCGTTTACCAGCGGATTACCGGAGTAGCAGGGCTCAAACTTCGTTTCGCCGCCCAGGTTGGGCACGCCGAAGCAGTTGCCATAAGAAGCGACGCCGCTGACTACGCCCTCGAGGATGGAATGGTTGCGGTGAATCTCTTTCTGTGTAACCTGCGCGGCGGAGTCGTCCGCACCCACACGAATCGGACCAAAGCGCAGCGAATCCATCACCGCGACTGGTCTGGCGCCCATGGTAAAGATGTCGCGCAGGATTCCGCCCACGCCGGTGGTTGCGCCTTGAAACGGTTCGATGAACGACGGGTGATTGTGCGATTCGATCTTGAAGGCGCAGGCCCATCCATCGCCGATGTCGATAATGCCAGCGTTCTCGCCCGGTCCCTGCAGTACGCGCTTGCTGCGCGTGGGCAGACGCTTCAGATGCACACGCGACGATTTGTAGGAACAATGCTCACTCCACATCACGCTGAAGATGCCGAGCTCAGTGAGAGTGGGCTCACGATCTCCGAGAAGCTGTTTGATCTTTTCGTACTCGTCGTTGGTAAGGCCGTGCTGCCGGAGAGTCTCCGGAGGGAAGGCAGAGGTCATGGAAGTGGTCATGGGGAAGATCTATTGTCGCATTTTAGAGGCCTTGAAGGAAGGGTGGTTTGGGGGTTGCCGGATAATCGATTCGGGCCCGGTTACCCATCGAACATCCGGAGCCGGGCTTCCTTCCGGTAAACTTTCAGGCAGATGAGATCAATCATTGTAGGTACGGCGGGGCACATCGACCACGGGAAGACGGCGCTGGTGAAGGCGTTAACCGGGATCGACGCCGATCGGCTGGAGGAAGAGAAGCGGCGCGGCATCACCATCGACCTGGGCTTCGCGCACATGGACTTGCCGGTTCCGAAGGATGAGACGACGAATGGCGAGACGTTGCGGCTGGGCTTTGTCGACGTGCCGGGGCACGAGCGCTTTGTGCGGAACATGCTGGCTGGGGTGGGCGGAATCGATCTGGTACTGCTGGTGATTGCAGCGGACGAGGCGATCAAGCCGCAGACCCGGGAGCATTTTGACATCCTGCAACTGCTCGGCGTGCAGCGCGGCATCACGGTATTGACCAAATCTGACGCGGTGGATGCGGAGACGCTCGGCGTGGTGCGACTGGAGGTGGAAGAGTTTCTGCGCGGCACTTTTTTGGACAAACCAAGCCCGATCGTCGCTGTGAGTTCGCTAACGGGCGCGGGGCTGGATGAACTCAAGCGGGCGATGGTGGTGGCAGCAACCGAGGTGCAGCCGCGGGATTCGCAGGCGATCGCCCGGCTGCCCATCGACCGGGTGTTCACCATGAAGGGCTTCGGTACGGTGGTGACGGGGACGCTGGTGGCGGGGACGATTCGTCGCGAAGATGAGTTGGAGGTTTTTCCAAGTGGCCGGAGCGTGCGCGTGCGCGGAGCGCAGGTGCATGGGCAAATGGCAGACGCCGCAGTCGCTGGTCAACGGACTGCGCTCAACCTGGCGGGCGCAAGCACGGAAGACTTGTCGCGAGGCATGACCCTGGCGCCTCCGGCGATGTTCGAAGCAACGCGGCAGGTGGACGTGCGGTTGCAACTCCTGACTTCGGCGCCACGAGCGCTCAAGAACCGCGCGCGGGTTCATTTTCATTCGCATACGATGGAGAGCGTGGCGGAAGTTGGGCTGTACGAGAGGAAGGAACCCGATTCCACTTCTGCGAAGAACGCAAAGTTAGCTCGCCCACAACTTCTGCCGGGGCAAGAAGCTTTTGCGCGGCTGAAGCTGCCCGAGGCGGCGCTGCTTCTGCCGGGAGACCGGTTCATCATCCGGCAATTCTCGCCGGTGGTGACGATCGGGGGCGGAGTTGTGTTGGATGCGGCACCGATGCGGCGCATGCCGGGGCTGGCCGACTTCCTGAAGGTGTTGGGCGGTGGCAACGGGGAGACAATTCTGAGGGTGCGGATTGCGCGGCGGCTGCAGGAAGGTATCGCGATATCGAGGCTTGTTGCGGAGACTGGTTGGACGCAGAGTTTTGTCGAGGCTCAACTGGGACAGGCAGTCAAGGAAGGGCGGGTCGTGCGGATCGGCGAGTTGTTCCTGGATTCACCCGCGCTAGAAGCACTGAGGCTGTCTATCGTGAGCTCGGTCGAAGATTTTCACAAAAAAAATCCCCTCGTGGGAGGCATTGCCAAGGAACAACTACGCGAGCAGAGCGGAGCGTCAGTCGAAGTCTTCGACGCAGTTCTCAGCATGCTTGTCCGGGGCAAGAAGCTTGAGGTAGCTGGAGAACTGGTGCGCCTGCCTGGCCATGGCGTGGTGATGAAGGACGAAGAGGCGGAATCGATGCAGATGATCGAACAAGCCTTTGGCAGCGCCGGTCTGAAAGTTCCAGCGCTGCATGAAGTGATTGCCGGGCTGAAAGTGGACAAAGCCCGGGCGCAGAAGATTGTGACTTTGCTGCTGCGGGACAAAGTGCTGATCAAGGTTTCCAACGAACTGGTTTTTCATCGCAGTGCGCTCGAACAATTGCGACGGGAGTTGACGGCTTACAAGGCGAAGTTGCCCCGCATCGATGTGGCAAGCTTCAAGGAGTTGACGGGAGTGAGCCGCAAGTATGCGATTCCGCTGCTGGAATATCTGGATCGCGAGCGGGTGACCAGACGCATTGGGGATGTGCGGGAGATTCTGTAGGAATTGAGTCATCGGGGGATTGAGTGATTGAGCCATTGAAAATCTAAAGTCAATCGCACAATGGACCGATCACGCGCAATCGCTCAATTCCTTAGATTTTCTCTTCGGGGAATTCCAGTTCCAATCCCAGCGGGTCGGTCACGCGGTTGGTGAGGTTGGCCAGCCCGGTGAGCATGTGGAGGTCGACGATCTCGGAATCGGAAAAATGCTTCTTCAGTTCATCGAAATCCGTTTCCTCGATTGCGTGCGGGGTGCGGGTCAATTTGTCGACATAAGTCAGGGCCGCCCGCTCTTTTTCAGAATAGCGCGAGTAGTTTCCCGCCTGGAGCGCCGTCCAGTCCTCGGCAGTGAGCCCAACGCGCTTCGACGAAGCAACGTGATGTTGCGTGCAGTAGTGACATCCATTGATGAAGGAAATGCGGAGGTAGATGAGTTCGAACAATTTGCGGTCGAGAGAACGTCCTACGCTGGCGTAGAAGCTTAGAAAATTCTTAAGCATCTCGGGACGATGGGCCAGGGCCTTCTGTACGTTGCCGGGCTTGCCGCGAAGCGTGGTGTCGTAAATCTCGCGCACTTCAGGAGATGCAGATTCCGGGGCGATTAAGCTGACGCGTGCCATTCGATTCCTCCGAAGCTCGAGAGAGCCCACTCATGATAGACGAATCGCAGATTCAATGCGATTGATGTATCTACGCGGTCTTTTGCCCCGTAACTGCAGGAAGAGTGCGGTATTGCCGATAGTCCTCCTTAGGGCCTATCCATGAAAAGTGCAGGGCTGGTCACGATTCTGCTTTGCTCGGCGGCATGGCTCACGGCAGCGCAGAGCGGCGCCGATGTGGATGCGGTGACGAAGGTTCTCGCCTTGGAGCACGCGTGGAACCAGGCCGAGGAACAGAAAGACACCAAAGCCATGGATGCAATTTTCGACAATGCGATAGTGGTAGTCGATTATGACGGCAGTCTCAGGACCAAAGCGGAGTTCTTGGCACGAATGAGATCCGAGAACTCGCATCCGCAGATCGAAGTAACCGAGTCGATGACAGCCCATATGTTGGGAACCACGGTGGTTGTTACGGGAGTCTACATGATGAAAGGTGTGGAAAATGGGAAGGCTTATGCGCGACGCGGGCGCTTCATCGATACCTGGGCATTCAAGAACGGCAACTGGCTGTGCGTGACGAGCCAGGCGACACCGATTCTGCATTGAGGGCTGGGAATCGGACGGCGGTTTGCGGTGGAGCGTTGTGGTTTTCGTGCGGTCCGCTCGAAAGGAAAGACGAGATGTGGAAGCTGTTTCCTATTTTGCTGCTGTTGTTGGGGACGCCTCGACTTCCCGCCCAGAGCGCAGTGCAGCCCGCGGAAGAGCAAGCCAGAATCCTTGGGTTGGAGAATGCGTGGGACCGGGCGGTAAAGGAAAAAGATGTAGCGGCGCTTAAGATGTTGCTCGCGCCCGAACTGGTTTACGTCGATTACGATGGCAAGCTGCTGGATAAGGTGCAGTATTTGGCCAGCGTCCAGTCGCCGACGGTCCTTCCCCAGCGGATCGTGAGCGAATCCATGAATGTACATCTTTACGGGGCAGTTGCCGTGGTCAGCGGTGTGTACCGAGAGACTGGCGAGAAGAATGGAAAGCCATACATGCTCCGCGAGCGGTTTACGGACACGTGGGTGCTCCGAAGCGAGAGTTGGATGTGTGTGGCCAGCCATTCCACGTCGATCAGCCCGTAAGGGCCGTCCTTCTGATCCCCCTCCTGAGCGGCCGTTGATATATCCTTCCTCCTGAATGCTACTGATTCGTCCTGCGACGATTGCTGATGCGGCGCTGCTGCGCACGTTGATCCGCGAACTCGCGGAGTTCGAGCGCGAGCTGGATCTTTGTGTAATTGAAGAGGCGGATCTGGCGCGCGACGGGTTCGGTCCGAATCCGAAGTTTCAAGCACTGATTGCCGAGTGGGACGGTCAGCCTGCGGGGTATGCCATTTTCTTTGGCTACTATTCGACGTGGGCCGGGCCAGGGCTCTATCTGGAAGACCTGTTTGTGCGGTTACCGTTTCGTGGAAAAGGCATCGGGATGGCGTTGCTGGCTGCGGTGGCGCAGATCGCGTTGCAGGAGGACCGCCGTGCCATGCGCTGGGAAGTGCTCGACTGGAATCAGGGAGCCATCGACCTGTACAAATCACTGGGAGCGGAGTTTCGCGATCAATGGCGATCGGTCTTGCTGAAGGATGATGCCTTGCGGCGGTTGGCGGAGAAGACCGTATGAGCGCGCGGGTTCGCATTGTCGGAGCAGGACTCGCCGGATCGGAGGCGGCGTGGCAGTGTGCGCGCCGCGGCGTGGAGGTGGAGTTGTTTGAAATGCGGCCTGTGCGATCGACGCCGGCGCATCAGACGGCAGATTTTGCGGAACTGGTTTGTTCGAATTCCCTGAAGTCAGACAGTGAGAATACGGCTCCCTGGCTGTTGAAGGAAGAAATGCGGCGGGCGGGGTCGCTGTTGCTGCAGATTGCGCGGGAGTGCGCGGTTCCGGCGGGGCATGCGTTGGCAGTGGACCGCGTGACGTTTGCCGCGAAGGTGACAGAGGCCATTTCACGCGAGCCGCGGATTACGGTGCGGCGGGAAGAAGTGACGGCGGTTGAGGAAGCGGGGCCTGTGATGACCGTTATCGCGACCGGGCCTTTGACTTCGGAGGCGCTGGCGGGGGAGATTGCGCGGCTGAGTGGAGGCACCTCAGCGGCTAAGGCCGGTTCTACTAATGGGCCTGATATCGCAGCGGTAAACCGCTGCGCCACGCAAAATCCACATTTGTACTTTTATGATTCGATCAGCCCGATCGTGGAGGCGGATTCGATTGACATGTCGCGGGTGTATATGGCGGCTCGATATGACAAAGGGTCGGCCGATTACATCAATTGCCCGATGACGCGCGAAGATTACGATCGCTTCTATGACGCGTTGCTGGCGGCGCAATCGGTGGAGGAGCGGGACTGGGAAAAGCTGAACTACTTCGAGAGTTGCCTGCCCATTGAAGAGATTGCGCGGCGCGGACGCGATACGCTCCGTTTCGGACCGATGAAGCCGGTGGGGTTGAAGGATCCTCGCACGGGACGAATGCCGTACGCGGTAGTGCAGTTGCGGCAGGAAAATCTGCGGGCGGATTCTTACAATCTGGTCGGATTCCAGAATCACTTGAAGTTCGGAGAGCAGGCGCGCGTGCTGCGCACGATTCCCGGCCTCGAGAATGCGCGCTTCCTGCGCTACGGACAGATCCACCGCAATACGTATATCAACGGGCCGGCATTGTTGCGCGAGACGCTGCAGATGAAGGCGCATCCCCGAGTGTTGTTTGCGGGACAGATTTGCGGAGTTGAGGGCTATGTCGAGTCGATTGCCACCGGTCTGATGGCGGGAATTCACGCGGCCGCATTGGTGCGCGGAGATGAGCCTGTGCCGCCTCCACGGGAGTCGGCGTTCGGATCGCTCACCCATTACGTCGCTCATGCCGACGCGAAGAACTTCCAGCCGGCGAATATCACTTTCGACCTGCTTCCCGCGTTGGAGAAGAAGATCCGCGACCGCAAGGAACGTCACCGGATGCAATGTGAACTGGCGTTGAAGCAGTTCGACGAATGGCTGGAAAGCGCGGAAACGAAGCTTGCGGCGGCTAAACCTTAGATCACATCGGATCGGAGCCATCGCATGAGTCCCACTTTCTTTGCAACAAAATGCCGCCCGCGTGCGTATCCAAATAGCGAGGGGCAAACCCGGCGGAACAGGCTCACTTTCCTTGCCGGGTCGCGTCCAACCAACCAAGCGCAATGACTCTGCGAGACCTCATCACCGATGTGTTGCGGACGTTATGGGCGCACAAGCTCCGCGCATTCCTGACCATGTTCGGTATTGCCTGGGGAATTGTGTCGATTGTGCTGATGGTGGCGGCCGGGGAAGGCTTGCGCAAAGGGCAAGAGGAGCAATCAGAAACGCTGGGCAAGGACGTAATGATCGTCTTCCATGGGCGCACCAGCCTGCAGGCCGGCGGAACCCACGCAGGGCGCCTGGTGCACTGGGAAGATCAGGATGTGCCGGTGGTGCAGGCCGAGGCGCAGGATTGTGAATATGCCATCCCGGAACTGGAGCAGGAAACGGTTCTGACGCACAGCAATTTCAACAACGCGTCGTTCGAGGTGGCTGGATCGTACCCTCAGTTTAGTTCCATTCGCAGCCTTGGCGTGGGCCTGGGACGCTTCTATGACTGGGACGACATGCGCGAGGCACGCCGAGTCGCTTTCCTGGGATCGGACGCGGCCAAGCAGTTGTTTCCCGGCCGCAATCCCGTGGGGGAAAACATCTATTTGAACGATTTCCCCTTCGTCGTGATTGGGGTGATGGCGAAAAAGAAGCAGGATTCCAGCTATGACGGCTGGGATGTGAACAAGATCTTCATTCCGTTTTCCGCAATGCGGCGCGATTTTCCGGACAAGCCTCCGGGAACGGCGACTACATTCGATCAACTGCTGGTAACTCCGAAATCGGTGGAGCAGCACGAAGCTTGCAAGCACGAAGTGCGGGTCGCGCTGGCGCGCATGCACCGCTACGATCCCAACGACAAGGAAGCTTGTCCGATCTGGGATACCGTGCAGGAGGCGAAAGCGTTCCGGCAGATGACCGATGGCATGAAGTATTTCCTGGGCGCGGTAGGGATTGTGACACTGGTCTTGGGTGGTATTGGCGTCATGAACGTGATGCTGGTGGCGGTGCGCGAGCGGACGCGGGAAATCGGAGTACGCAAAGCGCTGGGCGCGCCCTCGGGAACGATTCTGCGGCAGTTCTTTGTGGAGGCTCTAATTATTGCTTTGCTGAGCGGCGCGATTGGACTCGGCGTGGCCTTCGGCTTTTGCGCGCTGGTGAATTTGCTGCCCATGCCGGACTACTTTGCCGGCCTGATTCCAGACTGGACTTCCGGCCTGGTAGCCGCCGGCTTGCTGGGCGGAATTGCCGTCGGCGCGGCGCTGTATCCGGCGCGCAGAGCGGCATCCATCGATCCCATCGAGGCGCTGCGCTATGAAGCGGGAGGCTAGGAAGAATTTAGTAATTGGGTAATTTTGTAATTGAGTAATTTCAAGAAGGCGGCGATTATCGCAGGTTTTCAAATTACCAAATTACAAAAGTTCCCAATTACCAAATTGCCTTTATGCTGATCGAAATCATTCTCGAAGCCTGGACCGCGCTGAAGCGGAACCTCACGCGCAGCTTCCTCACCATGCTGGGCATTGTCTGGGGGATTGCAACGGTCACTTTGCTGATCGCTTACGGCAGCAGTTTTCGCAGCATTCTCGTGCATGGCTTCGATGCCTTCGGCAAGAGCGTGGTGATTTGCTGGCCGGAGCAAACCAGCGAGCAGCCGGGCGGGCAACGCGCGGGAAAAAAAGTGCTGGTCGAGCAGGCTGACGTGGATATGGTGAAAGCTACGGCGCCGCTGGTTCGGCACGTGTGCCGTGAAACCGTGAACCGGCCGGGAATCGCTTACGGCGACCGCCTGGTGGGGACGGCGGCGGTTCGCGGAGTTTGTCCCGAGTATGGTGAGATGCGGAATGAAGTGCCGTCGGAGGGCCGCTGGATCGATGCCGGGGACGAACTGGAACGGCGGCGAGTAATCTTTCTGGGCGGACGCATCAAGGAACAACTCTTCAGCGGACGGCCCGCGGTCGGCGAGACCGTGGAAGTGGGAGGCGTGCGCTTCACCGTGATCGGCGTGATGGCGCGCAAGATCCAACTCAGCAATTATTTCAGCAGCGACGATGATTCGGCATGGATTCCTTACTCGACGGCCGGTGAGATGTGGAACACGCGTTACGCGGCCGTGTTGGTGTTTGAGCCGATCGCGCCGCAGTTTGAAAAAAAGGCCATGGCACAGGTGCTGGCGGCGGTGGCCACGCGGCAGAATTTTTCGCCGACCGATCCGAAAGCGCTCCAAATGTTCGGCCGCGATGAATTCCGTCCGGTAATCGACGCGCTGACCATTGGGCTGCAGGTGTTGTTGGCCTTTGTCGGCACGTTGACTCTAGGAATCGGCGGTGTGGGCGTGATGAATATCATGCTGGTCTCGGTGGATGAGCGGATTCGTGAGATCGGTCTGCGCCGGGCTCTGGGAGCGCGCAAACGGCACATCAAACTGCAATTCCTGGCGGAGACTCTGTTGATCATGATCCTCGGTGGCGCAATCGGCGTGGTGCTCTCCTATGTAATAGCCTGGGCCGTGGGAACTATGCCCATGATGGGACCCCTGTTCGAGGACGATTCCGGGCAGGGCGATATTCACCTGCGAATCTCGGTGATGACGGTCGTGCTCTCCAGTGCGGTGCTGCTGGTTGTGGGCGTGATCAGTGGACTGGTTCCCGCTTTCCGCGCGTCCAAGCTGGATCCGGTCGAAGCGCTGCGCTACGAATGAAGAGAAGTGTAGATTTGATTTGATCCGCGGCGTCGTTCGCAGTACCTTGCTGCTTAGCGATTTGCAACTCGAGGTGCGCCTTGCCAATTACCGCCGTCGACGCGATTCCTCTGGCGTTCCAACATGCCAGGCAACAACTCTTTCAGCCTTTCCGCTTCTGGCAGTGGACCAAACTCGCGGTGGTCGGATTACTCGCCGGGGAACTCGGCTCGAGCGGCGGATGTAATGGCTCCAACTTCAACTTCCCCCACCAGCCGGGGGCCTCGCGTCATTTTATGGGCGCGGGATGGCCCGAAATCGACCCCGCCCTCTTCGGCGCCCTGGTCGCGATTCTGGTGATTACCGGACTGGTGTTTGGCATCATCCTGATGTACATCAGCAGCGTCATGCGGTTCATCCTCTTTGACAGTGTGATGGCGAAGGAGTGTCACATTCGCGAAGGCTGGAGCCGCCGGCAAGGTCCGGGATGGCGCTACTTCCTGTGGAAGTTGGTCTACCTGCTGGTTACGCTGGCGACTCTTATCGTCCTGGTCGGAATTCCGTTGGGCTTTGCCTTCGCCGTGGGATGGCTGAGAGACCCGAAGGAGCACGTGCTTCCCCTGGTGCTGGGTGGAGTCGTTCTTTTCTTCGTGCTGCTGATCATTTTTGTGTTATTGGCGGTGATCTTTGTGTTGACGAAGGATTTTGTCATCCCCCAGATGGCGTTGGAGAATATCGGCGCGTTCGAAGGCTGGCGCCGGCTGTGGCCGGTGATCGACGCCGAGAAGGGCGCATTCGCGGGCTACATCGGAATGAAGATTCTGATGGCCATTGGCGCGGGGATCGTGGTCGGAATCGCAACCCTGATTCTGGGTTTGTTCATCGCTATACCGACCATCGGATTGAGTATCCTTGCCGTCCTCACGGGGAAAACAGCCGGTCTCACTTGGAACGTTTATACGATTACTCTGGCGGTGGTGGTAGGGAGCATTCTGCTGGCAATTTTTCTATATCTGGTCGCGCTGATTTCCGTGCCGGTCATCGTTTTCTTTCCCGCATACTCGATTTATTTTTTCGCGGCTCGCTATCCCGCGCTGAGCCGAGCGCTCTATCCTGCGCCGCCGGTCCCACTTGCGCCTCAGACTTCGCCGGGAGCTCCGCCGCCGTATGAGCCGCCCGCGCTGCCGCCTGCACCTGAACCGATCCGATAGCAGCGCCCTCCGGGAACTCTCGCGCCGCCTCGGGTGTCTGATGTTGCAGACACGCGCGTGCCTAACAGGAGCAAAGGAGTTCTCAATGTCGTTCTCCATGGCAGGCAGAGGTGCGCGCGGTCCCGAGATTAACGTCACGCCGCTGATTGACGTGCTGCTGACGCTGATCATCGTCTTCATGGTCGTAGTGTCGATGGATAAAGAGGAAGGAGAGACGGCGCAGATTCCGCAGCCGGACAAGAACCAGACGCAGAATATTTCCCAGCCCCGCACGGTCGTCATCCAGGTGGTGTGGACCACGAAGGATCAGCCGCCCACGGTAAAGATCAATCGGGACGAGGTCCGATGGGAAGATCTGGAACAGCGGCTCGCGGAAATCTATTTGAAGCGCGCCGAGAAAGTGGTCTTCGTGCGCGGCGATGCCGACGTCGACTTCCAGTACGTCGCCGACGTGATCGACGTGGCGCATCACGCGGGGGTGCAGCGGGTGGGGCTGTTGACGATGGATCGGGAGGTGGCAGGGGAGTAGGCATGATGAGAGCGATTTCTCTGGATATTGAGCGGAGGCCCGATACAATACGAAAAATGGTCGCCTGGCAGGACTTCTTCGAGAGTAAACCAAACGTTTGCGGGGGAGAAGTCTGTGCCTCTGCAACTCGGATATCCGTAACGGTGATTCTCGATAGTCTTGCGGAGGGTTCGACCAGAGAAGAAATCCTCAGAAGCTATCCGTCTCTTAAGCCCGCGCATATCGACGCAGCACTGGCCTACAACAGACGACCTCCGATCTAATTCCTGGCCCGATTCTTAATCCAAATCGGCGTCCCCAAGAATCCGAAAGCCTTCCGAATCTGGTTCTCCAGAAACCGCTGGTAGGAAAAGTGCAGCTTCACGGCGCGGTTGGTGAAGAGCACAAACGTGGGCGGCGCGACCGATGCCTGCGTCATGTAAAGAATCTTCACCCGCGAGCGCATCGGGACGGAGGCGCGCTCGAAATCCACGGTTTCGATGAAGCGGTTCATAGCCGACGTTGTAATGCGCTTGCGGCGCTCGGTGGCAACTTGTTCGAGCAACGGGAAAATTCTCTCCGTGCCTTTGCCGGTGTTGGCTGAAACGAAAACGATGGGAGCGTAGTTCAGGAATTTGAGATCGTAGCGCAGGCGCTCTTCGTAAGCATCGCGGTCGCCGGGACGCTTGCTCTCCCGCATGCGCATGGCCTTCGACGGCCTGCCAGCTTTCAATTCGCCGCTGGTTACGAGATCCCACTTGTTGACCACGATGATCATCGAGCGGCCGCTCTCGTGCGCATAGCCGGCGATGGCGGCGTCCAGTTGGCTCACGCCTTCGGTGGCGTCGATGACCAGCAGCGCAATGTCGGCCCCTTCAAGATGCTTGCGTGCCATCACCACCGAAAGCTTTTCCGCCATCAGGTGAGTCTTGCCCTTGCGGCGAATGCCGGCCGTGTCGATAAATCGAAAGCGGCGTCCGTTGTGCTCGACAATCTCGTCGACCGCATCGCGCGTAGTGCCCGGGATGGGCGAGACAATCGCCCGGTCGGAAGCGGTAAGACAATTCAGCAGCGTGGATTTGCCCACGTTGGGATGGCCGATGATCGCCACTTTAGTTTCGTAGACGGGCTCAGGCTCCGCGGTCGAGTCGACCTCTGCTTGACCGGTTTCTCCCTGTGTTGCCTCTGTGTTCTCCGTGACCTCTGTGTTTAAGACTTCAGCAGGCGGCGGCAGAATCTCAAACACCGCATCCAGCAGATCGTCGATCCCGCGCCCGTGCTCGGCGGAGATAGGAAACATCTGTTTGATCCCCAGCCGATGGAACTCATCAACGATGGACGATTGTTTTTCGCTGTCAGCTTTGTTCACCGCGAGAAACAGCGGACGTCCCGTCTTACGCAGAAGGCGAACCAGCTCAAAATCGGCGCCGGTGAGTTCGGCACGGCCGTCGACCACCATAACGATGGCTGCAGCCTCATCGAATGCAACCCGCGCCTGCCGGAAAATTTCAGACGGGATGAAATCCTTGTCTTCCGGAATGATTCCACCCGTGTCGATGATGCGAATCTGTCGCCCGCGCCACTCCGCGTCTCCATAGAGCCGGTCGCGCGTGATGCCGGGCTCGTCGCCAACAATGGCGCGCCGCGAACCGACGATGCGGTTAAACAGCGTGGACTTGCCTACGTTGGGTCGGCCCACGATGGCGAGCGTGGGAACGCCGGCTGCGGTGGTGGCGAGCGTGCTGGTCGAATTGTAAGTAGGTTGAGTCAAAATGAGTCTTAGTGTAGACAGCCGCCCTGCTGTTCTTGGGTCGTGAAGCCTAATATCGATGCAGATGTCCGGAACTAGCTATTATAGAGACTCCCGTGGCTTTAAGTTCCCAACCCGTTCCTCCTTCCACTCCCAGTCGCTCCTCTCCCGGCGGAAAGGACGCGTCGGGCGCTCCTTATTCAACCCTCTACCAATTCTTTGCCCCCGGCGGCATGCTCGCCCGCACGCATCCCGCCTATGAATTCCGGCGCGGCCAGTTGCAGATGGCGCAGGCCGTCGAGCAGGCACTTGAAGAAAAGCGGCACCTGATCGTGGAAGCCGGTACGGGCACAGGAAAGACGCTCGCCTATCTGATGCCAGTCATTCGCTCCGGCAAGCGCGTGATCATCTCGACCGGCACCAAGAATCTGCAGGAACAACTTTTCTACAAGGACGTTCCTTTCCTGGAGCAAGCCCTGTTTGGAGAAGCAGGTTCGGGCGGCGATGGTTCGAACCGAAGGCTCTCCGTCTGCTACATGAAAGGCCGCAACAATTATCTGTGCCGCAAGAAACTCTACGACCTTACCGACCAGCCGGTGCTCAGCGGGCTGGAGGAGATCGAGCAATACCGCGCCATCGCCGCGTGGGAGAAGACGACCTCGACCGGCGACCGCGCGGAACTGGCCGAACTTCCCGAAACCAGCGCGCTCTGGCACAAGCTGGACGCTCGCTCCGAGGCCTGCATCGGGCAGAAGTGCAGCGAGTGGGAGCGTTGCTTCATCACTGAGATGCGCCGGCGCGGGATGGAGAGTGACATCATTATTGTCAATCATCATCTTTTCTTCGCCGATCTCGCCATCAAACTGCAGGCCGAAGGCGCGCCTGACGCCGGAATCCTGCCGGAAGCGGCAGCGGTGATTTTCGATGAGGCCCACGAACTGGAAGATGTGGCGGGGAACTACTTCGGAATTTCCGTGAGCAACCTGCGCGTGGAGGATCTGGCCCGGGACGTCGAAGCCTCGCTGCAACATAACCGCATGCTTTCCGCGTCACTTTCAGGAGCGCTGGGGAGCTTGCGCGAGCGCTCGCAGTTCTTCTTTTCGCTTTTGCCGCCGGGCGAAGGCCGCTTTGCCTTCGAGACTCGGCGCGAGTTTCTAGAAGAAAACGGAGATGAATTCCTCGCGTTCAATCAGGCGCTGACCCGGCTCGCGGGCGAACTCGAAGGCCTGCCGCAAAAGCCGGAGGAAATTTTCAACTTCGTGCGCCGAGCCCAGGAAATCCAGGTGCAACTCGGCTTCGCCATGGAGTCCGACGATCGCAACACGGTTTTCTGGATCGAGCGGCGGGGCGGAAGAATGAATTCGCCACAGAGACATCCTTCGACTTCGCTCAGGACAGGCTCCGGCACAGAGAGAAGCGGAAGACAAAACGTCTTCCTCCAGGCTACTCCCATCGACGTCGGTCCGATCCTGCGTGAATGCCTGTGGTCAAAGCTGGAGTGCGCCGTGCTCACCTCCGCTACGCTCGCCGTGGGAGGCGGATTCGAATACATCCGGCAGCGCCTCGGCTTAGAGCATGCGCGCGAGTCGGTGCTGCCTTCGCACTTTGACTACGAGAGTCAAGCTTTGTTTTATGTGCCCCCCGATTTGCCCGATGCTCGAACGCCGCAGTTTACGGCGCTGGCCGCGGAGCGCATTCGCCAACTGCTCGAGATCACTCGCGGCCGCGCGTTCGTGCTCTTCACCAGCTACGCGCAGATGAACGATATTTACCAGCGGCTGCTCGGAGTGTTGGAGTTCCCCATGCTGCGCCAGGGCGACGCGCCGAAGTCCGCGCTGCTCGAGGAGTTCCGGCTGACGCCGAACGCTGTCCTATTTGCGACTTCATCGTTCTGGCAGGGTGTCGATGTGCAGGGCGAGCAGTTGAGCTGCGTGATCATCGATCGCCTGCCGTTCGCGGTGCCGAGCGATCCGGTCGTAGCCGCGCGCGTGAAGGCGATTGATGCCGATGGCGGGAACGCGTTTTTCCAGTATCAGGTGCCGGCGGCGGTGATCACGCTGAAACAAGGCTTTGGACGCCTCATTCGCTCGCTCCACGACCGCGGCCTGCTGGTCCTGCTCGACAATCGCATTCTGAAGAAGCAATATGGACGCGTGTTCATCGAGAGCCTGCCGAATTACAAGAAGACCACGGAGATGCGGGTGGTGGAGGAGTTCTTCGCCGTGGGAGATTGAACTCATCCAACTGGCCGATCTTGCGTCGCGTCGCTGCGCGACCGCGGTCGCCGGGTTCACACATACTCCCGCTCCGCCCGCCGAATCTCCCGATACCGTTCGAACACTTTCTTGTCGCTTTCGAGTCCCAGCGCCGAACGGATCGAGCTCCCCCGGAAAGTATGCTTTAGCATTTTCCATCCCTTGAACAGGACGAACCCCGGGTCATGCTTTAGCGCGACCGGAATGTGGTGAACCTTCATCCAGCGCTCGGCCTTCCAGCGCATGAATTCCACTTCTTCGGCCGGCAGATGTTCGGTGCGCACCACGGCCGTGGTGCCATCGTATTCCTC
>Ga0187883_10001313_pt1 | contig 15355 bp, 15 predicted proteins | sample June2016WEW_20_1_2_FD_132966 | JGI IMG/M metagenome (GOLD analysis project Ga0187883, IMG submission 132966) | Peatland microbial communities from SPRUCE experiment site at the Marcell Experimental Forest, Minnesota, USA - June2016WEW_20_10 | ecosystem: Environmental > Terrestrial > Soil >...
AACCTCTTTGGCCGAGTGCTTCGCGGGATTGAATATCTTGCTCGTGTCGCCGCCGCCCTCCACATGCGCCTGGCCAGCGCCGTGGCAGTTTTCACACGTAACGCCAGGGGCGTTGCCATGCATCAGCGTCATCTTGGTATGCGGGTTTTCCTCAAATCCCTTGGCGATTCCGTCGTGACAGCCGGCGCAGGTCGCTTCCCCGACAAATTGAGCAGCTTCCGCACCCTTAGCGGGTGCCTTGTCCTGCTCATTGGCTTTGTTGGTCGCCAGCGCCAAGCTGGACAGGCCTAAGATCAGGGAGATCACCGCAATTACAATCGGCGAACGCCTAGGAGTCCGTGGATGAAAGACCGAGAACAGAAGAACTCGATCAAACCTGGAATTTGCTGGCATTGGCATTAGCAGCCCCCCTTCGACAGCGGCGGTTTGTCATGAATGTGTGACCAAGGAATCTTGTGGCTCACAGGTTTGAAGTCGCCCGGTTTCATGTCATCAACCAGTCCTCTCTCATCTCTCATCAACGAGGGCCCGCCATTCCGCATCGCCCGGACCCTGGGCAGCAGGGCACGCTTTGTCCTCCCAGGCACCTTGTCGACCGTGATAGACAAACGCTTTCATGGTAGTGCTGGTGCTAGCGCGTGGTACTCGTAGCCGCTAGTTCGAGTTCAGCGGCTGTCAACTATATCTGCCCGCTAAAAACAAATCAGGTTACAGCGATTTACAATGCCGCGACTGATCAATATTGGACACTTCGAAAAAATAAAGAGAGAGAGCTGCGTGGTGCACCTTAGCTTCAGGCTGCGAGTAGAAGTACAAGTCGAGTCAGTTCCCGGTTATGCTGCTGGCAATTCGCCTATCTCTTTCCGATTCATCCTCTTTTCCACCACTGCTCGAGCTTCTGTTGAACAGATTTCGCGATCTCCTGCAATGAGAAAGTCTCTGTTAGAACCATTGGCGAGCGAGACGAAGACTTCAGTTCTTGTCCACCCGCGCGGTTGATCCGTGCTGGGTCAGGTATCGCTCGGTCGCGATGTGAAACCCTCCTGCCATTAAACAAGCAGATCGTATTAGCATCGCTTGCGGCTGGCTGTGACGATTGAACCGAAAAAATGTGACGAATCAAATGCTCGGTTTTATGCGGTGACCGCCTCCGCCTCTGTTGAGTCACCTCCGATTCTGCTGGCGGCCAATCGTCTAGTTCATGCTGTCGTCTCTCCCGCTTTGCTCATACAGTTCTAGGCGCGACGACGGATCTGCTCTTAAGAATAGCCAAGTGGGCACGAAGAACGGCGCAGATGACAAGGAGAGAAAAGTGAATTAAGCTTTAGTTTCAGTCATCTCCCACTAAGCCGGGATGGCGGAACTGGCAGACGCAGCGGACTCAAAATCCGCCGGGCTTCGGCCCTTGGGGGTTCGACTCCCCCTCCCGGCACCAGCACTTTTGCTTTCAGTTACTTAGGTCGTAGCACGCCCGCATCCTACCGCCTTCCGACCGTTTGCCCCATGCTTGCAGCAGCACAGTCATGGCAAACCGACGCTGTTCCATCTGGACATATAAGAAGATCGACGGCCGCTGGCGCTACTGCAAGCCAGAATACGGTCGCAACAACAAGATCAAGCCAGAGCCGGGCGCGGCGTACTACATCCGCTGGCGCGAAGGAAACAGGACGGTCTGGCGGAAGTGCCGCAACGCTGCGGACGCAACCCTGGCGCAGGAGCGGCAGGAGGCTCTCCTCACGGCATACGCGCACGGGCTAACGCCTGCGCAGCAGTTTAAGCCCGTGCCGAAGATGGTGAGCGATCTGCTGCTACCGTGGCTCGAAGAGTACAGGCTGTCGCACCGCGAGGAAACGTACAACCTGATGAAGCATACGCTGTACGAATTCTTCGGCTATTGGGACGAGAAGGGAAGGCGTGTTCTCGGCTTCGTTTCCGCAAACCTGATCGAACACGTCAGGCGCTATGACCTGCTGCGCTTCAGGCAACACCTTATTGACAAGGGACGCTCCGAGCGCACAGGAGCGAACAAGTGCCTTCGCATAAACCAGTTCATCCGTAGCGTGCTCAAGCTCGATCCCGGCAAGGGACTCATCACCGTCAAGGACATGAAGTTCACCGAACCGGAAGTCAGCGTGTACAACGACGACGAGCTCGCGGCTTTCTTCAAGGAGTGCGACGCCTACCGCCACGCGATTTTCAAAACGTTCTTGATGGCTGGCTTGAGGAAAGCAGAACTGGAAAACCTCACGTGGGATGACGTTGACTTCACGGCTGGCATCATCCGCGTCAGGCCAAAGAAGGACTGGCAGCCGAAGACCTGGGAGGCCCGCGACATTGAGGTCCCCGACGATCTGCTCACCATCCTGAAGGAGATGCCGCACCGCGGCAAGCAGGTGTTCGCCAACTCCGGCGGCCACAAGTACACGCACTCGTGGGACGACTGCGCCGCCATCGCCAAGCGTGCGAAGGTCGAGGGCGCACATCCGCACAAGTTCCGCGCCACGTATGCGACGCGGCTGCTACAGAACGGCGTGGACCTGAAGACCGTGCAGAAGCTCCTCGGCCACCGCGACATCGAAAGCACGATGCGATATTTGGCGCGTGCCGAGAGCAAGAAGGTGAGAGAGAAGGTCAACGCCGTCAAGTTCGGGGCGTGATCTAGAGTCTTCCGCCAAGAAGCGTTCTCTTCCGGCTCTTCGACGCGTTCCTAGTAGCGTTCCGGTTGTTCGTCAGGCTCATCTCGCTCGCGCCACGTCCTGATGATGTACTTCCCCGGATAGACCTTCTCGATGAGGCGTCGGTCGCAAAGCTCGTCGAGGACAGAGTAAGCGGTGTCCTCGGACACGCCGAACTCACGCGCCAATCCGGCGGCGTCACCGTTCCAGAATCCGTCGCGGTCGGCGTCGTCCCAGATGGACCCGAAGGCCTGCTCCCAGTCGAAATACTTCTTGCGCCTCACTTCTCCTCCTTGCTTCGTGCCTGGGCCCCTGCGCCCCCTCGGCCGCCTGACATCGAACTCCGCCGCCACGCGGGAAACCAGCCATCGGGAGCAACCCAGCAGCTCGCCGATCTCCCGGTAGCCCAGGGCCGGGTTCGCGACGATGACGTCCCGGATGGCCTCGTGCGCCTTCTTCGTGCTGGATTTCCTCACGACGCGGACGCCCACCACCTCGGCAGTCTCCGCCTTGATCTTCCTGTACTGGCTCATGGTTTCCCCTCCATAAGAGGGGTTGCGAATTCCGTTCGCTAACTAATTGGCGATCCTGAGGTCGAGAAAATCCTTACAACACTGCAAATTTGGCGAGGTCGGCCCACCAGTCAGCACTATGGAATTGGACTTCCGGATTCCATCTTTAGGTGGCGAGCTCACCGCCGTGAGGTGGCGGCGCGAGATGAAGCTGCCGAAGAGGCCGAACGCCGGGGGCAGATACAGCACCGGGAAGAAGAAGGAACAGACCGAGGAGCAGCCCTGGCGCAAGTCAAGGCTCGGCAGACTAGAGTAACTTGGGCACGGCACCGGGAAATAATAAAGTGGAAGAGAGCACGGCGACGATGAGCGGCCAAAAGAAGGAAAGAAATCCAACATCCAAGCACGGCGACGCCTTCATCCGCCTGCGGCGCGGATTCATGAAGCACTTCAGGGACGGCTGGGTGGACGGGGACATGTTCACCGCCTACTGCGTCATGCTGGACAACTGCAACTTCGCAACGGGCATCTGGCACGGGTCTGCGGACGCCCTGGCCGCCGCGTCCGGCGGGCAATGGTCGACGGCGACCGCGGTCCGCATCCTGAAGCGACTTGCCCTGGGCCGCTACATCACCTCCACGCACGTGCGCGGTGTGCGGGGGAACTACGACGTCCTGATAAACAATTTTGAGCCGACCAAGGGGCCGCTGAAGGGGAAAAGGCTTCGCAAAACGATCACGCAGAACTGGAGTAAAGTCACCAGCGATTCCACAAGTGAAGTCGCTGGCGAGTCTGTAGAGGATCACCAGCGACTGTGTACAGAATCGCCAGCGATTTGTAATCAAGATAGTACTTCGGCTGCGCCTCCGTCCCTACCCCAAGATCAGACCCAAGATCAAAAGCAAAGGAAGGAAGGAAGAAAAGGAGTCGCGGGTCTCGCTTCGCTCGACACCGCTGTCGACGGCCTCGGGGCGGAAAACAAGTCAACCCCGTCTGACCCTGTTCCCTCGGAGCAAAGCAAAGGCGAGTCAAAGGCAACACCAACCCCAACCCCGCTGGACCAAGCACCCCGCACGGCCCAGGTGCTCTTTGACGCCCTCTACCCCGTGCGGACGCCGCAGCTCTGGCTTGAGCAGGGTGACGCCTGCATCGCAGCAGCGGAGATGCTCGACGCGGTGAGGGTGCACGCGGCCCCGCTGGTCAGGTACAACCGCCTGCACAAGTCCGGCCGCCTGCTCTATCACTCCGCCAAGCAGGTGCTCGCCTCACTGTCCAAGGCCGACGTCAGGATAGTCAACGAGATGCTAGAGCACCCGCGCGAGACCTGCCAGAAATGCAAGGACGGAAAGTTCGTCTACGTTGAGCTCCAGAAGCCGGAGAACCCCGGCTGCGCGAAGTGCGACCCTGAGAGGACGGGGCCGACCTGCCTTTGGCACCAGTACCCGAAGCCCGAGCTCGCGCCGTTCCGGCACCACAAGCTCTCCAAGGAGGACGAGAAGCGGTTCACGGCCGACTTCAGGGACGGCTGGGAGGACGGCTGCCTCAACAGCGCGGTGAGCCGGGGAGTGCTGACTAAGCGCGAGGCCGACGCCACGATCCACTGGTGCCTGGAGCACATGCCGCGCCCGGTGACCTACGGGGAATTCCTGGCGCTCGCCTGGGCGGCCCACGAGCAGGACGACCTGAGGTCAAAGGCAGCGGCCGCGGGAGGCCTGTCTAGGGACGAGGGAGACGACTGATGCCTGCCGACCCCTTCACTCACCGCTCGCGCTTCCTTCTGTACTGGGAATTCGAGGCCGGAAAAATCCCGTAAAATAGGAGCATGGCGGTTCAACACTTACACATCAGCTATGTACCTGAGAATGGGTGGGTGCTGACGATCATGACGCGGCTGCTCAACAGCCCCAACCCCCAACTGCGTAAAGCCTTCGAGGACTGGTCCGACACGCCCCTGATGGAGCTGGGTTTTGCGATCACAACACGCATGCACATGCTTGGACTGTCTATCCGACGTCTGAACCGCCAAGTTTCCGGCCTTCGTGATGAATTGAGCGGAGACCTTCCACAGCTAGAGTGGTCCTTAGCGAAGGGAGGTGCCTTCACACCAAGAGACAAAGAGCTGCCCTACGAATTGCTGCTGGACATGGATTCGTTCATCTTCGAAACGCGGTCCCTGTACGAGATTATGGGTAAGTTTCTCGTCGAACTCTTTCGTGCTCTGTTTGGCAAGGCTGTGACGGAAGCCGACCTTCAAGCGATCCTGTCCGCCAACGACATCGATACGAGATGGATCGACGAGCTCAGAGAAAATAGAAAATTGTTCTTTCACCAGACTGCACCATGGATCGCAGTTAGAGTCGAGAGGGAAGGCCTGAAGTTCGATCCCGTCTTGCTCAAGAGACATGTTCAAACCTTCGATGACCCAGACAGCTTTGTGGAGTTTGCCCGGCTGCGCGAAATCTACGATGGGTTCGTCGCTTCTGCGACTGAGCTTCATCGCTTCATTCTGGAGCAAATCCGGCTCCATGAGTCAGCGACGGCCGCCCGAACATAACTTCCGTCCCTGCCGAAGCCATGATCCGAGTGAATCTTAGAGACGACTGGCGGGAGTTCATTGACGCGGAGCCCCGACCATTACCCGCGTAACCTGCCCAAGGAGCGGGCCCGGCCCTACCATCATGCTGTGAGATTCGGCAGCGTGTGCTCCGGGATAGAGGCGGCGACGGTGGCTTGGGGGCCGCTGGGGTGGAAACCCGCCTGGTACAGTCAGTTCGACCCCGACCACAACTACAAGGATGGCCCCGACTTCGCGTCCGTTGTCCTCGCGCACCGTTATCCGTCGACGCCCAACCTGGGCGACATGACAAAAATCTATGACAAAGAAACCTTCAAGCAAGAGCCGATCGATGTCCTCGTCGGGGGAACGCCATGCCAGAGCTTCAGCATCAGCGGGCTCAGGAAAGGCCTCCGGGACCCCAGAGGAAAACTCGCCCTCGCGTTCTGCAAGATCGCGCAGGAGAAGCGCCCGCGCTGGGTCGTATGGGAAAACGTTCCCGGCGTCCTGTCGTCGGGAAAAGGACGGGACTTTGGTGCCTTCCTCGGGGCGCTGGCTAAGCTCGGGTATCAGCTCGCCTACCGGGTGCTGGACGCTCAGTACTACGGAGTGGCCCAGCGCCGCCGTAGGGTCTTTCTCGTTGGACATCTCGACGGCGCTGGAATCAATCGTGCCGAAAAGGTACTTTTTGACTCCGAGGGCGGCTTCTGGGCTGCTCCGACGCATCCGAGGCGGGGGGAATCGCCCCTCGTCGGGCTTGAGTGCGGCCCTCATGCGAGCCTCGCGTGGGACTCCTCAAGCGGCGAAGTCGCATACTGCCTCCTCGCGTCCGGCACCGGGACCGGGAGGAACGTCTGCTCGGAAACGTTCCTGAGCGACAACTGTCTCGGGACGCGCAGGCTCATGCCCGTAGAGTGGGAGCGCCTGATGGGCTTCCCCGACGACTACACGCTCGTGTGCTACCGCTGCCGCCACACCGACTTCTGCCCCGACGGCCCGCGCTACAAGGCGCTCGGCAACTCGATTGTGGTGCCCGTGCTCAGATGGATAGGCGAGCGCATCGCGGCCGTCGATGCGCTTCCTGATCGGGACTGCTCCACCCCGGAGGAGCTCGCGAAGAAGCTCAGCGACTCGGAACTCATAGACCGGTGCGTGCAGGGCTTCCGCAAGCTGAAGGAGATCGCGCCGTACCTGCGGGAGGCACGCGACCGCTTCTCCCAGCCGGGACGCCGCCTTCCGGTTCCGGGAAACCCGACATGGACGGAGTGGGTCGAGGCGAACCTCGGCGTCACGGTCCGCCGAGTGCAGCAATTGCTGAGCGAGGCGACGGGACCTGGCGAAATTATTTCGCGAGGTCCCAAGCGGCCCCGCAAGCTGCGCACAGGAGACTGGCGGAGGCTGCTGAAGGTCTCGGAGAGCAGGCTGGCGCGGGTGTTCGGGCCGCTCGAAGACGACCAGGAGCTCGCCGGGGCGATCCGCGGATTCGCCCAAGGCATCGCGGACCGCTTCAAGGAGAACGGCAGCCTGGTCGTGTCCGTTTCGGTCAAGAAGACCCGCTCGCCCCGATCACCGCACCTGCTCAGCCGTGGAGCATCAGCATCAGGTTGACCAATCCCTGCCGGAGCTGGAGCCACAATGCACGAGCATAGTTTGCGAGACATTTACGGCAGGACTAACGGCCATTGCCATTTTTGCGGCGACCCGATCAAGTTTGAGAACAGGGGCTGGTCCGAGGAGCCCGATGGGCACTGGGAAGTGGACCACGTTATCCAGCGGGGCAAAGGCGGAACGAGGGGACCGGACAATTGTCTGCCTGCTTGCACGCGCTGCAACGGCTTGCGCTGGCATCGCACCGGGGATGATCTCCGCGATCTGCTTTTGTACGGCCTGATCGCAGTGAGGGCAATAAAGGCGCGTTCTCCAATCGGGAAAGAGTTGGAGCGTTTGAAAGAGGCGCGTTTAGCCGCGAACGCCAGGCGGCGACAGCGACAGCGATGACGGAAAAGCCGGGGAGTCCAAAGGACGAGCCGAGGTAATCGAGGGGGGCACGAACGGCCTTATCCATCGGTGCCGACACCACTCACGGAACCCGCCCACTCTTTAAGTCGCAGACCACTTTCCCACACTGATGGCGGTACCGAATACCGCAGCACCTTCTCATTCCGAATACCGACAACGCTGTCGACTGCTTCCTCCACGAGCGCCCATGTCGGTGCTACAGAGGCTCCCACGTGTGGGAATATCCAAGCTCGCGGCTCTACGAAGTCAGTTGTCCAAGGTCCGCGACGTTCTTCGTTCGAGGTGTCGCGGAGGTCAACGACACAGAGCAAGTACCTGTCTGGCTCGATGCTGGCCCGTTCCGCCTGAGTAGGCGTCATACGGACGTCTCCGCTCGTCGTGGCTTTCACTTCCATCATCCACGGTCCGATTTCCAAGCGATAAGCGCCGTCGAGCAGCGGGTCGCCATCGGGCAGTGTGACATCATAGTCGTAACCGCGGTCGATCAACTTTAACTTAAATCCGCGGTTCTCCATGCATTGCCGCACCACGTCCTGGACTGCAAGACCAAGCGTCCGATTGCGATTGACATCTTCTTCGGTCTTCTTGCGCGCGACCAAATCTTCGGCCAACTTCGCGTACACTTCGGGATTGGCACCTACCAACTGAACGAGTGCGGCCAACCCTTCCTCCAACTTTGCCCTCGCGGCGGGGTCTGCCGCTGCCGCCGTAATCCGAAGCTCCAGTGGGTTGAAGCCAAAATGCGTAGTAAGAAGCTCAATTGCCGAGTCATTCGAGGTCAGCCAGGATGGCTCCAGCAGGGGCTTGATCGCGGCTGCACTGGCGGTGACAGAAATCGTTTTGCCGTCTTCACCTTTCGCAGGCAACCACGCGCGATAAAGGAGGTCGCTGAGCCAAAGGGAGCGCCGCACGCGGCATTGAACGTCCTTTCCATCACGCCTGCCGACCGCCGCTTGCGTCTCGCGCCAGGACGGGTCAGAACGTGCGATGTGGCATAAAACAAGCCCAAGAAGTAGCTTTGCGTGATTTTGGTCAGCTGCGGCTCGCGAGATCAGTTCGGACGGCAATTGCGCAATCTGACTGAAATGAACATCGCTGACAGTTAATCCCGAGGCGTCCTGGCCGTCCACTATTACAGAAGCCAAGCGTGATCCACGCAAGTCCGCCGGGGTCTCCTCTATGAGCAGCGAAGGCACGCTGATATGCCAGGCGGCCAACGCGGGTCCAATCGAGTCACGATTTCCAGCCGCTGCGTACAGGTCGTCCAGCACGCGCTGGGGTGGATACGCCTCCGCGAACACACGAGCATCCACGGGCCATTCCGTGACGGGGCCCATCATGACCGCGCCCTTCTGGCACCGGGCCACGACTCCGGAGCGTGTCCAAAGGGGAAGCCGTCTCGCGAGGTCAGCGGAGGCCACCCCGCGTGTGCTCCATAGATACGCGAGCATTGCTCTCGCGTCTATGAGGAGGGGGGTGGCGTCTGCGGTGATTTTTGCGCCGTCAGGAACGTGCTTGTCCAAATGGCCGATCGCATCGGCAATGAGATCGTCCGCCCCGAGAGACTTCGTCACGATCAGTCCGAGCCCATTTCCAAAGGCCTGAAGTTCGCTTACTTTCGCGACTTCCATCAATCCATTGTTCAACAGGCGAGACTTGACGCATGGACCGATCCTCTCCACAAGGTCCTTCAGCGTAGCGTCGATCCCCTGGTCCAACGAGATAGACTCTGCGGATCGAAGGACACCTGCTTGGTCGGGCAGGAGACGTTCCAGCAGCTTGGAATGAACCGCCGAGTGAGTCGTTGCCCATTCGCCGACCAAGTCTATGAGCCTGGCGATCCACAGCAATGGGTCTCCTCGAACGCTGAGTTTGTCCAGCGTGTCCGCATCTCCGCGCACGCCGTGGGCGAGTTCCGCGAGGCCTAGGAAACTGACCTTGACTCCGAGACGTTGCCACGCCTCTGCGATCCGATTCCATTCTGAAGCGATGTCTTTCTCGGGCGGGTCGACCTTCTCAGCGCCGATGACGAGCAACCACAACCGATCAAGACTCGGGCCATCCGAGTCCTTCAACGAAAAGCGTGGGAGCACAAAGTCCGCGTGGAAGTCCACCCCGCTCTTCTCAGCGACGACCGCGGGGGCATATCCGCGCTCGGTCGTCTTGACGATGGGCAGTTCCGAGAGGGTTCGAGCAATATCAGAAAGATGCTCATTCCACCAATCGATTTCATGACTGGTATCCTCTGTCGTCGCAATTTGGTCTATATGCGCCAGGCGGTGGGCATGCAGCCACTTCGACCCTGTCGCGTATGAAGCGACCTGAGGGAGTACGGCTAGGCCTTCGTCAATCATCGCCTTATCAGAATCGGTCATCAGTACCCGGTCCCGTTCCTGAGGGACATCAAATGGGGCATCAAGTATGACGGGGATCGGTAGCATTCCCGTGTCGCGCACCGGGAATCTGAAAAATAGTCTAGGGAAGCCTTGGTTGGGAATCTGAACCTCGGGACCAATGTCGCCGTCTCGTACGATCGCAATGAGTGTTGCACGAGACGGTCCTGATGCCTTAAAGGAAAACACTTCGACATCCTCGATTGGCGTGCCGTTACTCACGCGAAGAACTGAAACATGAGGGTCGGTTTCGCGTTTTATTACCGCAGGGCCTGCGGTCCACTTTTCGTGCCGATCCTGATCCTCAACAACGATGTCACCGAGCTTGGGACAAGTCGCAAATAGGTAAGAGAGCGTTCGCCTGAGGTTCCCGAACCCCTCGGCAACGGCCTCTGGCCTATCAACTCTGTACCGAAGCTGAGCCGTCGGGAAATTTTCGAGGGTGCCAAGCGGGACTGCTGACTCGATCGCGTCGTGTGAGGCTCGGATGTTGTCGAGAATTGCGTTATCGTCGCCCTGACGATCCACGGACACTTTCGCAAGTTCGAGTTGGCCATCAGCATTGATTACAAGGGCGATGTCGATGGAGGTCGCCAAGGCATGTGTGACCATGAATCCAGTACCAAAGCGTCCGGTCGTTTCCGTGTCCTCAAACTCCTTGCTTGATCCCCCGGACAGCAGCGCCGCCACCTCTTGCAACTCAAATGGCGTACCGTCGTGCTCAAACAAGAGAGTAGTCCCATCCCACTTGAAGGAGACGTTCACGCGTTCTTTGCCGACCCGTGGCCCAGCATCATGCACGTTCTGAAGCAACTCAAAGGGCCAGCGGGAAGCTGCCCCCGTGGTGCCAGCCCGAGCGTCACGCACACGCGTCCGAATGCGCCGGGCCTCTGTTCGCTGCGCCTGAACATTGCACGCTTTCTCGTAGAGCGCGAGCGCGGTTTCACTCATGATTCCCGACTATTCTCGAATGCTTGCTCCCGAAACGCTCCGGGTTGCAGCATTTCATCTGGGATGTTCGTCATGGCCCGATCATACATCCGTGGAATGGGCGGCAGAAGGATCACCGTTATTCGATCAGCATAACTAGCCAGGTTGATGGGTGTTGGTTCTGGAGCAGGCAAAGGTCATGAGCTCGTGGCATCTGACAACTAGCGACTCATCGGCGCTTGGCATTCACGCGCCCGCTTAGTTTTATAGTTATGCACTTCAAGGAGCCAGGCCTTCCGCTTCCCACCGCATGTTCTGATTGTTCCAGGCAATGTCCTTACGTCGCATCCTCAGCTTGATCCTGTGCCATAGCAGCGCGTGAACCTCTCTGTCGTTAGAGTGCTCGACCACCGCAATCCCGCGGCCGAGCACCGCAACGCGGTCGCCTTTGTTCAAGGTTCGCTCCTGTAAGCGTCGGTCGTAATACTGTTTACTTGTCCCGATCAGGTAGTCGAGCCCCGCCGCGTCGAAGCCCAATCTCTTTCGGCAGAGCGGGATGCTCTGCCCGCAGCCGACGATGAGGAAAACGTCCATGCCATAGGCGGCGAGGGCCCCCAGGCGGGCCTCCAACGCCTTCGCCCCGGACGGAATCAACTCGGGCGGCAGGAAGAGGCTCTTGGGGTACGCGAACTGCGCACGCCATCCGAGCTCGTGCTCCACGACGGTGCCCCACAAGTAGACTTCGCCCTCGATTGCATATCTCGGGCATCCCATGCTGCGCAGGTGCTCAGGGCTCCTCGCTGCGTACACGCCGCAGGTGCATTCGAACTGCGGGGGGTCGTGGGCGTCACGCGCCTCGGCGCGACCGAGTGCTGTTCCGAAAGACGGAGCCCTGCATCCTGCCGCCAGCGCCTTGCCCGGCGACCACGGCTCGCCGTTGAGCGACTTGAGGCTATTGGCATCCAAACGCCAGACGCGGTGGCCGATGATCGGCGAAATGAGATCGGGAATCTTCACGGCGCGGCCGGAACCTGTTCGGGCTCTGGCTCCGGCGACTGAATCGGCTTGGGCTCGGCTGTCGGCTCTTCCACCGGAAGCTCCAGAGGTTCCACGATGATGGTTCGAAGCGGGTCGCCGATCTGCATCATTTCCTCCCAGGGTTCATGTTGGTTCCCGGCATGCAGGGAACCGTCGTGTGCTCGGAGGCGGCTCGCCGCGTGAAGAGTTTTTCGCAGACGAGGCACCTGCGCACGCGCTGGCCGACGACGACGAACACCTTGCCGACCTTGTCGGCGCGTGCGGAGCCCGGGCCGCGCTGTGTTTTTTCGTCAGCAGTCATGAGTCACGAAGCTATACCCTTGTCACCAACGCGCCTCGGGCGAACTCGACTTCGCAACCCCAGCAGCGTCAACAATGTGAGGCGGCGGCGGCACGGAGCCTCTGTCACCAGCCTTTGCCCGGTTAACCAGTTTGCAAACTAGGCTGCGGGAAATTCCCCACTTCTCCGACACGGCAGTCAGAGTCATGCCGCTCAGTCGGTCGCGGACGATGGCCGCACGATCTATATTCATCGGGGCGCGTCCGATCCGCACGCCGTCCAGCTTTGCCCTACGCATGCCTGCTAAGACTCTCTCGCGTATCAAGTCCGATTCCAGTTCGGCGATTGAGCCAATGAGCGTCAAGAACAGTCTCCCCATCGGTCCGCTGGTATCTACGTTTTCTCGCCGGGAGATGAAGACGATGCCCAGACTGTCGAACTCGTCCATGACTTGCAGGAAGTGCTTCACGCTTCTCGCGACCCGGTCAAACGCCGCGACGAGCACAACCGAGAAGTTTTTCCGCCGCGCATCTGCGATGAGCGCGTCCAGGCCCGGACGCCTGGCCCTGCGCCCCGAGATTCCCCAGTCCTGATATTCCTGCACGACCTCCAAGCCGCGCTGCGCCGCAAGCTCTCGCAAATCGTATAGCTGCGACTCGACGTGCTGGTCGGCCGTGCTCACTCTGACGTAGATCGCGGCTTTTTTCATTCGCTCAATGCTCCTTGTGCAAGTGTTGACTACGTCGCCTGTGTCCGGACTCCGCAACGGAGGAGGCTACATTCCAGAAAATCAGGCTCGTCGATTCCGACGTGGCGGATCATCTCCGAGCCGCACTTCGGGCAGCCGGGACTTTTCTTCAGCGAGCCGCGCAGCCGATCCGCGGCCTGAAGGCAGATCGTGGATTCGGGGGCCGAGGGACTTAGCCCTGGCCACACTTCGTCGAGAAGCAGTTGCCCAACCTGGCAATCCTCCAATCCAGAGAGCCGCTCCGCCAGCACCGCTGGGATCAGCATGGCGGCAGCGAACCTCTCCACAGGGTTGCGGGAGCCCAAGCGCCTTCTCTGCTCATCGATGAGTTCCCGGATCGTCACTTCCCGTCTCCCGCTTGCAGTGTACGGAGCGACTGGAAAAATCGTCCGGAGAAGCAGAACTGTTACCGAAGATTCCCTTCGAAGACCGGACGATTTTCCGGCGTGCTCCGTACAGTGTGAGGGTGAGACAAAATACGGAGACCATCGAATGCCCACTGTGCTCGGGCGCTGGCGCACTCACTCGCGCCGAGATTCTGGATCGCCTCGGCGCGAAGGACTTCGCACGAGTCGCGCAGCTCAGCGCAGAGGAGGCCTTCCGGCTGCTCCAGAACAGACACGATCACGAGCACCAGGACGCATGGGCTCGATTCGAGACGGAACTGGCGAAGCGAACCGCCGAGATCAGGGAGCGGCACAAGGACGAGCTGCGCTGCGCCCAATTCGAAAGAGATGCCATCACTCGGCGGGTCGAAGATTGCTTAAGGGAGGCGGCTCAACTTCAGGAGAAAAACCAGCAACTGGAAGCCGAGTTGTCGAAGGTCGCACGCATCGGCAAGCGGGAAGAGATGGACTTCGCCGAAGAGGTGCGAACTTGGGCGGGCGTCTGCGTCAGCGAGAAGCTCCCCAAGAATGGCGATTTTATTCTCGCGTACCGCGACCCCAGCGGTGCGCCCCTTGAGCCGGGCATGCTGGTGGACAACAAGGACAAGTCCCTCGTCGTCGAAGGCGACATCAGGAAACTGATCCGCGACGCGAAGGAACGGCGCATCCCTGTCGGCATCATCGTCGCGAAGGAAGAAAGCCAGCTTCGCCAGCTTGACCGCGAGCGGCGATGGGGGCAGGAGGACGGCGTCTGGTTGCTCCGGACGACGCGCCTCTGGCTGCCGCGGGACCTAGAGGTGATCAGGCCCGTCTTCGAGCGCATGGGAACGGAGGGCCCCGACTTTCTCCAGAAGAATTCCGCGCTCGCGGAGGAGGTCCGCCGCACGTTTGTCGATCTGGACGATGTCGAGAAGGAGCTCAGCAAGGCATCCAGGGCAATCGAGGCAGCCTCCGGCCTGACCGTGAAGTACAGGGGGCGGTTGCGGGCGCTCTGCGACAACGCGACGGCGCGGAAGATGCCCCCGAAGCCGCAGCAGGACGAACGCGACCGCCAGACGGGCGGCGCGTAGCCTTCGCCGGACTAGACAAATTAGGAGGACACAAGTGGAATTTTTGAGGGCGGTCGCACGGTTCATCCTGGCGCAGTTGGCGATCCTGGGCTTCCTGCTTCTCGCCCCGGCTGTCTTCGTCGGGGTCTCGATCTTCGTGATCGCGGGCGGGGCGGGCCGCAACTCCGGCATCTTCGCGTTCTTCTACTTGGCTGCTGGCCCGTTCGTCAGCGGCGTCTGGACCATGATCGTGCTCCAAGTGCGCAACGTCTACAGGGTGCGGAAGGCGACGGGTGAATATAAGTACGACCTGCGCCGCCACCTCGTCGTGTGGGGCTACCTGCTGTACGGGTTCTTCGGCACGCTCGTCGCGGAAGTTCTTTTCTGCTTCCTGTACCGCGGCGGCGCGAACCCGAAGGTTTGGTTCGCGATCGCACCGTTCGTGGTGTTCTCCCCGCTGGTCGCGGCCTGGCTTGCGCGGAATAGAAGCCATACCTCCGGCAAGAGCGCCGAGACCGTCGCCATGCAGAACAAGCTGAGGGCGGCTTCCCTCCGCATCGCCTGCTTGAGGCGCAACGGAAAAAGCGACGAGGAAATCCTCGGGCTTCTCGACGGCGACGACCATGAGGCGGTTCTCTTCCAGGCGTCGCTGGATAACATGGATGAACTGAGGGCCTGCCCCGCGGGAAGCATGGGGGAACTCGTGCACAAGAGAAACCAGCGGTATCTCAGGGAGGCCCGCTAATGAATAGCCCAGCGAACTCGGAGACG